>Ga0335071_10004450_pt1 | contig 14623 bp, 12 predicted proteins | sample Lox_Sample_15_FD_206724 | JGI IMG/M metagenome (GOLD analysis project Ga0335071, IMG submission 206724) | Soil microbial communities from Loxahatchee National Wildlife Refuge, Florida, United States - Lox_Sample_1.5 | ecosystem: Environmental > Terrestrial > Soil > Wetlands | place: USA... | reverse complement strand
GCCCCGGCCGCGCCGGGCCCGACCCCCGCCCGGCGGAAGCCCTGGGAGATCGCCCTGGAGGTGGTGCGCGAGCCGACGCTGTGGCGCCTGATGGTGCTCATCGCGCTCATCCTGGGCGCGCGCGCCGTCTTCGCCTACCTGTACCTGCTCATGCCCAAGTACTGGCTGCGCACCATCGGCGAGAACGCGTCCATGGGGCTGCTCCAGGCCATCAACCCCTTCCTCATCGTCTTCGGCATCATCCTCTTCATCCCGCTGGTGGGCAGGTTCCGGCTCTTCTCCACGCTGGTGTACGGCGCCATGATCTCGGCCGTGTCGCTGCTCTTCCTGGCCATCCCCTGGACCTGGGCCTCCTCCGACATCGTCTCGGCGCACTACCTCATGTCGGCGCTGTGCATGATCGCCCTCTCCATCGGTGAGGTGGTCTGGTCGCCCAAGCTCTACGAGTACACCGCCGCCATCGCCCCCCAGGGACAGGAGGGGACCTACCTGGGCATCTCGATGGTCCCCTGGTTCCTGGCCAAGAGCGTGGTGAGCCTCATCTCCGGCCACCTCCTGGTCCGCTGGTGCCCGGAGGGGATCGGCGCCCGCATGGCGGCGGGCGAGGTCACCTACTGGAACAGCCCGGCGGCCATGTGGCTCGTCCTCAGCCTGGTGGGCCTGGTCGGCTGCTTCGGCGCGGTGGCGCTCCGGGGCTGGCTCACGAGGGGGCTCAAGGACGAGCGGGGGAAGGAGATCGTGGCCGAGGCGGCCTGAGCCGCCCCTTCCGGAGGCGCGCGAGCCCGGGACCGGTCCCGCGGGGCGACCACCGGCCTCGCCGCCGCCCTCTTCGGCGTCACCACCCCCTTCGCCAAGCGGCTCCTCCCGGAGAGCGGCCCCTTCCTGCTCGCCGGCTGCTCTGCCTGGGCGCTGGGCCCGGCCTCTCGCTGGCCGCCCCCTTCCGCCGGCCGGGGCGGGAGTCCCGGCTCCGCCGCCAGGAACCTGCCGCGCCTGGCCGGCATGGCGCTCGCCGGTGGCGCGGCCGGCCCGCTCCTGCTGCTCGCCGGCCTCCCGGCCTCGCTGCTCCTCCATCTCGAGGCGCCGCTCACCATCCTGTTGGCGGTGGCGGCACTCGGCGAGTCGCTCTCGCCCCGCGAGCTCCTCGGGGCCGCAGCCGTGGGGGTCGGGGCGGCGGGTCGAGGGCGCCTGCGCGGCCTGGCGCTCGGCAACGCCCTGGGCCAGGCCCTGTCCCTGCGGGACCCGGTGGCCGTCGCCCGGGTGAAGGCGCTCGCCGCCGGGGCGGTGAACACGGCGGTCGCCCTGGCGCTGGGCGAGCGCCCCCGGACTGCGTTCCCCGTAGTGGCGCTGGCGGCCGGCCTCCTCGGCTACGGCGCGAGCATCGTGCTGCACCTGCCGGCCCTGCGCCAGGTCGGGGCGGCGCGCCAGGCGGCCCACCTCGCCACCGCGCCGTTCGAGGGCGCGGTGGCCGCGGTCCCGCTCCTGGGCGAGCGGCTCGCCGCCGCCGAGCTCGCCGCAGGGGCCCTCATGGCCGCCGGCGCTGCGCTCCTCGTCCGCGCCCGCCACCGCCACCGGCACCGAGACCCGGCCCGGCAAGGGTCAGAGCCCCTTGTTAGATGACGCGCATGCGCATCTGCGTCTTCTGCGGCTCGACCTCGGGCCGGCGGCCGGAGTTCGCCGCCGCCGCTCGCGCGCTGGGCGCGGAGATGGCCCGGCGGGGGATCGGCCTGGTGAACGGCGGCGGCCACGTCGGCCTCATGGGCGCGGTCGCCGACGGCGTGCTGGCGGCGGGGGGCGAGGCCATCGGCGTCATCCCCCGGGCGCTCATGGATCGGGAGCTGGGCCACCGCGGCATGACCGAGCTGCGGGTGGTGGAGACCATGCACGAGCGGAAGGCGCTCATGGGCGAGCTGTCGGACGGCTTCGCGGCCCTCCCGGGAGGGATCGGGACGCTGGAGGAGCTCTTCGAGGCCTGGACCTGGTCTGGCCTGGGAATCCACCGCAAGCCGGTCGGCGTCCTGGACGTGGCCGGCTATTGGGAACCCCTGCTGGCCATGGGCGAGCGCATGGTCGCCGAGGGCTTCCTCCCCCAGCACCTCCAGACCTCTCTGCTCGTGGCCCGCGAGCCCGGCGAGCTGCTCAGCGCCATGATCCGCTACGAGCCTCCCCGAACTCGGTGGGCCGCGAGCGGCGTGAAGCCCTGATCCGGCTCCCCCCAAGGGGTAGCTGGCGGGGTCGAGTCGGTCGGTGCCGGGAGGCGGGGACGCCGTGGCGATTCGCCGCCGGGGCCCATGTATCCTTCGGAGCGCTAGGATGCGCCATGGCCAAGAAACAGATCGGCATCCTCACCGGCGGTGGCGACGTCCCCGGGCTCAACTCGGTCATCAAGAGCGTCGTCTACCGCGGCGCGGAGTACGACTACCAGGTCATCGGCATCCGGCGAGGCTGGGAGGGGCTCACCCACCTCAACCTGGACGACCCGGAGAGCAAGGCACGCTACGTCCTGCCGCTGAACCGCGAGAACACGCGGACCATCGACCGGACCGGCGGCACCTTCCTCCACTCCTCGCGGACCAACCCGTCCAAGATGGAGAAGCTGCCCAAGCACCTGGAGGGCAAGGACTTCCCGGTTGCCCAGACCACCAAGGGCGGCCTGGTCCGCACCACTTACGACGTGTCCAAGCAGGTCCTGAAGAACCTCGAGGCGCTCGGCCTCGACTACCTGCTGGCCATCGGCGGCGACGACACGCTCTCCTATGCCGCCAAGCTCCACCAGTTCGGGTTCAAGGTCATCGCCATCCCCAAGACCATGGACAACGACGTCCGGAACACCGAGTACTGCATCGGGTTCTCGACGGCGATCACCCGGGCCATGGATGCCATCGAGCGGCAGCGCACCACCGTCGGCTCGCACGAGCGGATCGGCATCTTCCGGGTGTTCGGGCGCGATGCCGGCTATACCGCGCTCTACACCGCCCACGTCACCTCCATCCGCTGCGTCATCCCCGAGTACAAGCCCAGGATCGAGAACCTGATCGACCTTCTGGTGCGGGACAAGCGGACCAACCCCTCCGCCTACTCGCTGGTGGTGCTCTCCGAGGGCGCCGAGTGGGAGGGGTACAACGTGCAAGAGTACGGGGAAGCCGACGCCTACGGCCACCGCAAGAAGGCCAGCGTGGCCGAGTCCCTCTCCGACGAGATCAAGCGGCGCACCGGCGAGGAGACCATCGTCTCCGACCTCACCTACGACCTGCGCTCCGGCGATCCCGACTTCATCGACAAGCTGGTCGCCTCCACCTACGGCAACATGGCCTTCGACGCCCTGCTGCAGAACCAGAGCGGCCTGATGTCGGCGCTGGTCGACGGGAAGTACGATCTGGTCCCCATCCCCGACCCCAAGCTCGGGCCGCGGCGCGTGGACATCGCCACCATGTACAACACCGACCGGCTCCGCCCGAACTACGCCAACAAGCGCGGCCTCCCGGTGTTCCTGAACCGGATCTGATGGAAGGGAAGCACCGGCCGTGACGCCCGCCGCGGCCGGGAACGCCTTCGCGCTGGCCACTGCCCTGTCCTGGGCCTCGGCCGTTGTCCTGTTCAAGAAGAGCGGCGAGCATCTCGACCCGGTCGACCTCAACACCTTCAAGAGCGTGGTGGCCCTGGTGCTCCTGGCCGCCACCTTTCCCGCGGCCGGCGTGCCCTTCCTCCCCGCGGCACCGACCGGCCACCTGGCCCTCCTCCTGGCGAGCGGCGTCCTGGGGATCGCCATCGCCGACACCCTCTTCTTCCAGTCGCTGTCGCTGCTCGGCGCCACCCGGTCGGCCATCGTCGACTGCCTCTACGCACCGTTCGTGGTGATCGCCTCGGTGGCCTGGCTGGGCGAGCGCCCCTCTCCCCGGGCGCTCCTGGGGGGAGTCCTGGTGGTGAGCGCGGTGCTCCTCACCCGGGCCCGCGAGGTCTCCTACGATCTCGCCCCCCGCGACCTCCGGCGGGGGATCCTGCTCGGCGCCCTGTCCATGGCCTCCACCGCCGTGGCCATCGTGGCGGTGAAGCCGCTCCTCCCCGGCTACCCGGTGCTCTGGACCACCAGCGTCCGGCTCCTGGGCGGGGTCCTGGGACTGCTGGCCTTCGGCCTGCTCCGCCGGCGCGGGCTCCGGACGCTGCGCCTGCTCGCGCCGCGGCCCGCCTGGTGGGTGGCCGTCCCGGGGGCGGTGCTCGGGAACTACGTGGCCCTGCTGCTCTGGGTGGCCGGCTTCAAGTACGGCGAGGCGACCAGCGCCGCCATCCTCAACCAGACCAGCACCCTCTTCATCGTGGTGCTGGCGGCCCTGTTCTTGCGCGAGCGCTTCACCGGCTGGCACGCCCTCGCCACCGGCCTGGCCTTCGTCGGCGCGGCCGTGGTGGTGTGGTAGACCATCGGCGTGGACCTGCTCGAGAACGCCGTCCAGCCTTACGCCTGGGGCTCGCGCACCGCCATCGCCGCGCTGCGCGGCGCGCCCGTCCCCTCCCCGGGGCCCGAGGCCGAGCTGTGGATGGGAGCCCATCCGGGGGCGCCCTCGCACCTGGTCCGGGGAGGGGTCCGGCTCTCGCTGGCCGAGGCCATCGCCCGGGCCCCCGTGGTCGAGCTGGGGCAGCGCGCGCTGGCCGAGCACGGCGCCCGGCTCCCCTTCCTGCTCAAGGTCCTGGCCGCCGAGCGGCCGCTCTCGCTCCAGGCCCACCCCGACGCGCGCCAGGCGCGCGAGGGCTTCGATCGCGAGGAGGCCGCCGGCATCCCCCGCGACGCCCCGCAGCGCAATTACCGGGACCCCTGGCCCAAGCCCGAGCTCATCTGCGCGCTCGGCCCCTTCGACGCGCTGTGCGGCTTCCGCCCGGCCGCAGAGGCGTTGGCGCTCTTCGAGGCGCTGCGCGCCCCGGAGCTGGCGCCGGCGGTGGAACGGCTCCGCGGCCGGCCCGGGTCGGACGGCCTGCGCGAGGCCTTCACCTGGCTCGCCACCCTGCCCGCCGCGGCCCGGGAGCCGCTGGCCGCGGCCACCGCCGCCGGCGCCGCCCGGGCGGCCTCCGCCGACGGGCCAGGGGCCGACGCGCTCTCCTGGACGGCGCGCCTGGGCGCGACCTATCCCGGCGACCCCGGGGTGGCGGCGGCGCTGTTGTTGCGCCTGGTCCACCTCGAGGCTGGCGAGGCGCTCTACCTCCCCGCCGGGAGCCTGCACGCATACCTGCACGGCGTGGGCGTGGAGATCATGGCCAGCTCGGACAACGTGCTGCGCGGCGGGCTCACCCCCAAGCACGTCGATGTCCCCGAGCTGCTCCGCGTGCTCTGCTTCGGCGCGGAGCCGGTGCCGCTGGTCCTCGCCCGGGAGTCCCCGGGCGGGGAGCTCGTCTACCCCACGCCGGCGCGCCAGTTCGAGCTGTCGCGGATCGACCTCTCCGCCCGGCCCTTCGAGGCGGCGGTGCGGGGTCCGGAGATCCTGCTCTGCACCGAGGGCGCGGCCCAGGCCGAGGGCGCCGGCCAGCGCCTCGCCCTCCCCCGCGGTGCCTCGGCGTTCGTCCCGGCCGCCACCGGGCGCTATGCCCTCGAGGGCGAAGGGGTGGTCTTCCGGGCGGCGCTTCCGCGCGAGCCGCCCTGAGCGGTCCGGGCAGCTCCGGCACCTCCCGGGCAGCGCAGGGTCGGACGCGGCGGCGACCGCGCCCCGGCCTTCAGCCCCACTGCACCGACCTGCGGGTGAGCGACCCCAGCCAGAAGCCGGTGATGGGAAACGAGGGCCTTCCCTCCGACGGCGAGGCCGAGGCCATCGCGGCCAGGAGCGGCACGAAGTGCTCGGTGGTGGGCAGGGCGATGGCGGCACCCGGCCCCTTCCTGCGGAAGTCGGCCAGGGCGTCGACGTCCCAGCGCCCGAGCGCCTCGGCAGCCCAGGCGTCCAACTCGGCGGCCCAGGCCGGGGTGCTGGGCGCCTGGCGCGGATCCACCTGGCGGAGGTTGTGGGTGATGAAGCCGCTGCCCATGAGCAGCACTCCCTCGTCGCGGAGCGGGGCCAGGGCCCGGCCTTGGACCAGGAGCGCGGCCGGCTCGAGGCCCGGCAGCGACACCTGCAGGACCGGCACGTCGGCCGCGGGGTACATGGCCACCAGCGGCACGTAGGCGCCGTGGTCGAGCCCCCGGGTCGGCTCCTCGGCGACCGGGCCGTGCGGGGCGAGCAGCTCGCGCACCCGGGCCGCCAGCTCCGGCGCACCGGGGGCCGGATACCGCTGCCGGTAGTAGTGCTCCGGGAAGCCGTAGAAGTCGTAGAGGAGGGGGACCGTGCGTGTCGCCCCCAGGGTCACCGGCCGCTGCTCCCAGTGCGCGGACAGGACCAGGAGGGCTCTCGGCCGTGGCAGCGAATCCGCCCAGGCGCGCAGCTCCCTCACCCACTCGGGAATGTCCAGCAGCGGCGGCGCGCCGTGCGCCAGGAAGATCGCGGGCATGCGCTGCCCCCGGGGGGCGCGGCGGCCGCGCTCGCCCGGCGCCGGGGCAGGGTCCTTCCCGCCGGCCAGGGAGCCGGCTGCGGCGGCCGCGGCGAGCATGCGAAGCGAGTCTCGACGGGTGATCACCGGACAGACATGCCGGCGGGGGACCGGCCGCGCCCGGGATTCGAGCGCCCCGGCCACCTCGATGGCCCCGCCCTTCCCGCGCTCCCCGGGAGCGGCCGCCATCCGGGTGGGCGGCGCCGGGGTCGGACTTGTCTAGACAGCTTGACAGGTCCAGGATGGGCCCATGGAGACCCTCCCCCTTCTCCCTGGCCGGCTGCGCCTCGCCGACCTGCGCCGGCTCTCCCGGAGCCGGCCGCGGCTGGTGCTCGACCCCTCCGCCTGGCCGGCCGTCGACGCTGGGGCCGCCGCGGTCGCCGCCCTGGTGGCACGCGGGGAGCCAGCCTACGGGATCAACACCGGGTTCGGGCGCCTCGCCACCACCCACATCCCCGCGGACCAGCTCGAGCTCCTCCAGCGGAACCTGGTCCTCTCCCACGCGGTGGGCGTGGGAGAGCCCCTGCCCGCCCCGGTGGTGCGGCTCTCCCTGGCGCTCAAGATCGCCTGCCTGGCCCGGGGCCACTCCGGCGTCCGGCGCAAGGTGATCGAGGCGCTGCTCCGGCTGCTCGAGGCCGATCTGCTGCCGGTGGTGCCGGAGAAGGGCTCGGTGGGTGCCTCCGGCGACCTGGCTCCGCTGGCCCACCTCTCCGCCGCGCTGCTGGGCATCGGCGAGGTCCAGGCCGGCGCGGAGCGGATCCCGGCCACCGAGGCGCTGCGCCGGGTGGACCTCCGCCCCCTCACCCTGGCCGCCAAGGAGGGCCTGGCCCTCCTCAACGGCACCCAGGTGTCCACCGCGCTGGCCCTCCAGCACCTCTTCGACGCCGAGGACCTCCTCCAAGCCGGGGTGGTGGCCGGCGCCCTCTCCGTCGATGCCGCCGCCGGCTCGGTGAAGCCCTTCGACGCCCGCATCCACGAGCTGCGCGGCCAGCCCGGCCAGATCGAGATCGCCGCCGCCTGCCGCACCCTGCTCCACGGATCGGAGATCAACATCAGCCACCGCGACTGCGGGAAGGTGCAGGACCCCTACAGCCTGCGCTGCCAGCCCCAGGTGATGGGCGCCTGCCTGGATCAGCTTCGGACGGCGGCCGCGGTGCTGGAGCGCGAGGCCAACGCCGTCTCCGACAACCCGCTCGTCTTCACCGAGGGGCCGGAGGTGGTCTCGGGCGGCAATTTCCACGCCGAGCCGGTGGCCTTCGCCGCCGACGGGATGGCCCTGGCGCTGGCCGAGATCGGCGCGCTCTCCGAGCGGCGCATCGCGCTCCTCGTCGACGCCACCCTCTCCGGCCTGCCGCCCTTCCTGGTGCGGGACGGCGGCGTCAACTCGGGCTTCATGATCGCCCAGGTCACGGCCGCGGCCCTGGCCTCGGAGAACAAGTCGCTGGCCCACCCGGCCTCGGTGGACTCCTTGCCCACCTCGGCCAACCAGGAGGACCACGTCTCCATGGCCACCTTCGCCGCCCGGCGGCTGGGGGCCATGGCCGACAACACCGCCGCCATCGTGGCCATCGAGCTGCTGGCCGCCGCCCAGGGCGTGGAGCTCCGGGCTCCGCACCTCACCAGCCCGCGCCTGCGCGAGGTGGTCCACGCGGTACGGGCCCGGGTGCCGCACTACGACCTCGACCGCTACTTCGCCCCGGACCTGGCCTCGGCCACGGCGTTGGTCCGGTCGGCGGGCCTCTCCGCCCACTGCCCGCTCCGCTTCGCCTCGCAGGAGGGCTGATGGCGCGCCCGGCCCACCAGCGCATCCGGGCCTTCCTCCTCGACCGGATCCAGGCCGGCGCCTGGCGAGAGGGCGACCGGGTCCCCTCCGAGCCGGCGCTGGCCCGCCGCTTCGGGGTGGCGCGCATGACCGCCAACCGGGCGGTCCGGGAGCTGGCTGCGGAGCGGGTCTTCAGGCGGGTCCGCGGAGCTGGGACCTTCGTGGCCGCCTCGCCCTGGAACGCCACCGTGGTCCGCATCCCCAGCATCGCCGCCGAGATCGCCGAGCAGGGCGGCGTCCACCGCGCCGAGGTGCTGGAGCTCTCGCGCCGCCGGGCGGCGCCCTCCCTGGCCGCCGAGCTCGGCCTCCCCGCCGGCGCCCCGGTGTTCCGCTCCCGGCTGGTGCACACCCGGGACGGCAGGCCGGTCCAGTACGAGGACCGCTGGGTGGACGCCGCCCTCCTGCCCGGGTACGGCGCCCTGGACCTCCGGCGACAGACTCCCAACGAGTACCTGAGCCGCGAGGCGCCGCTGGAGCGCGTCGAGTACCGCATCGAGGCCCGGCGCCCTTCCCCGGCCGCGCGCCGCGCCCTGGGGATCGGGGCGGGGGAGCCGTGCCTGCTCTTGCACCGGCGGACCTTCTCGCGCGGCCGGGCGGTCTCGGCGGTGGACCTGTGGCACCCCGGGGGGCGCTGGCGCTTCACCGGGAGCTTCTGAGGAGGCCGACATGTGCCCGGACCGACGCTTCGACCCCGCCCGCGCCCTCCGCTCCCCCCGCGGCCCGGCGCTGACCTGCCAAAGCTGGCTCACCGAGGCCGCCTACCGCATGGTGCAGAACAACCTCGATCCCGAGGTGGCCGAGGACCCGCGCTCGCTGGTGGTCTACGGCGGCACCGGCCGCGCCGCCCGGGACTGGGCCTGCCTCGACGCCATCCTGGCCACCCTGCGGCGGCTCTCCGACGACGAGACCCTGCTGGTGCAGAGCGGCAAGCCGGTGGGCGTCTTTCGTACCCACCCCGACGCCCCGCGGGTGCTGCTCGCCAACTCCAACCTGGTGCCGCGCTGGGCCACCTGGGAGCACTTCGACGAGCTGGACCGCAAGGGCCTCATGATGTTCGGCCAGATGACGGCCGGGTCGTGGATCTACATCGGCAGCCAGGGGATCGTGCAGGGCACCTACGAGACCTTCGCCGCCGTGGCCCGGACCCATTTCCAGGGCCGGGCCGACGGGCGCTGGATCCTCACCGCGGGCCTGGGCGGGATGGGCGGCGCCCAGCCGCTCGCGGCCACCATGGCCGGGTTCTCGATGATCGCCGTGGAGTGCGATCCGGCCCGCATCGAGAGGCGGCTCGCCACCCGCTACCTGGACCGGCGGGCCGGCAGCCTCGACGAGGCGCTGGCCATGCTCGAGGCTGCCCGCGCCTCCGGGAAGCCCGTCTCGGTGGGCCTGCTGGGCAACGCCGCCGATGTCCTGCCCGAGGTGGCGGCCCGGGGGATCGTGCCCGACGCGGTCACCGACCAGACCAGCGCCCACGACCCGGTGCGCGGCTACCTCCCGCGCGGCTGGACGCTGGCCGCTTGGCGCGAGCGGCAGCGAACCGATCCGGGGAGCATCTCCGGCCCGGCCAAGGCCTCCATGGCCGAGCAGGTCCGGGCCATGCTGACCTTGCGCCGCCGCGGAGCCGCGGTCTTCGACTACGGGAACAACCTCCGGCAGATGGCGCGGGAGGCCGGCGTGGCCGACGCGTTCGACATCCCGGGCTTCGTGCCCGCCTACGTCCGGCCGCTCTTCTGCGAGGGGAAGGGGCCCTTCCGCTGGGTGGCCCTCTCGGGCGATCCGGCCGACATCCGCCGCACCGACGAGCGGGTGCGGGAGATGGTGCCCGGCGACGCCCACCTCCGGCGCTGGCTCGACCTGGCCGGCGAGCGCATCGCCTTCCAGGGCCTGCCGGCGCGGATCTGCTGGCTGGGCCTGAGGGACCGGGCCCGGGTGGGGCTGGCATTCAACGAGCTGGTGGCCCGCGGCGAGGTGAAGGCCCCCATCGTCATCGGCCGCGACCACCTCGACGCCGGCTCGGTGGCCAGCCCCCACCGCGAGACCGAGGCCATGCGCGATGGGAGCGACGCCGTCTCCGACTGGCCGCTCCTCAACGCGCTCCTCAACACCGCCGGCGGCGCCACCTGGGTCTCGATCCACCACGGCGGCGGCGTGGGCATGGGCTTCTCCCAGCACGCCGGGGTGGTGATCGTGGCCGACGGCACGCCGGCGGCCGCCCGCCGGCTCGAGCGCGTGCTCTGGAACGACCCCGCCACCGGCGTCATGCGCCACGCCGACGCCGGCTATCCCGAGGCGCTGGCCGCGGCCGGCGAGGCCGGCCTCGACCTGCCCATGATCGGGCCCGGGCCCGACCTCCGGGCGGCCCGGTGACGCCATGTGGGACCTCCTCCTCCGCCGGGCCCGCATCCTCACCATGGACCCGGCCGCCGGCGCCGGCCCGCTCGGCGAGCTGGCCCGCGGCTCGCTGGCGGCGGAGGGAGGACGGATCGCCTGGGTCGGAGCCGACGCCGCCCTCCCCCGGGGCGCCGCCGCGGCCGAGGAGCGCGACCTCCGGGGCGCCCTGCTCACCCCGGGACTCGTCGACTGCCACACCCACCTCGTCCACGCCGGCCACCGCGCCGCCGAGCACGAGCTGCGCCTGGCCGGCGCCAGCTACGCCGAGACGGCCCGCGCCGGCGGCGGAATCCGCGCCACGGTGGCCGCCACCCGGGCGGCCTCCGAGGAGGCGCTCCTCGCCCAGAGCCGCCCCCGCCTGGAGGCGCTGCTCCGCGACGGGGTCACCACCGTCGAGGTGAAGAGCGGCTATGGCCTCGAGCTCGCGGCCGAGCTCCGCCAGCTCCGGGTGGCCCGGCGGCTGGGAGCGCTCCTGGGGGTGACGGTCAGGACCTCGTTCCTCGGCGCACACGCCGTGCCGGAGGAGTTCGCCGGGCGGGCCGACGCCTACCTCGACCACCTGGTGGCCGAGGTCCTGCCCGCCGCCCTGGCCGAGGGGCTGGTCGACGCGGTGGACGCCTTCTGCGAGCCCATGGCCTTCTCCCCGGCCCAGGTGGAGCGGCTCTTCCGCGCGGCCGCCCGCCTGGGGCTCCCGGTGAGGCTGCACGCCGAGCAGCTCTCCGACCAGGGCGGGGCGGCGCTGGTGGCGCGCCACCGCGGACTCTCCGCCGACCACCTCGAGCACCTCTCTCCGCAGGGCGTGGCGGCGCTGGCCGCCGCCGGCACCGTGGCGGTCCTGTTGCCCGGCGCCTTCCTCTTCCTCGGGGGGGAGCGGCCGCCGCCGATCCCGGCCCTGCGGGCGGCCGGCGTCCCCCTGGCCGTGGCCACCGATCTCAACCCGGGCACCTCGCCGCTGGCTTCGCTGCTCGCCGCGCTGGCCCTCTCTTGCGCGCTCTTCCGGCTCACCGCCGCCGAGGCGCTCCTCGGCGCTACCCGGAACGCGGCCCGGGCCCTGGGCCTTCCGGACCGCGGCAGGCTCGGCCCCGGCCTGCGCGCCGACCTGGCGGCCTGGGACGCCGACCACCCGGCCGAGCTCACCACCCGCATCGGTCTCTCCCCGCTCGCCGCCCGCTGGGTGGCAGGACGGTCCGCCCATGCAAGCGCCCCCTGATCCCGCCCGCTGGCACGGCCGAAGCGACCCCGACGACGGCCCGCGCGCCATGCGCTGGCACCAGCGCGTGCTGCCCTGGCATCCGGGGGCGGCGCCAGGCGTGGCCCTGGCCGGCTTCGCCTGCGACGCCGGCGTGGCCCGGAACCAGGGGCGCACCGGCGCCTTCGAGGGACCGGCGGCGCTGCGCGCCGCGCTCGGGAACCTGGCCTGGCACCGAAGGGGCCCGGCCTGGGACGCGGGCGACGTGGTCTGCGCGGGCGACGCCCTGGAGGAGGCCCAGGCCGAGCTGGGCGCGCGGGTGGCCGGCCTCCTCGACCAGGGCCAGCTCCCGGTGCTGCTGGGCGGGGGCCACGAGATCGCCTACGGCAGCTTCCTCGGCCTGGCCGCCCACCTGGCCGGCCAGGCGCGCCCGCCTTCGATCGGCGTGGTCAACGTCGACGCCCACCTGGACCTGCGGGCCGGGGCCCGCTCCACCTCCGGCACGCCCTTCCGCCAGATCGCCGAGGGCTGCGCCGCGCGCGGCCTGGTCCTCCGCTACCTGTGCCTGGGGGTCGACGAGGACGCCAACACCGCCGCGCTCCTCGACTTCGCCGCCCGGCTCGGCGCCAGCTGGGTCGCCGACCGCGATCTCCAGGGGGGCGATCTGGCGGCGGCTCGCGCCCCGCTCTCCGGCCTCCTCGCCTCGGTCGACTGCGTCCACCTCTCGGTGGACCTCGACGCCCTCCCCTCCGCCGACGCCCCCGGCGTCTCCGCCCCGGCGTCGCGAGGCGTCCCGCTCTGGGTGATCGAGACCCTGGTCAGGCAGGTCGTCGAGAGCGGCAAGCTGGCGGTGGCCGACGTGGCCGAGCTCTGCCCCCGGCTCGACGCCGACGGCAGGACCGCCCGGGTCGCGGCACGCCTGGTGGCCCGCATCGCCGGGGACGGCGGCGCCGCGCCAGGTGGCCGGGAGCGGCGAACAGCGGCCACCCCTTCCACGCGGGCCGGAGATCCGCCACCATCCGGCCATGCGAAGGGAGATCCTCCGTAGCGACCCCGCCCGCGCGCTGACCCTCCTCCGCCGGGCGCCCACCGTGCACCTCGCCACCACCACGCCCGAGGGCGAGCCGGTGCTGCGCGCCCTCGACCCGGTGGTCCTCGAGGACGGCGTGTACTTCCACGGCGCGCGCGCCGGGGAGAAGGCGCGCTGCCTGGGGCGGCCGGCGGTGGTCTCCGCCGAGGAGCTGGTGGCCCACGTGCCGAGCTGGACGGCCGACCCGGTGCAGGGGTGCCCTGCCACCACCCTCTACCGCAGCGTCCAGGTGCACGGGACGCTCTCCGAGGTGACCGACCCGGGCCGCAAGGCCCAGGCGCTCGAGGCCCTGGTCCTCCGCTGGCAGCCTCCCGGCCGACACCTGCCCATCACCGCCCATGACCCCGTGTACCGAGGCGAGGTCGAGGGCACGCTGGTCCTGCGCGTCGACCTCGCCCGCGTGGACGGCAAGGAGAAGCTCCTGCAGAACCGCCGACCCGAGGAGGTGACCCGGATCCTGGCCGGCCTGTGGGAGCGGGGCGAGCCCGGCGATCCCGGCGCCATCGAGGCCATCCGGGCCGCCAACCCGGCCGCGCCGCTGCCCCCCTTCCTGGCGGCGCCCGCAGGGCTGCGTCTGGCGGTGGCCCTGGGCGAGGGCGACACCGCGCAGGCCGAGGAGCTCCTCGCCGGGGAGTACTGGTGGGCCGACCGCCCGCGCGCCCTCATCGGACCGGCCCTGCGAGGCGCGACCGCCTGGGTGGGCGCTCGCGACCACGCCGGGCGCCTGGTGGCCATGGCCCGCGCGCTGGCGGATCCCGTCAGGGCCTGGATCTACGACGTGGTGGTGGAGCACGGCTGGCGCGGGAGGGGGCTGGGGACCCGGATCTTCCAGCTCGTCCTCGACCACCCTGCCGTGCGCCGCGCGCGCCGCGTCCAGCTCACCACCCGCGATGCCCAGCGCTTCTACGAGCGGTTCGGCTTCGCCGAGGCCGGGGCCCGCCGCCGCTGGGCCACCGAGAGCGACATGGTCCTCGACCGCGGGGCGGCGACCACGCCGCGGTGATCGACCCCTCCCCGCCGAGCGCGCGGGGACGGCCCGGGGCCGCGCCATGTTGCGAGCTTTCGATGATCGTCAGCCCAGGTGAAGGTGTCTAGCGCGCTGCTCGAGGATCGCCCAGTTGCGGTGGGACACCCGATCCGAAGGTCAGGACCGGATCTGCCCGGCGAACACCAATGAGAACTGATCAACCCGGACTCTGTCGTCCATGGGGGTGTGCGCCACGCCAATGAGCCTCGGCGAGGCACTCGACAATCCGGTCTCGTAACCAAACCCAACCGACCCGGAGAGTTTCTCGCCCTCGAGGGAGAACCCGATCCTTATCCCGTACAGATCGGTCTGGCGAAACTGCGACGAGCCAGTTGCCACAGGGGAAGGGGACACATACACGCCGCCATGAATCCGCGTGGCCTTGGTCGGTGCCCAACTTCCGCCCAGCGCGAGATCGACGACGGCCTTTCCCTGGAACACGATCGGCGCAAAGGGCGACTGGGCAGGGGCGCCCCCAGGCGGAGTGGTCACCGTCCCGACGGGCACGCTGGTGGCGGCTAGTGGATAGGAGCCCGTGCTGGCATGGTAGCGCGCGTCGAATTCCAACTCCCATCGCCCCTCTCTCCATGCGACGCCCCCGTCGAG
>Ga0335071_10004449_pt1 | contig 14629 bp, 12 predicted proteins | sample Lox_Sample_15_FD_206724 | JGI IMG/M metagenome (GOLD analysis project Ga0335071, IMG submission 206724) | Soil microbial communities from Loxahatchee National Wildlife Refuge, Florida, United States - Lox_Sample_1.5 | ecosystem: Environmental > Terrestrial > Soil > Wetlands | place: USA... | reverse complement strand
AGTCCATTCGTGGCATTCACGGAAAAATCAGAAACTAACGGGGTCTGTACCTGCCCGAGCGTAAACATGTAGATGTCAGAGGCTAGGCCATTCCGCCTGCCTGTCCAGACAACACGGTTTCCGAATATTTTAGGTTTGATGTTCAGTGATGCCGGAATATTTCCGGTAATTTTTGAGGTGATTTTCCCCTCAAGATTGAACATGAAGATATTTTCATTACCATCCGTCTGGTCCCGGTTGTCATCCCAGACGATATAATTTGCATATATCGCCGGGTGCATCTGGTCTGAACCGGGTGTATCGGGAGTTATCAGGGTTTCCAGCCCGGTGGTGATATTATACAGGTAAATATCAAAATTTTGATCCCGATGGTCCTGCCATACGACCCTATCCCCGTAGATTGAAGGTGGCGTCTCCGTTATACCGGTACATGTACTCTCGATAGATCTGCTGGTTCCCGTTACCAGGTTGTAAAGCTGGAGACTTGCATTATTATCTGAGCCTGAATACCAGACAACCCAATCCCCATAGATAGCGGGATAGAGGTGATCCGGGCCCGTGGACTCATCGGTGAGGACCCGTGTTTTATTGGTGGTGATATTGAACATCGCAATATTTTCAATCCCCCGGCTATTATCCATATAAACTACGCGATCTTCGTATATCGAAGGATAATCACGATTATATCCGTCGACCGGGGTAATAGTCGATCCTTGATTCGTTAATATATCGTAAATGTTGATACAATAGGACCCGTAATAGCTGTCCTGGAAAGTATACCCTACAAGGTTTTTATAGACAATCGGGATATACGGACTGTTATTGGAGATTACCGTTTCCGTCCCGGTGCTGATGTTATATAAATGAATTGCCTGCTCATTATTGCTGAAATCCAACCATACCAGGTTATTTTCATAAATGGAAGGATATCTCTGATCGGAATTGCCTGCCCCAACCGAGATACATGTCACTGTCCCTGATGCAACCGGGATATTGTCCCCTACAGGTTCATTTTCCTGAGTTTTATTGGAACTTACAATGCTATCCGCATCGGTTGATGAGGTTGTATTTGTCGCATTATTACTTACAGAAATAGTTGTTGTGTTGTTTAAAGGATTATCACCCAATATTGTCGAATTTTCCGATGTTATATTCAGGTTTGAAAAATTTTCGTTTACGCTGGAAGTTTGAGTATTTACCTCTCCGGTTTGATTTGTTCCTAAAAACGTTACATTACTATTCATCGATGAATTGGCAACAGAGTCATTTGATGATGAGCTATTGGAGCTGATGGTAAAATTTTGTCCTGTATTGTCCGTACTGCCATTAGCAATGACGGGTAGCCATACGATACCGATTATTAATATTCCGATACAGAGTTTCCAGACTGATGTCATTTTATGCCCCCCCAAATCAGATATTCTGACAATTCAATTCTCGGAATCAATCCTATTAAAGGGTATCCTCCCTGACAGAGGGAATGTTAATTCAAAATTAAAAATATTGAATGTTTTATAAAGGTAATTTAGAAAATTGTGTGAAATAATTTCCGAAATCGTTTTTATTTATGCCAAAAATACCACTACCTAGATTTATTCTTGTCCAGGCGAAAGCTCTCTGATTAACACCACCTGCATACTGTGAATAGTTGACCACCCATGCCGGATCTGTCATCAGACCACCCCCCGGTGCTCCAACCGCTGTCGGATCTCGCAAGAGGATATAGGTACTGGTGCCGGCTGCATTAGTATAGGTGCCCAAAACCGTATACATATGAGCTGCTGCTGGGTCACCGACAATCAGGGGATATTTTACCTGCCGGGAAGACCCTGTGAGGGGGGCGTACATTCCAGGATACACATATGAATTTGACACTAAATTGTTGGCAACTAAGAAATCGTAAAAGTTACCTGCATATCCTGCAAAATTTGTCCAGGCAACTTGGGCAAATTTGTTTAAGTCGTTGATACTTGCGCCATGTGCAAACTGATTGGAATACTGGGTCCCGTCCGGATCGCCATGAGTATTCAGAGAACAGGAAACAAAGGCTTTTTCGTAATAGAAAGGCCATAATACCCCTGCCGCCGAATGGCAGAATTGTGCTGCCGGATTCCAGATATTAGGCCCGAATCCCCATGGCTGGGCCTTTCCTGGCCAATTGAACGTAACTGCGTTATTGGCACTTTGGATTACTCCTGCTAAAAACACGGGATTAACCCAGGCCAATGCAGACAAACCCGCGACAAACGCGCAATTTGGACATCCGTTCCCCTGAATCGGATCGCTAAACACCGGGGCGCCGGTTGGTCCGTAGTAAGCACCTGCCGGTCCAGTCCATGCCATTAATAATCACCTCTGATTTTCCAGTCTTCCAGATACATAATTTTACCCTCCATTGCTACCTCTTTTCATTAAATCGGGAATTTTCAAGAATTTTCATAAATATCATGATCATCCGCAATACAACTTGAGTTACCTGAATACCCAGTAAATCTGGCCCAAAGAGCAAAATTCTTCGCCAATTATCCCTTATCACCAGCCTTGATCGGGGATAAACCGGTATTGCACGGAGATTTTATACCGGCATCTCAGTAGGCTCTATTCTCCGTCCCGGGATTGCCCTCGTGTCCCATAACCCCCCTGGAAATTGGGACGTGAACCGGGGTATAAATACAGTGTGATTCTGCAATTGACTGATTCGGCTATGCTGTTATAAATATTTCCAAACCCGGCATCTATCGTTCCGGCGTACTTTTGTCCCTCTAAAAAAATTTATTTACCGCTTAAATTTTAGGATTGCCGAGCAGTCTCACGAGCAATGCCTTCTGAGCGTGGAGCCGGTTTTCAGCTTCTTCCCATACCAGGCTTTGCGGCCCTTCAATTACCTCGTCCGAAATCTCCTGCCCCCGGTGCGCGGGGAGGCAGTGCATCACAACGGCATCGGGGTCGGCCGATCTGACGAGTGCGCTGTCGATGGTGTATCCCTGGAATGCTTTCAACCGGTAATCCTTGCTTTTCTCCTCGCCCATGGATACCCAGGTGTCGGTCGCTATGACGTTTGCGTCCTTCACCGCATCGTAGGGGTTTTTCATTACTTCCACTCGCCCGCCATTGGAATTCGCGAGTTCGACAAGGTCAGGGGATGGCTGGAATTCCGGAGGACTCGCGACGTTGACAACCATGCCGGTGATTGCCGATGAGAGGAGGAGCGAGTTACAGACATTGTTCGCATCGCCGACCCAGGCGATCTTCAGGTCGAGGGTCGAACCGAAATGTTCCCAGATTGTCAGGATATCGGCCAGGATCTGGCAGGGATGTTCGATATCGGAAAGCCCGTTGATCACCGGTATCGGGGCATACCTTGCAAAATCGACGATCGTCTGGTGTTTGTAGGCCCTGATCATGATCCCTGAAACGTACCTTGATGCCACCCGGGCCGTATCCCTGATCTCTTCACCTCTCCCTATCTGCAGGTCCTGGGAATTCAGATAAAGTGCGTGCCCGCCAAGGTCGTGCATTCCCACTTCAAAGGAGAGCCTCGTCCTCGTGGAAGGCTTTTCAAATATCATGGCGAGGGTTTTCCTGGTCAGCAGTTCATGGGGAGCCCGCTCTTTCCGGAGTTTTTTAAGGTGCTTCGCTTCCACAAGAAGGGTATCCAATTCTTCTTCTGAAATGTCAAGGAACGATAAGAGGTCCTTTTTCATCGTATCTCCTTCATATGCTCTATCCTGCGCGTGAGGAGCGTTTCAGTACCGATATCGCGCCGGTACCTTATATCCCCTGACACCGATGATGCCGCTTTTTCAGCTATTTCCTCGGCTTCCTCCAGGCTCCCGGCCTTGCCCACGAAAGCAAGGGTTCGCGAGCTCCTCGTCAGGAGCTGTCCGTTCTGAATATCGACGTTTGCATAGTATAAGAGTGCACCGCCATAATCACCGAAAACGAGCGGCCTGCCGGTGCGGGGGGTTTCAGGGTATCCTTCGGGTACGAGATATTTGCAGACCGTCGCTTCCTTCGAAAACCTGACAGATGCCCTGGACAGGGTGCCGTCCGTAATCTTCTGGAGGAGTCTCCCTAAATCAGACTCGAGGAGCGAGAGTACATTCATCGCCTCGGGATCGCCGAACCTTGCGTTGAATTCTATGACCATCGGTCCCCGTGCGGTATTCATGAACTGCCCGTACAGGATTCCCCGGTACGGTTGTCCGATATCGGCCATGACCTTGACGACGTCCTTCATAATCCGCATGGCTTTTTCACGATCGCCTGCGGTTACGAACGGCAGACCATGGTCGGGCATGCTGTAAGACCCCATACCGCCGGTATTCGGGCCCTGGTCTCCCTCAAACGCCCGTTTATGGTCCTGGACAAGGGGCATCGGGACGAGGTGCGAACCGTCGACGAATGCCTGGAGCGTGAACTCCTCGCCGACCAGCCGTTCCTCGACCACCACCTGGCCTGAAAGCTGCCGGACATATTCGACTGCCCCGTTCCGGTCGACGTGTTCTCCCATGATCCTGACTCCTTTGCCGCCGGTGAGTCCGACCGGCTTCACGGCAAAGTCCTCGCCCGAGTTCTCGATATAGGAGATCGCAGCCTCGCGGTCGTGGAAAACCCGGTACTTCGGACAACCCGCGATGCCATGGCGTTCCATCATCGCCCGGCAGAACCCCTTGTCGGTCTCGAGCCGCGCAGCCTCTCTTGTCGGGCCAACACAGGCGATCTCCCGTTCTTCAAGCGCATCAGCAATCCCGGCCTCGAGGGGGGCTTCGGGCCCGATGACTGCACACTGTGCCCCGACAGCCGTGGCAAAACCGGCAACACGCTTGATATTGGTCTCTTTTTCGATCAGGACGCGTTTTGCAAGCATCCATATCCCGGGATTCTTTTGAGCCATTACCGAAAAAAGTTCGACTTCGCTGTTTCGACAGAGGGCCTCTGCAATCGCATGTTCCCTGCCCCCGCCACCCACCAGAAGGATCTTCATCGTCATGCCAGCCAGACCATTTTATAGTATTATGAGTGCCTTATTAATTCACTTGCTTTTACGAGCGGATACAGCGTTATGCCATCCCGGGCAAGGGCCTCCCGGGCACCCTGTTCCCGATCCACAACGGTCACGACGGTGTTGACCCTCGCCCCGGCTTTCCGGAGTACATTTACGCCGTACAGCACTGATCCACCCGACGTAGTCACGTCTTCTACGAGAATTACTTCCTTTTCCTGTACGTTGCCGATGATTACGTTCTTTTTCCCATGGTCCTTTTCAGCACTTCTTATTATTGCATAGGGTTTACCTGCCGCCAGCGCTACGGCAACAGCAAGGGGGACACCGCCAACGGCAACACCGGCAATGACATCTGCCGTGAACTTTTCAGCGATTGCCTCCCCGATAAGCCCAAGCAATCCGGGGTCGGTGATCGCAGACTTTACATCGAGGTAGTAGTGGCTCGTTGCACCGGATGCCAGGACAAAGTCCCCGTATTCCACGGCCCCGTGGGCAATAAGTTCTTCAGCAATCCTGTCAGCCATTTTTATTCAGTCCTGCATACATGGCGTCGTCACCAGGGAACTTTTTTCATACCGGCTGCAAAGCCTATCATGTTGGTCACGCGGTGCAGTACCGGGGTGATAATGACGATAGCAATAACAATCGGCAGGGTCATGACCGAAAGAAACCAGCCCGTGTCGAAAATAGCTGCCATGACGAATGCTCCTGCAACAAGGTCATACTGGTCGGCAACAGGCCATTTGGAGCCCGATGGTTTCCCAAGCCTGCGTTTGAAAAAACTTTTTGCCAGATCGCCGAGGAGGGCCCCGACCGCGAACAAAGTTGCCCCGGCAATCGTCATCGCAGGGAGGAATGTCAATCCATACGTGGCCTGCAGGAAGATTAGCAACAGACCAACGAGGATCCCGGCCACAGATCCGACAATAAAACCCCTCCAGGTCTTGCCATCGCCGAAAATACGGTTTCCGTCGGAAAATTTTTTTCCGAAATCGATGGGGATGCCTCCTCCGGTCGCGACTGCGACTGAGTTTGGTATATATGCGGGGAGCATTATCCAGAACGCTGAAACCAATGTTATTATTATTGTATCGATACTAATATTTGGGCACCCCAATACCTAAAATAAAGAGCAGATATAAACATTAAGGTATCTAAGGGTTAGATTTTGAAAAGAATGCACAGATGGTGGGATTAATACGCTGATCAAAAAGACGAAGAGCCTGTGCCCGGTCTGCCACACGGTAATTGAGGCAGACATCGTTGAAGAAAACGGGGCCGTCTGGCTGAACAGGTCATGCCTGGAACATGGAGTATTTCATGACCTCTACTGGTCCGATGCAGAAATGTACCGTCGATTTGATGAGTATGAAGCAATCGGGAACGGCGTCTCGAATCCACAAAAAGAGGGGACACCCGAGACCTGCCCCGGACAGTGCGGCCTTTGTTCCAATCACCGTTCGGCAACCCTTCTCGCAAATATCGACCTTACCAACCGCTGCAACCTGAATTGTGACTTTTGCTTTGCAAATGCACGTGCATGCGGGTACGTGTATGAACCGAGTTACGAGCAGGTAGTGTCCATGTTACAGGTCCTGAGAGATGAGAAACCGGTGCCGGCTCCTGCAGTTCAGTTTTCTGGAGGGGAGCCGACCATGCGGGACGACCTCCCCCGGATCATCCAAAAAGCGAAGGAACTCGGGTTCCCCCAGGTGCAAATCGCAACAAACGGCATTAAACTGGCACGTGATGTCGAGTACGTGCGGACCCTCAAGGACGCCGGTCTCTCCACTGTGTACCTCCATTTCGACGGTGTTACGAGGGAGACAAACCCGAACCTTGCGATAGATGAGAAAGCGGTGGCCAACTGCCAGAAGGTCGGACTCGGGATCGTCCTGGTCCCGACCCTCATAAGAGGAAGAAACGACCACGAGATCGGTGCGATCATCCAGTTCGCGGTCGACCATATCGCAATAATCAGGGGAGTAAATTTCCAGCCGATCGCCTTTACCGGGGCGGCCAGCGAGGACGACATCCTGCGGGAGAGGATCACGGTGCCTGACGTGGCGGCCCTGACCGAAAAACAGACGAACGGGGTGATCAGGAAGACCGATTTTTATCCGATCCCCTGCGTTCTCCCGATTTCCGATCTTGTCGAAGCCTATTCTGGTAAACCCCAGGTGAGGTTCACCGCCCACCAGCACTGCGGCGCTGCGACCTATGTATTCGTCACGAAAGACGGCCTGGTCCCGATAAACAGGATGGTGGACGTGGAGAGCTTCTTCCAGTCAGTGGAAGAGATGGCAGAGAAGCTCAAAAAAGGCGGAAAGATCAATAAATACATGACCCTTATCGAAGGGATCAGGGCACTCCATTCATCGGTGAAGAAAGGAGAGCAGGGGAGTGCTTTCGATTTCTGGAAACTGCTTGGAAACGCGCTGGTCCTGCAGAACTTCGATGCACTCAGGGATTTTCACTGGAATGCCCTCTTCATCGGGTCGATGCATTTCATGGACAACTGTAATTACGACCTTGGCCGCGTCCAGCGGTGCTGCATCCACTATGCAACCCCGGACGGTACCCTGATCCCGTTCTGCACCTATAACAGCGGACCCGTGTACCGGGAACAGGTCTGGAAAAAATGGAAGAAAGAGCCCACCTGAAAAATATCCATTATTATTGATATTTTTTGCTTTCGTTGAATTCCTGAATTCACACCAGCGTTTTCACTTGCTTATTTCCTTGATTTCTGATAACTTTAAATGAAAATTGGGATTTCTGGCCCTCCTGCAGCTTTGCCCCGCCGCTGCGGCGACCCCGGTTGTGATAGGGACTCACGGGAACCGGTTAATTCTCAACAGGAACGACCCTGTCGACTGGCCATCCTGTTTGGGGGTGGGCAGGATAGGGGATCAAACCCCCTCTGTCGACATGATACGAATAAAACGATTGTTGAATTCAAAATAATCAGACGCTCCAGGGGCTGTGCCCAGCCACTGCGGTGCCCGGGTTGGGATAAGCAATGCAATCGGCCTCTTTTTGAGCTTTTTGAAGCCGGGGCGCCCTCCGGGGGCGGCGGAATCAATCGCAATTTGGGATAAGGCAGCCTGAACTGGATTTTTTCCATAGAGAGGGTAATGGAATTTTATCCGATTCTCTATCGTTACTGATACAAAAGGAAGGTTATTCTAATGCCATTTCCTGGTTTTTCACCGCCTCGTCTCCTGAGGTCAGAGGAACGGCAGTTCTATGTATCTTCCCGATTTCATCGCCACCGACGCAATTGCAAGGTCCTGGATGGCAAGGCCGGTTGAATCGAAGACCGTAATCTGGTCTGGACTCGTGCGTTTCTTTTTTCCAAGAACGACATCACCGAGGATTCCTGCGATCTCTTCTCTCGTGAATAGCCCCCTTGCAAACGGCACGTTGATCTCTCCGGAATGGACGGCTTGTGCCGGATCGTCCACAAATACTGCAGCACGCTCGAGGATTGCCGGATCGAGTTCTTCTTTGCCTGGCGCATCAGCCCCGATTGCATTGATATGGGTCCCCTCGCTTACCCATTGGTTCATGACGAGCGGGACAGTCGAAGGGGTCGTCGTCACGATGACATCGCTGTCGCATGCCTTCTCGATTGAGGAGACTTTGCATTCGAAATCCGGGAATTGTGCACAGAACGCGTTTGACGACTTTTCTTTCCGGCTCCAGACACGGACTCCGGTGACTTCCACTTCCCGCGATATCGCATTGAGCTGGGCAATGGCCTGCCTGCCGCTTCCGACGAGGCCAACCGTAACTTTCTTCTTCGGAGCAAGGTATTTGACGGCAATCGCTCCTGCCGACCCGGTCCTGAGGTCTGTCAGTGCCGTTGCATTGAGGATTGCGCGTGGTGCACCCGTGCCCGTGTCGAGAATTACCGTCACGGCCATGACCGTCGGAAGTCCGATACCAGGGTTCTCGGGATGAACATTGACGACCTTGACCCCGGCGATGTCGAGGCCGGGCAGGTAGGCCGGCATCGTCCTGAAGTCGCCGTGCGGAAAGGTTACGTACACCTTTGGCGGCATCTGGACATTTCCTCTTCCGTGTTCGGCAAACGCAGCTTCCACAGCCATGGTTACCCCACGGATATCCAGGCCTTCTTCGGGTTTTTGGTAATATTTCATTGCGTGCTCCTGTATTGGGAAACAGATATCGTCCATTCTATCCCTTTTAATGGATTCATCAGGATATGGCAGGATCGGGTATCAGGATATCGCTGATGAGTGGATTACGGTGATCGACCCCGGGTCTTTACCGGCGATCTTATGAATTTCCGGGTAGACTGGTTAATGAGATGGATTCTTTTTCTGATATCATGGCGGAATACCGGTATCCGGAGGTCATGTGGGTGCTATGATCGCGATTGTTCCAAAACCAACAGACACAGCCGGTGACGATTCGACCGCCATGGTCACCGGGGAGCTGAAAAAATCAGGGATATCCCCGGTTTTTATCAACCTCGACGAGATCGATCCGTTCTCCACAGATATCGACGGTATGGTGATCTGGGTCTGCGGGATGCGTCAGGACGACCACCAGTTCGAAGTGCTCGATGCACTCTCCGTGAATAATAAGATAATCAATTCGCCCGCGGCCATTGTTACCTGCGCGAGCAAGGTGAAAACATCTGCCCATCTGCAGAAATCAGGGATACGGTCGCCGGATACGTGTTTCACCGCTTCGAAAAATTTGGCAGGAGCATTTATTGCAAGATTTGGGGCCGTCGTATATAAGCCGGTGTACGGTTATGACGGAAACGGGATACGAAAAATTACTTCACCCCAGGAGCTTGGCGACGGCCCGTACTATCTCCAGGAATACATCAAGAATGACCGCGATTACCGGGTTTTTGTCATTAAAGGAGAAGCAGTCGGGGCGATTGTCCGGCAATCGGATTCTCTTGCACACAATATCCATCAGGGCGGCCACGGGAGGGCGGTCGATGTATCGGTCGCCATGAATGAGATCGCCGGGGCGGCTGCCGATGCCGTCGGAGCGGATTACGGCGGGGTGGACCTTCTCGAGGATGGTGACGGGTATACGGTGCTGGAAGTAAACGGCACGCCGAACTGGCACTGCATGAGTGCCCCGATCCCACGGTTGCTTGCAGACTATATCGTCATGCAGGAGCGCGAATACAGGCGTTGAAGCTATCGGACATTGCCATTATTGACATGACCAAATGATCGTCAGCCTTCAGGCAGTAAAAATAGGAAGTATGGTGTTACTGGGCGTATTCCATCTCTTTCAGGGTCTTTTCAGCCAGTTCCCTCATCCGAGCAGAAATCCGTCCTGATGCCGAGAATTCTACGTCCTTCATGGCATTAGCCAGTTCCTGGCCCAGGATGAATATGGCATATTTGTGTTCCATCTTGCTCTTGTGGGATTGTTCGGGGAGAATTTTCAAGGAATAATACTGTGTGAATTTCAGGTCGGGATTAATGCTCTCAAAATAGTCCTTGATATCGAAGAGCATCTGGTGAAGGATAATCAGTTCATCTTTGTGCATCGGCTACCATTCCTCGATCAAAATGGGAAACCTTATCATAAATAGATTTTGAGTTAGGAGATCAGGCCATTTTAATGAGCCTGATTGAAAGAGGGCGTTTGATTATCCCCCGGAATTCCTTTGCCACAACGTATTGCAGCCCTTTTTCAACAAAATGGTCCAGGAGCTTTTGGTTTATTTCGCCATCCACGACTACGCCGGGAACCTCACCCTCGATCGTTTCGAGACCGGTATCGATATCATTTATTCCGATCTCTTTTACGACCGTGCGGTCCAGCGAAAGGAAACGAGCAATGTGGCGCCCCTTTATTGCCCTGAAATGATCGGCTAGAGATTTCCCAGGCTTCTCTCCCTGGTCTGTACCAGGTCGGTCAGGGGATTTTGTTTTTCCTTTCTTTTCGGCCACGGGTACTGGCACCGGCACCTTTTCCTCAGTAATTTCCGGTTTTTTCTCCGTTTCAGGACGAATTTCTTCTTCTCCCCCGGCAAAATACTGGTCTTTGACATATTCGACAGGAACCTTGTTCCGTAGCGCCTTGACGATCTCCTTCCTCGTCATATCCTCGACGCTTCTTCCGCGCGGGGCATAGGCGACGTAATCGATATCAGCCACCTGGAGCAGCTCCCGCAGGATCAATTCTCCCCCGCGGTCTCCGTCGAAAAATGCAGTTGATGTCTTTTTCTCACAAAGATCGATGATCGAGGCCGAGATTTTTGTTCCTTCAACGGCGACTGCGTTCTTGATCCCGAATTTTAAGAGGTTGATGACATCGGCCCGGCCTTCCACGATGATGATCGCATCCGATTCAAGTACATTCGGCCCGGCCGGCACTTTGTCTTCGCCAAGGGCTTCGATCTTCTCGATCCTTGTGCTTTCCCGCACCTCGTCGAGAAGGCCGTAACTGTCGATCGAACCCTCGTTAAAGTAACTGGTCAGTAGTTCCCTGGCCCGTTCGGCAATTTTTCTCCGCTTGATGACCCTGATATCCTCGATGCTTTCAACGCTGACATGAGCGACACAGGGGCCGACCCGGTCGATCGTCTCCAGAGATGCTGCGAGGATTGCCGTTTCTGCGCGGTCAAGAGAGGAGGATATGAGAATATCCCCCCTGGTCTCGCCCTTCTTGCTTGAGATCTGGACATCGATCCTCCCGACCCGGCCCGTTCGCTGTAAATCTCTCAGATCAAGATCTTCGCCGAGCAACCCTTCAGTCTGGCCAAATATGGCCCCCACTACGTCGGGTTTCTCGACCACCCCCTCTGCGGTAAGATGGATGTGAATAAGGTACTTGGTAGTATCAGATGAATACAAGGTAACGCACCCCCATGCATCATGCAATGACTGCTGCGCGTGATCATAGGTAACTCCTTATTGTAACCTGGGGACATAAAATCTACGGTTTTTGGCATTTGCCCGATTTTTGGGGACCACTCCAAATTCCTGGCCCGATGAACGCCCACAATCCGGAAATATCCGGTAATGAATGAATATGAATAGGAACTTTTTTTGTTATGCCATTGTGGGACTGAAACCAAAAAGGGAATTATTGCGATCTCTTACCCGGTGAACACGCTTGCGATTTCGTAGTATGAGTAATCAGGGACTGTTATCGGATCGGTCCTGAATTCCCAGGTCTTCCCGGGTTCGAGATAATATACATCGACGGAAGACGTCCCGACGAGGTATCCCTGGTTATTGTAGAGATCAGCCGTCACGACGAGCAGGTCGATCCTTTCAGAACCGGTATTTTTCACGGTCCCGACGATCCTCCGGTCGCCGGTGACCAGATCTTTGTCGAGGTGGGATTCCTGGAGTCTCGCCTGGTACCCTGGATGGTAGGTAGACGGTACGAACCCGTACGGCCTCCTGATATATTCGGGTGCTGCCGGGTTTTGTATTGCTCCCGTAGGAACCGTCGTTACCGCTACAGGCACCGGTACGCTCGTGACCGGTGTAGCCTGATTGGCCACGGATGCCGGTGATGACGGGGTATTCTGCACCGGTTGAACTGCCGGCGAAGAATTCAGACACCCCGGAGAAATGACAACAACACCGACGAACATGACAAGGAGAACAACCATCCGTACCTTCATTTTCGATCCCCGATCCTGATGTTCCTTTATTATGCTCCCTATTTATATAATCAGGTGAATTTGTCCTGGTTTCGCGAAGCCTGAAACATCAGGCGTTCCGCGATGCAAGGAGAACGGCAATTTTTTGCAGGACATATTCGGCAGAGACACCGGTGATACAAATTTTCTTCTGGTGGGACCTGCTGCCCGAAACAAGGGATACCCCTGTTCTCGGGAGACCGAGGGTGTCTGCGATCAGGTCGGTGACAGCGGCATTCGCTTTACCGCCGGTCGGAGTCGCGCGGACCGTGCACCCGATCGCTTTTCTCCAGGAATTATATCCCGATGGAAAAGAATCGGTTTTACTCCCTGCTGATACTTCCACGGTAATAATTACTCCGTCTCCATTACCATGGACCGCTTCGGAAATGTCAGCGTTCATCGGGGCCTCCAGTACCACGGGTGAACGTAGTACGTCCATGGGGATAAATTCTCCAAAACAGTCTCCCGATACCTGACGAAAATGCAGGAACACCCTCCGGGATGCACCACCACTATGATTGTCGCCCGGCATTAACAAGGAGGGATCACCAGTGGCATGCCGCCGTACTTCACCCGCTTTTACCCTGCCGGGCGGTGCCTGTCGCACAACCGGGTTGTCCCGAAGTTCATTTCCAGGCACTTGCCAGTCGATCACACGGGGACCTATGGAAGTGCTGTATCGGCACCATCTTTCATCGGTCTTCCGGATATTTATTTCCTGTTACCTTAACGTCGCAAAATCCCGGGCCCGGGTACCACCGGGGGGAAATTTTGGTGAATTCCCCTGATTGATAAACGATCTCGCCGCTCATTACCACAATTTCGGGAAAAATTGCAGGATGACCTTCGAACGGGGACCATCCTGCACGGCTGTGAAGCATGTCGGGATCGACGCTGACAGCTTCCGGAGGATACAATGCAAAATCAGTCCTCGCCCGTTTATTCAATCCGGCAGGGGGGATTCCGAGAATTTCACAGGGCCGGTTGCAGATCTTTTCGATCAATTGCGCAAGGTCCATTTTCTTTTCTTTCACGTACGCAAGGAGGACAGGGATCATGGTCTCGACACCTGGCAGCCCGGAAGGAGCTTCGGCGAAAGGGACGGCCTTATCCTTACGTGTATGGGGCGCATGATCGGAGGCGATGACGTCGACCTGGTCCCAGGCACCGAGAAGGCCATGTTGCTCCTTTTTCGACCTCAGAGGGGGATTGACGCGGGCCCTTGTATCTTCGGGGCTGAAATCCTCGTAGGAAAGAAGCAGGTGGTGTGGGGTAGCCTCAACAGAAACCTGCAACTCATGGTCCCTGGATATCCTTTCCCGAGATAATCCGGGCATTTGATGCGCTGCGTTCACGGCTTCTGAATTGCTTAAATGACAGAAATGGATGTGGGATCCTGCAGGACAGGCATTAAGGATCTCCCGTACAGCGCTCGCTTCCCCCTGACAGTTCCTGAAGTCGTTGTGCATCTCTAGGTTTGCCGGGTACTCGCCGGTTATCTTCTCTGCATGGATCGTTGCAATACCACCCAGGTCATGGATTTTGGAAAGACCCAGGGAAAGATCACTTTTCGACAAACATTCGCCATAGCTTGACGGTGCGGCGAACAGCTCGCCGAATGCCATCACTCCGGCATTCCAGAGACCGGTGAGATCGCCTGCATTATCCAGGCCGCCGTTGATCGCGAAATGGCAGAGGGACCGCAATTGTGCCCTTTCTACCCGTTCAACAACTCTTTCCGCGGTTACGAGCGGAGGGACCGTATTAGGCTGGTCGACAACGAGCGTTACCCCACCTGCAAGTGCACATTTCGACCCGGTTTCCCAGTCTTCCTTGAGAGACTGGCCCCAGTCCCGCATATGCACATGCATATCGGTCCCGGCCGGGAGCAGGAGCAACCCCTTCGCATCGATGGTCTCGGCTGCCCGAAGCCCCGCGCCACAGTGAACGACAAT
>Ga0335071_10004448_pt1 | contig 14629 bp, 15 predicted proteins | sample Lox_Sample_15_FD_206724 | JGI IMG/M metagenome (GOLD analysis project Ga0335071, IMG submission 206724) | Soil microbial communities from Loxahatchee National Wildlife Refuge, Florida, United States - Lox_Sample_1.5 | ecosystem: Environmental > Terrestrial > Soil > Wetlands | place: USA... | reverse complement strand
CCTGGCGGCGCCGTTCGTCCCCGGCGAGCGCACCAGCCGGCGGGCCATGGCGGCAGCGCCGCTCTCGCTCCTCGGACTGCTCCTGGTGGTGGGGCCGCCCCGCAACGCGCCGCTGGCCACCGCCCTCCTGGGCGCCGCCAGCGCCTTCTTCGGCGCCGCCTCGCTCTTCGCGGTGCGGCGCGCCAGCCGGAGCTTCTCGCCGCTGGCCGTCGGTTCCCTGCACGCCGTCCCGGCGGCGGCGCTGGTCCTGGCCATCGCCGGGCGGGGCGCCATGCCCCCCGTCGGCACCGGCGCGCTGCGGGTGGCGGCGGCGGCCCTCCTGCTCGGGACCCTGGCCGGCGCCCTCTTCGTCAAGGCGGTGCGGCACCTTCCGTCGGCGGTGGCCTCGACCATCACCTACCTCGAGCCGGTCACCGCGGCCTGCGTGGGCGCGCTGCTCCTGGGCGAGCCGCTGGGCGCGATTGCCCTGGTGGGCGCGGCGGTGGTGATCGGCGCGGGCGTGTGGGTGGCCTTCGAGCCCGCCCCTCGCGGCGCTGCCCGGGCCCGCGCGGCCGCGGCGGGAGACGGCGAGGAGCGCCAAGCGGCCTAGCCTTCGGGCCCCGCCGCGCGCGAGGCGGGGAGGACGGAGGACCTGTGGGCGCGCCTGGCCAGGAGGAAGCGGGCAGCCAGCACCGCCATCCACGGGAGGAGCCCCAGCCGTGGACCCCGGTCCGCGCCCCCGGGCGAAGGGCCGGGAGGGGCTGCCCCGGCCGCCCGGAGCGCCGGTCAGAGGTTCGGCGGCGGCGAGGCCTCGCCCACCGGCCGGATCAGCACCTGGCGGGGCTTCACGCCGTTGGCCGGGCCGACGATGCCCTCGCGCTCCATCCGCTCGATGATCTTGGCGGCCTTGTTGTAGCCGAGGCGCATCTCCCGCTGGAGCTTGGAGACCGAGACCTCCTCCATGCGCGAGACCAGCTCGATGGCCTGATCGTAGACCGGGTCGTCCTCGTCCTCGCCGCCGCCGCGCTCGCCGACCTCGCGGGCCCGGAGGATCGACTCGTCGTAGACCGGCCGCCCCTGCTCCTTGAGGAAGGCGACCACGCGGTGGACCTCGTCCTCGGAGACGAAGGCGCCCTGGACGCGGGTGATGGGCTGGGTGGCGGTGAGGATGAGCATGTCGCCGTCGCCCAGCAGCGTCTCGGCGCCGGGGCCGTTGATGATGGTCTGCGAGTCGTGGCGGGAGGCCAGCCGGAAGGAGATGCGGGCCGGGAAGTTGTTCTTGATCATCCCGGTGACCACGTCGGTGGAGGGGCGCTGGGTGGCCACGATGAGGTGGATGCCGGTGGCCCGGGCCTTCTGGGCCAGGCGGGCCAGCGAGATCTCCACCTCGCGCGGCGCGGTCATCATCAGGTCGGCCAGCTCGTCGATGACCACCATGATGTAGGGGAGCTTCTGGGGGAGCTTCCGGTCGTCGCGGGCGGCGACCGGATCGTCGGGCGGCGGCGCGGTCGGGTCCTCGAACTCCGGGGAGGCGGCGGCTGGCGCCGGGTCCTCCTCGCGCGCGGCGGGCGGCCCCTCCACGCCGGTGCCGTCCTCGGCGCCGAAGAACTCGGCCTCGGCCCGGGCGGTGGCGTCCTCCTCCGATTCTCCCTCGGTGACGTCGACCACCACCAGCTTCCGCTGCGGGAGGACCAGCTCGGCGTCGTCGAAGGTCCGCCCCTCGGCCCGGAGCTTCTCCACCTTGCCGTTGTACGACTTCAGGTCCTTGGAGCCGGTGTCGGCCAGGATCTGGGTGCGCCGCTCCATCTCGTCGACCGCCCACTGCAGCGCGCGGGCGGCCTTCTGCGGATCGGTCACCACCGGCAGGAGCAGGTGGGGGATGTCCTCGTAGGCCGACAGCTCGGTCATCTTGGGGTCGACCATGATCATCCGCACCTCCGCCGGCGTCTGCCGGAAGAGGATCGACAGGATCATGGTGTTCAGGCCGACCGACTTGCCCGAGCCGGTGGTGCCTGCCACCAGCAGGTGGGGCATCCGCTGCAGGTCGACGCAGTAGGGGATGCCCTCGATGTTCTTGCCCAGGCCGATGGGCAGGAGCCCCCCAGCCGCGGCGAAGGTCTCCGACTCCAGGAGGTCGCGCAGCCAGACCGTGGCCCGGTCCTTGTTCGGCACCTCGATGCCCACCACGCCCTTGCCCGGGATGGGCGCGATGATGCGGATCCGGGTGGCGCTGAGCGCCATGGTGAGCTCCTTGTCGAGGTTCTCGATCCGGGCGAGCTTGACGCCCGCCACCGGGGAGAACTCGTAGAGCGTCACCACCGGCCCGGGCCGGATGTGCCGGATGACCCCCTCCACGCCGTGCTGGTTCAGGGTGGCGACGATGACGTCGGCCACGTGGGTGAGGCTCTTCTCGTCCAGGGCGCGGGCCTTCTCGTCGTGGACGTCGAGCAGGTCGGCCGGCGGCAGGCCGAACACCTGGCCCGACTTCTGGAAGGCGAAGCTGGGCGCCTCCTTCCTGCGGTCCTTCCTCCTGGGCCGCTCGAGGAGCGCCTGCGAGACCACGATCTCCGGCCGGCCCGGCAGGGCCCCGGGTGCGGCCGGCAGCTCCCCCTCCGCCTCGGCCCGGGCCTCGGCCGCAGCGGGCTCGGCGTCCTTCGGCCGGCGGCGGCGCGGAGCCTCCTCCTCCTCGGCCTCCTCCTCCGCGGGGGGGGCGATGCCGTCCACCCAGGCCGGGTCCTCGAAGCGCTGGCGGCGCACCTGCTCCAGGGCCAGGACGCCCGCGGCGGCGCGCGCCTCCTCCCGGGAGGCCTCGTCCCCGGCCTCGATCTCGGCGGAGTCGGCCAGCTCCTCGGCCGCCTGGCGGGAGCGCTCGGCCTCCTCTGCCCGCAGCTCGGCCACCGCGGCGCGGTGCTCGTCCACGGCGGCCACCAGGCGACGCGAGCCGAAGGCGAAGGCGCCGCGGAAGGCGCCCCACAGGGCGCCGACCACCGTGAGCACCTTCATGTCGGCGGCCACGATCAGGGCGATGACCGCGGTGGCGGAGAGGGCGATGGCGCTGCCCCAGGTGGAGAGGAAGCGCACCGAGGCGCGGGCTGCCCCGGCCCCGGCCAGGCCGCCCGCGGGGAAGGGCAGGGCCACCCGGCCGGTCAGCGCGAGGTGCGCCAGCGCGGCGGTCGAGACCATGAGGACCGCGTAGGCGACCGAGGACAGGACGGTGAGCCGGGGCGGCGCGCCCCGGAGCATCCGCCAGCCGGCGGCGGCGAGCGCCAGGGCCAGCACCGGCGCGGCCACCCCCAGGAGGTGGAAGAGGAACGAGGCGGTGCGGTGGCCGACCGGCCCGACCAGGTTGAGCGGCGAGAGCCCTCGGGAGATGAGGCCCCCGTCCACCGGCGAGTAGGTGGCGAAGGCGAGCCCCCCGGCCAGCGCCAGGGCCAGCACGACCACGGCCGCGATCTCGCGGGCCATGCCGGTGCTGGGCGAGCTCTTGGCCTCGGTACGCCCCTTCCTGGGATGCTCCTTGCCGGGCAGACGACGGTTCGGCTTTGGCTTTGCCATGGCGGTGCGGGCCCCATCCCGAGGGAAACAGGCGCGGCGCGCGGGCGGGGCCCCGACCCGACGAGAATATCGGGGGGTATCTCCCGGTCAATTTTCCGGCGCCGGGGACGGCCGACGTTATGTTCTTGACACACCTGGGAGTTTTTGCGGGGGCGGGGGCCCCGCGCGGTCCCGTCGCGGGCTGTCCACGAACCCCCGCAAACGGGTAACCTTGAGGCTGTCGGAGGACGCCGGGGGCCTGCCTCCGGCGACGCTGGCCGTCCTTGGTGGATCGAGGAGGAGGCCATGATCACGTCACCGTACGAGAACGAGTACTTCGTCCGGGAAGACGCCGAGCGAAAGCGGAAGCTGGCCCACGACCTGCGGCGGGAGCTGGAGGAGGCCGAGCGCCAGCGGCTGCGCGCGCTGCACTGGATGCGCTGTCCGAAGTGCGGCCTGGAGATGCACGAGGTCATGTACCGGGGCATGACCGTCGACGTGTGCTTCTCCTGCAACGGGATCTTCCTCGACCAGGGGGAGCTCGCCCACCTGCAGAAGCCCGAGTCGAAGGGCGTGATGAGCGGCATCCTCAACTGGTTCAAGCCGGAGACGAAGCCGTAGGGGGACGGCCTGCCGGGGGACCCCTCCCGGCGGCGCCGCCGCGCGGCCACGTCGCGCGGATCGGCGCGGGCGGGGCGTGCTATTCCTGCAGCCATCGTCGGCCCTCGGGAGCCGGGCCTCTTCGGGCTCGAGGCCTGGCCGAGGGTCGCCGTCGGAACGGAGGAAGCGCTTGTCGCTCTCGCTCGAGGAGGTCCGCCGCATCGCCGCGCTGGCGCGGCTACGGCTCTCGCCGGAGGAGGAGGAGCGCTTCGCCGGCCAGCTCTCCGCCATCCTCGACCACGTCCGCCTCCTGGAGGAGCTGGACGTGGCAGCGGTCGAGCCCATGACCCACGCGCTCGCGGGCGAGGCCCCGGCGCTGCGCGCCGACCTGGAGCGGCCGGGCCTCTCCGCAGAGGTGGCGGTGGCGGCCGCGCCGGAGCGGGCCGGGACCCACTTCAAGGTGCCGAGGGTCCTCGAGTGACCGCCACCTCGGGGAGCGAGCTGGCCGCCCTCTCGGCCCGCCAGGCGGGCGCGCGGATCGCCGCGCGGGAGGTCTCGTCGCGGGAGCTCACCGAGGCCGCGCTGGGGCGGATCGCGCGGCTCGACGGGCGGCTGGGCGCCTTCCTGGCCGTCACCGCCGACCGGGCCCTGGCGGCGGCACGAGAGGCCGACGCCCGCGCCGCCCGCGGCGGGCGGCTCTCGGAGCTGGACGGTGTTCCGCTGGCGGTGAAGGACCTCTTCCTCACCCGCGGCGTCCCCACCACCGCCGGCTCCCGGATCCTCGAGGGCTGGCTCCCGCCCTGCGACGCCACCGCCGTCGAGCGGCTGGAGGCGGCCGGGGCGGTGCTCCTGGGAAAGCTCAACCTGGACGAGTTCGCCATGGGCTCCTCCACCGAGAACAGCGCCTACAAGCCCTGCCGGAACCCGTGGGACCTCACCCGCACGCCGGGGGGCTCCTCCGGCGGCAGCGCCGCGGCGGTGGCGGCTCGGCTCGCCCACGGGGCCCTGGGCACCGACACCGGCGGGTCGATCCGCGAGCCCGCCGCCTTCTGCGGCGTGGTCGGGGTGAAGCCCACCTACGGGCGCGTCTCGCGCTTCGGGGTGGTGGCCTTCGCCTCCTCGCTCGACCAGGTGGGCCCGCTGGCCCGCACGGTGGAGGACGCGGCCCTGCTCCTCGGGGCCGTGGCCGGCCACGACCCGCGAGACATGACCTCCTCGGCCCGGCCGGTGGGCGACTACCTGGCCGGCCTGGAGGACGGCGCCCGCGGCCTGCGCATCGGCGTGCCGCGCGAATGGCTGGGCGACGGGCTCGAGCCGGGGACCCTGGCGGCGGTGCGGGCGGCGCTCGAGGCCTACCAGCGGCTGGGAGCGACCCTGGTGGAGGTCTCGCTCCCCCACTCCCGCTACGGCATCGCCGCCTACTACATCATCGCGCCGGCCGAGGCTTCCTCCAACCTGGCCCGCTACGACGGCGTGCGCTTCGGCCTGCGGGCCGGCGCCGGCGGTGGCCTGCGCGAGATGTACGCCGAGACGCGTCAGGAGGGCTTCGGCCCCGAGGTGAAGCGCCGGATCATGCTCGGCACCTACGCGCTCTCCTCGGGCTACTACGACGCCTACTACCTCCGGGCCCAGAAGGTCCGCACCCTGGTGCGCCGGGACCTGGACCAGGCCTTCGAGCGCTGCGACCTGGTGGCCGGACCGGTGGCGCCGGGCGTCGCCTTCCGCCTGGGGGAGCGGGTGGAGGATCCCCTCCGGATGTACCTGGCCGACGTCTTCACCATCACCGCCAACCTGGCGGCGCTGCCGGCGCTCTCCGTGCCCTGCGGCCGGGACGCCGCCACCGGCCTGCCGGTGGGGCTGCAGCTGGTAGGCCGGCCCTTCGACGAGGCCACCCTGCTCCGCGCCGCCCGGGCGCTGGAGCGCGAGGTGGGCACCTTCCCGGCGCCGGAGGTGGCGTGATGGCCCTCTCCGGCTTCCAGGTGGTGATCGGCTGCGAGGTGCACGCCCAGCTCCTCACCCGCAGCAAGATCTTCTGCGGCTGCTCCACCGCCTTCGGCGGCGAGCCCAACGCCCATACCTGCCCGGTGTGCCTGGGGTTGCCCGGATCCCTGCCGGTCCTCAACCAGCGGGTGGTGGAGATGGCGGTGACGGTGGGCCTGGCGCTGGGCTGCGCCGTCCGCGAGCGGAGCGTTTTCGCCCGCAAGAACTACTTCTATCCGGACCTGCCCAAGGGGTACCAGATCTCGCAGTACGAGCTGCCCATCTGCGAGGGCGGCTCGGTCCCGTTCGCGGTCGACGGCCAGGAGCGCGTGGCCCGACTCACCCGCATCCACATGGAGGAGGACGCCGGCAAGAACGTGCACGGGGTCTCGGCCGACGGCGCCTCGGGCGTGGACCTGAACCGGGCCGGCGTGCCGCTGCTGGAGATCGTCTCCGAGCCCGACCTGCGCTCCGCCGACGAGGCGGTCGAGTACGTGCGCGCGCTCCGCGCCGTGCTCATGGCGCTGGGGGTGAGCGACGGGAACATGCAGGAGGGATCGCTCCGCTGCGACGCCAACGTCTCGGTGATGCGCCAGGGGGCGGAGCGGTACGGCACCCGGTGCGAGATCAAGAACATGAACTCGTTCCGGTTCCTCAAGGCCGCCATCGAGTACGAGGCCCGCCGCCAGGTCGAGATCGTCGAGGGCGGCGGCAAGGTCGAGCAGGAGACGCGCCTCTTCGACCCCGATCGCGGCGAGACCCGCTCCATGCGCTCCAAGGAGGACGCCCACGACTACCGCTACTTCCCCGAGCCCGACCTGCCGCCGGTGGTGGTCCCGGCCGCGCTGCGCGAGCGGCTCCGGGCGGCGCTCCCCGAGCTGCCGAGAGCCCGGGCGCGGCGCTACCAGGACGCGCTCGGCCTCTCCGCCTACGACGCCGGGGTGCTGGTCGCCGATCCCCAGGTGGCCGCCTGGTTCGACCGGGCGCTGGAGGCCTACGGCGCCGGGCGGGAGGCGGCCAAGAAGGTGGCCAACTGGGTGAACGGCGAGGTGGCCCGCCTGGCCCACGAGGCCGGGGCCGGCCCCGCCGCCTGGAAGCTCACCCCGGAGAGGCTGGCCGCGGTGCTCCGGATGGTGGACCGAGGCACCCTGGGCGGCCCCGGCGCCAAGCAGGTGGTGGAGGAGGTCTACCGCACCGGGGCCGAGCCGGCCGCGGTGGTCGAGGCCCGGGGGCTCACCCAGGTCTCCGACGAGGGGGCCGTCGAGGCGGTGGTGGACCAGGTGCTCCTGGCCAGCCCGGTCGAGGTGGAGAGGCACCGGAGCGGGAAGAAGGACCTCACCGGCTTCTTCGTGGGCCGGGTGATGAGGGAGCTGCGCGGCAAGGGCAACCCGGCGGTGGTGAACGCGCTGCTCAAGAAGAAGCTGGGCGGGGGCTCCTAGCCATGCCCTGGGCCGGCTGGGGAGCGGGGCCGGCGGGCGCCGGTGCCAGCGGGGGGCCGAGCCGGTGGTTCCTGGTCGCCGCCCTCCTGTTCTGCGGGGTCGTGACCGCGGTCCTCCTGGCCCGGCAGGCCTGGCCGGCCGCGGCGGTGGGCGCGCTGGCCACCGCCTACTTCGTGGCCCGGGCCTTCCTCGGCCTGGGCCGCCACGAGTGAACGGCCGACATCCACCCAGGGTGGGGTCGCGGACCCTACCCGCCGCGGGCGGCGCCGGCTTCTCGCGCCTCGGCCCGCTCGCGTAGGATCAGCCCCTGCATGGCCAACCTGGGCCAGACGCGAGTCTTCGGCCACTCCGACCGCGAGGCGGTGGTGATGGGCCTGCGCCGCCGCGTCCTCACCGACCTCTACCACCGGCTGGTCACCGGCGGCTGGCTCCAGCTCTTCCTGGTCTACGCCCTGGTCTACTTCGCCACCAGCGCGCTCCTGGAGGTGGCGCACTGGTGGCTGGCCGGGGCCGGGGAGGTGGTGCCCGGGTCGCTCATGGCGGCGCTGGTGGCGCTGTGGCGCGGCGCGCCCGCCGCCGAGGTGGCGGGCGCGCTCGACCCTCGGGCCCTGGCGGCGGCGGCGCTCTCGGCGGTGGACGGCTTCCTGCGCTGGGCCGAGCTGGTGATCGGGGCCGGGATCGTCATGGCCAAGTTCTCCATGCAGAAGGCCCAAGTGCTCTTCAGCCAGGTGGCGGTGGTCGCGCCCCACGATCGCGGGGGCCGGGCGCTTCTCTTCCGGATGGCCAACCAGCGGAGCGGCCACGTGGTGGACGCGCGGGCCTCGCTGCTGCTGGTCCGGAACGAGCGCGAGCCCGACGGCGAGCTGGTGCGACGGGCCCACGACCTGCCGCTCCTGCGGGGCGGGACCGCGCTCTTCGAGCACGCCTGGACCGCGGCCCACGAGATCGACCGGCAGAGCCCGCTGTGGGGCGAGACCGCCGAATCGCTGGGCGCCGCCGACGCCGAGCTCCTCGTCACCTTCAGCGGCTACGACGAGCGGCTTCTCAAGCTCATCCACGCGCGACACGTCTACCCCGCCCGCCACCTCCGCTGGGAGGCCCGCTTCGCGCCCATCGCCACGGTGCTGCCCGACGGCCGCCGCGCCCTCGACTACCGACGATTCCACGAGGTGATCCCGAGCGAGGAGGACGCGGCCGGCGGCGGGCGGACCTGAGACGCCCGACCCGAAGGGACCCGCCGCGCCCCGCCTCCCGCGGCTACCATCGACCCGTGGCGAAGCTGATCTGCCCCGCCTGCGGCCGGCCCAGCGGCAGCCGCGCCGCCTGCCCTGCCTGCCGCGCCGCGGCCGCCCGCGAGCTGGCGGCCGTGGCGCGCGACGTCACGCCGGAGGCGGTGCCGGGCCAGGCCGCCGGGCTGGACGCGTTCCTGGACAGGCCGCCCTGGTGGGCCCGGGCCGCGCCGGGGCGCCTGCTCGAGCGGGCCAGGCTCCTCCGCATGATCCTGCGCGACTGGTCGGACGGGAGCTATCGCAAGATCCCCTGGGCGGCCATGGCCGCCCTGGCCGCGGCGGCCGTGTACGTCGTCTCCCCGCTGGATCTCATCCCCGACTTCCTGGTGCCCATCGGCTGGACCGACGACCTCCTGGTGCTGGCGCTGGCCTGGGGCCTGGTGAAGCGCGAGCTCCGCGACTACTGCGCCTGGAAGGGCCTGGCGCCGGCGAGATTCGGGCTGTAGCCGCCCGATCGGGCCCCTTCCCGGGGCACGCGCTCGACCCCGCGCTGCATCGACGGGGTCGTCCGGCCTCGGAGAGGCGGTGGTCCGGGTCTCCTCACATCGACGAGCGGTGGCCAGGGCCCCGGGGCGTCGATGGGCCGGTCGCTCGGGGGCGCCCCGTCGCGCGGCTGGCCGCGCCGGTGGCGGAGATCGCCGCGGCCCGCGGGCGGCCCAGGCCGACGCGGCCCTTGCTCCCCGACCGCTCGAACACCGAGGGCCTCCGAGGAACCGCGAAGCCTTGGGATTCCTTGACAGGCCGGGCGCCGGGATCGTATATGACCGCCCTTCCGGAGGTAGGCCCCGCTGCGCCCGCAGCGCGCGGGGCCGCGACGATCCTCCCCAGATTCCGAGGAGAAGGCGATGTACGCGGTGATTCGGACCGGCGGGAAGCAGTACCGCGTCGCCCAGGGCGACCGGGTGAAGGTGGAGAAGCTCGCCGGCGACCCAGGCGGCAAGGTCAACTTCGAGGTGCTCCTGGTCGGCGGCGACGGCGCGGCCAAGGTGGGCAAGCCGGTGGTGGACGGCGCGGCGGTCGAGGGCGAGATCGTGGCCCAGGGCCGGCAGAAGCGGGTGATCCACTTCCGCAAGAAGAAGGAAGGCTGGACCAAGAAGCGCGGCCACCGGCAGCCTTTCACCGAGGTCCTCATCACCGCGGTCCGGGCCTGACGGCCGGCGACCGGTAGCGAGAAGGCAGGCAAGAGATGGCTCACAAAAAGGGACAGGGCTCCTCGCGCAACGGGCGCGACTCCCCCGGCCAGCGGCGCGGCGTCAAGGTGTACGGCTCCGAGAAGGTGGTCGCCGGCAACATCCTGGTCCGCCAGGTCGGCACCCTGGTCCACCCCGGCCAGAACGTGGGGATGGGCAAGGACTTCACCCTCTTCGCCCTGGTGGACGGGACGGTGAAGTACACCCGGACCCGGAAGGACCGGCGGGTCGTCTCGATCGTCCGGGGATAGGGCGAGGAGCGCCGGACCTGCGGACGCCGCGGCCCACCGGGCTCGCGGCGTTTCGCGTTTCGGGCCGGGGAGGCGCCGTGAAGTTCGTCGACGAGGTCACCATCCGCGTGAAGGCCGGCGACGGCGGCGACGGCGCCGTGGCCTGGCGGCGGGAGAAGTTCATCCCCCGCGGCGGGCCGGCCGGCGGCGACGGAGGCAAGGGCGGCGACGTGGTGCTGGAGATCGATCCCCAGCTCTCCACCCTGCTCGACTACCGCTACGTCAGCGATCACCGGGCCCGGAACGGCGAGAAGGGCGGCGGCTCGGACATGAACGGCAAGGACGGGGGCGACCTGGTCCTGCGCGTCCCGCCCGGCACGGTGGTGAAGGACGCCGGCACCGGCGCGGTCCTGGCCGACCTGGCCGGCGCCAGCGGCCGGTTCGTGGTGGCCCGGGGCGGGCGCGGCGGCCTGGGCAACATGAACTTCGCCACCTCCACCAACCAGGCGCCCCGCTACGCCCAGGACGGGACCCCGGGCGAGGCGCGCGAGCTCCTGCTCGAGCTGAAGCTCCTCGCCGACGTGGGCATCGTCGGCTACCCCAACGCCGGCAAGTCGACCCTGATCAGCCGCATCTCCCGGGCCCGGCCCAAGATCGCCGACTACCCCTTCACCACCCTCACGCCCAACCTGGGCGTGGTCTCCTGGCGCGGCGAGCGGAGCTTCGTGGTGGCCGACATCCCCGGGCTGATCGAGGGGGCGCACCGGGGGGCGGGGCTGGGCCACCAGTTCCTCCGCCACGTGGAGCGCTGCCGGGTGCTGGTCCACCTCGTCGAGGGCGAGAGCCCCGAGCCCGGGCGCTCGCCCCTGGCCGACCTGAGGGCCATCGACCGGGAGCTCGAGCTCCACTCGCCGGAGCTCTCCCGGAAGCCCCAGATCCTGGCCGTCACCAAGGTGGACGTGCCCGAGGCGCGCAAGGGCGGGGAGAAGCTGGCCAGGCTCCTGGGCCGGCGGAAGAAGCCGGTCCCGGTGCACCTCATCTCCGCGGTCACCGGCGAGGGGATCGAGGCGCTGGTGGACGCGATCGGGCGGGCGGTCTTCCAGGACGTGGGCAGGCGTCGGCCCGGCGCCGGTCGCCGGCTCAACAAGCCGAGGGCGGCGGGGTGACCGCCGGCGCCGAGGATGGGCCGCGCCTGGGCGACCCCGGGTTCCTGGTCCCGGCGCGGAAGGCGCGCATCGACCAGGTCGTGGCCCAGCGGACGCGGACCTTGGCCGTGGTGATGGAGGCGCTCTGCGACCCGCAGAACGTGAACGCGGTGCTGCGCACCTGCGAGGCCTTCGGCGTCCAGGACGTGCACGTGGTCGAGGGGGTGATGAAGCCCTACGACCGCAACAAGAAGGTGAGCCAGAACGCCGACAAGTGGCTGGACGTGCACCGCTGGCGCGACACCCGCGCCTGCCTGGAGCACCTGCGAGCCGATGGATTCAAGGTCTACGCCACCCACCTCGGCCCGGGCGCGCGGCCCCTCTCCGAGCTCTCCTTCGGGGGCAGGGTGGCGCTGGTCTTCGGCAACGAGCACCGCGGGGTCTCCGACCAGGCCCTGGCGCTGTGCGATGCGCGCTACGCCATCCCCATGCTCGGCTTCGTCCAGTCGCTGAACGTCTCGGTGGCGGCGGCCATCTCCATCGCCACCGCGGTGGCTCGGCGGGTGGAGGAGCGAGGCCGCCACGGAGACCTCCCCCGGGCCGAGGCCGATGCCCTGCGCCAGCGCTTCTACGTGCTGGCGGTGAAGCAGCGGGCGCGGATCACCAAGGCCGAGGTCGCCGCGGCGCGCCGGGAAAGGCGCGGGCTGCGGGCGCGGCGCGGCTAGCCCAGCCAGGTCCCGGCCAGCCCGGGCGGGGCGGATCCGCCGGGGCCGCCCGCTCACCAGTCCGGAGCGCCCGGCCCGGCGAGTGCCTCCTCCAGGCCGATGCTGCGCCAGGCGCCCGAGACCACGCGCCACTCGCCGCCCTCCTCCTCGAGGTCCAGGCGGAAACGGTGCGCGGACGCCTCGCCGGGCAGGAGGGCCGCGAGCCCCTTGCCCCGGTCGGCGGCGCGGCTCAGCACCACGTCGACGTGCGCCCGGGCCCGGGGGCCGTCGACCGCGATCTCGGCCGACCCGATCACCACCGACACCCACTGCCCGCGGAGCAGCTCGAGCGAAAGGAGCCGGCGCACCTCGTCCCGGTCGCCGCGCCAGCCCTCGCCGCCGCTCCCGGCGAACCGCTGGGAGACGAGCTCCATCACCTCGCCCACCCTCCGCCGCTCGGCCGCCTGCGCCGCGCGGTCGAGCGCGGCCCGGATCCGCTCCTCGGGTGTCCGGGGCCGCTCCGGCGCGAGGAGCCAGACGCCCGCGCCGGCCGCCGCCGCGACCGCCGCCACCACCGCCACGGTCCTCGCCCGGATGCGCATCGAGCACCATGCTACCGGAGACCGGGCCAGGAGGCCCCCTTGGGCGGTGGCCACCCCGGGGTTCCCTCCGCGCTCCCGGCGGGCGGAGCGGCGGATCCCCGTGTAGGATCGGGCCCGAGGTGATCAGGTTGAGCGATGCGACGCCGCCGGCCCCGACCGGCACCCCCCTTTCCCTGCGCTGGGAGGACGGGCAGCTCTACCTGCTCGACCAGACCCGCCTGCCCGGCGAGGTGGTGGAGGAGCGGCAGGAGTCGGTGGAGCAGGTCTGGGAGGCGATCAAGCGGCTCAAGGTGCGCGGCGCGCCGGCCATCGGGATCGCCGGCGCCTACGGCCTCCTGGTGGGGCTCGCGCCCCACCGCGACGCCCCGCTGCCCGAGTTCCTCGGCGCCATGGACCGGCTCGCCACCTATCTCGACTCCTCGCGCCCCACCGCCGTGAACCTCCGCTGGGCGCTGGAGCGCATGAAGGCCTTCGCCCGCGCCCGCGCCGGCGAGGCGGGGAACGCCGCCTCCCTCCTCGCGCGGATGGCGGAGGAGGCGGCCCGCATCCACGCCGAGGACCGCGCCATCTGCCGGGGCATCGGGGAGAGCGGGGTCGCCCTGATCCGCCCGGGCTGCGGCGTGCTCACCCACTGCAACGCCGGGGCGCTGGCCACCTCCGAGCTGGGCACGGCCACCGCCCCCATGTACCTGGCCCACCGCCGCGGCGTGCCCTTCCGTGTCTACGCCGACGAGACCCGGCCGCTGCTCCAGGGCGCCCGCCTCACCGCCTGGGAGCTGCAGCGCGCCGGCGTGGACGTGACCCTGGTCTGCGACGACATGGCCGCCCACCTCATGTCCCAGGGGCTCGTCGACCTGTGCCTGGTGGGCTGCGACCGGGTGGCGGCCAACGGCGACACCGCCAACAAGATCGGCACCCACGGGGTGGCCATCCTGGCCCGGCACTTCGGGATCCCCTTCTACGTCGCCTGCCCCTCCTCGACCTTCGACCGGGCCACGCCCAGCGGGGGCCACATCGTCATCGAGGAGCGGGATCCGGAGGAGGTGACCTCCTTCGGCGCGCGGCGGACCGGTCCCCCGGGCATCAAGGTGAGGAACCCGGCCTTCGACGTGACGCCGCACGGGCTGGTGACCGGATTCGTGACCGAGCGGGGGCTGGTCTCGCCGCCCTTCCACGTCGCCCTGCCGCGGGTCTTCGGCGGAATAGGCGCCGAGGCGGCTCCGCCCGCTGCCGGGCTATAGTCGGCGGTGCCGTGATCCCGAGACCGCTCCAGGCGATCTGGGTCGCCGCCCTGCTCGTGGCCGGCTCCTCGGCGAGGGCGGAGGACGCCGGGCCCGCCTGGCGGCTGGGGCTGGGCGCCTCCTACGGGACGCAGCGGACCTTCCCCTACGGCAACCGCAACTACCTGCACGACGACACCGGCTACAAGCTGCTCGCCAACCGCACCCTCTGGGCCGCGGGGACCTGGAGCCTCGAGCTGCAGCTCGAACCCTCGGTGTACGTGGTCCGGCACCGGCTCCTGAACCTGTACTTCGTGGGGCCGAGCCACGGTCCGGACTACCTGGCCCAGCGGGCCCGGTTCCTCAGGGGCGAGAGCTACGAGGAGTACGCGCTCAACCTCGGCCTGGTGGGAAGGTACCGCCTCACCCAGGTCATGAGCCTCTTCGTCCTGGCCAGCGCCGGCCCCATGTGGTCGGAGGCGGCCACCGAGCGGCTGGCCCGTGGGTTCGCCTTCTCGGACATCGTGGCGGTGGGGGTGGGATACCGGATCCGCGGCGCGCTCCTGGAGGTCCGCCCCGGCCTGCGCCATGAGTCGAACGCCGACCTCCAGCTCCCCAACAGCGGGCACAACACCACCACCCTCGACCTGGCGGTGTCGTTCGGGAGGTGATGGCTCACCGGGGGACCCGTCGTCGGCGACCAGGAGCGCGGCGAAG
>Ga0335071_10004446_pt1 | contig 14631 bp, 13 predicted proteins | sample Lox_Sample_15_FD_206724 | JGI IMG/M metagenome (GOLD analysis project Ga0335071, IMG submission 206724) | Soil microbial communities from Loxahatchee National Wildlife Refuge, Florida, United States - Lox_Sample_1.5 | ecosystem: Environmental > Terrestrial > Soil > Wetlands | place: USA... | reverse complement strand
GGTGGCGTCCCAACCAACTCATTGGCTCAGATTCTACGGGACGTGCTACCACTACCCCAGTCACTTCGGAGGGGCTTCATGTTACTACAGTCACCAGCCCTCGCGGACCCGTCGCCGAGCAATCCCTGACACGAAAGGCTCAGGGATGTTCTAAAATTGCCTTTCACGAACGGGTGATCACTCATGGCATTTCCCACAACGCGCCTCCGCCGCTTGCGGCAGTCGGAGCAAATCCGCGATCTTGTGGCGGAAACCCATCTTTCGCCGGATTCCTTTGTCTATCCGATGTTTGTCTGTCCCGGGGAGGGCGTGCGCAAAGAGGTTCGCTCCATGCCGGGCGTCTTCAATCTTTCCGTCGACGAGGCGGTTAAAGAGGCCCGGCAGACACAGTCTCTCGGTGTGAAAGCGGTGATTCTCTTTGGATTGCCGGAGAAGAAGGATGAGATAGCTACCGGAGCCTGGGCTGACGACGGAATCGTCCAGCAGGCGGCGCGTGCTTTCAAACGCGAACTCCCGGATTTACTGTTGATGGGAGATGTGTGTCTCTGCGAATACATGTCCCATGGGCATTGTGGGATCGTGAAACCTGCGCTAGCTCCGCAGTCGCTCGGGGCAGCCGCTCGGGACGTTCTGGATCCGGCGCCAGCCGGCGGTCAACGCAGGCCGGCACAGAAGCTTCCCGATCTGACAATTTCTGCCGAGCCCGCCTACGAGATCCTGAACGACCCGACGCTGGAGCTTCTCGCCCGAACATCGGTCTCCTTGGCAAAGGCTGGGATCGATATTATCGCCCCGTCCGACATGATGGACGGTCGCGTGGCTGCAATCCGCCGCGCGCTCGACGAAGCCGGGCGAATCAATACGCCGATTCTCTCCTACGCAGCGAAATTCGCGTCCGGTTTTTACGGCCCATTCCGCGAAGCTGCCGATTCCGCGCCTCAATTTGGAGACCGCCGCTCGTACCAGATGGATGGGGCAAACATCCGGGAGGCCATGCGTGAGATCGCGGCCGATATTGAGGAAGGTGCGGACATGATCATGGTCAAACCCGCCATGCCTTACCTCGACGTCATCGCGGCGGCGCGTCAGCGTTTCGAACTTCCCATCGCTGCATATCAGGTGTCTGGCGAATACGCTATGATCGAAGCTGCAGCCCGAAACAACTGGATTGATCGCGATCGCGTGATGATGGAGTCCCTTCTCTCGATCAGGCGAGCCGGTGCAAGCATCATCCTTACTTACTACGCCAAAGATGCGGCAAAACTCCTCGCCTAGAACTGTGTACATACGCCTCGTGGCGCATCCGAACTTTTTCCCCACCCCCCTGCCAGAGTAAGCCCCCGTGCCTCATTCGAGCCAAACGGAGCCTCATTGAGATGGAGCAAGATCCCCAAGCCTATCTCAATCAGATTACCGATTTTTTGGGACTACCCCGTTTGCAGCTGCTTCCCAAACAGATTCGCCGAGTGCTCACTTCTGAAGCCTTAACCGAACCACGCTACTACTACTGGACCCGCGGTGCCATTTTGTTTGCCGAGTGGCTACGGGAAAAACGGTTGGACTCGATCATCGCTTCGGCGAAACGACGCGGTGCAATGAGGCTTTTCGTGGGTGGTGGCTCTTCCTTCCCCGAACTCTCCGACCAGCAGCGGGCCGGGCTGCACAAGCTCTTCCGGCCGGAAGTGGAAGCACTCGAGGCAGTTCTCAATCGGGACTTTTCTGCTTGGAAGTGAATCGAAGTGGAAGAAAGGCTCGATAGCGTCGCTCGAGCCTTTCCTGAAAAGCTGCTGGCCGACGAATCAGTCCTTGCTGGGCTTCCTTGGCGTCAAATCGCAGGCTTGATGCACACGATTCAGGTCCAGCCCCGCCGGAGAAAACTCGGCAATCTGCCTGCCGCTCCGGGTCGGAAGCTCCACCTTGAACACCTGCCCGCCAATCATCCCTCGCGTCGTGCCCTTATCCATCGACAGGAAGTGGCCACGTACCCAGTTCCAGCCATGATAGCCGTGTGTGTCGTCGATGCGGACCATCACTTCCAGTTGAGGTTGTCCCCAGAATCCGGGGCGATTCGGAGGAGGCAACCGTACTCCCGGATTGAAATCGGCCAGTTTCAGTTTCCCGTCCTCGCAAAACAGCTCAACGCGTGGCTTATAATCCGGGTCTTCGCGGAAGTAGTTGTCCGCGAGAAGTTCAAAGCGCACTTTCTTCGCGCCAGTCATCTTGTCCTCGGACTGGAATTCCACCCACTTGCCGCCTGCGGAAACACCATCTTTTTCATCCTGGTAAGGGCTCATGGTTCCACTTTGCGCGGATAAAATCGCTGCCGCTCCCAAAACCAGGAACATCCCCCCAAAAAAGCCGATCGCGCCTCGATTGGCCCGTCGGAAGAATTGCAGTCTCTTCACGGTACTCCTCCCGTATTCCTAACTATATTGAACACAGGTAAGGCTAAGAAAGTTGCACGGAAGGGTACATCGTGGATGTAATGGCAGGCTTGTGGATTACGCCGAATTCGGGGCCTAGCGGGTATCGACCTTCAAATCGAGATAGATTTGGGACCGGTCATCGAACTGGCTGACCGATTTGGTATCGCTCTTGTGCCCTTTGTATTGGGCGTAAATCTCATAATCAATTGCCGCGGAAAGCGCGGGAAAGCGGAAAGCACCATCTTTGCCAACGATGTAGCTCTTGATGGCACGCGTTCGGGTATTCGTCACGTACACGACCGCGTCCGAAAGGGGGTTGTCCTGCGTATCCAGCACCTTGCCATAAAGCAGCCGGCCACTGGTCTTATCTTTCTTATCTGGAGTCGCGTTCGAACTACCGGAAAGTACCAACAGAAGAGCTGCAACTACAAAGCCGATCGTAGCAATGTGTCGCCCGGGAGTCATCGTGGCACTCATTGTCTCATAATGAAGAGCACATGAGGAGCTAATGCGTGAGATGTAGCCCCGTATCCTCGCGCTCGTCGCCATAGGTGTGAACGGTGACTTCTTGCCCCATGTGCAGAGGTTTTCCATCCGCAGGCTTGAATCCCTTGAGATCTGCCCAAATGATGTAATCGGACTCGCCCGCCGGAACTCTTTGCGCAAACTCACCCATATGGTCCGAGTACAGCTCCCACTTGGCCTTCTTGTCCTTCGCGCGGCGGATCTTTACTTTGACGCCGTAAATCGGGCGATCATCCGGCCCCCAGACCGTTCCGGCTATGAGCGCATAAGGCTTGTCGGACTTGGAGTGCTGCGGAGGGGCGCCTACAAGTTGCGTCCCGGCACCGAGGGAGGCGAGAATAAAGACCATCCCGGCCCATCTCGCGATCAGCTTCCAGGTGTGCCTAGGAGTAATCACCGTCTTCGCTTTCCTCTTCTGCTTCCTCTTCATCGTCTTCTTCGTAGCCCTCTTCGACCGCCTTCAATTCCAGCGGGCTCGTTGTCACCACCTCAAAATCGGTACCGCACTCCGGACAGGAAATCACTTCACCCTCGTCGACATCTTCTTCTTCTACATCCAGGTCGTTTTCGCATTCAGGACACAAAACCATAAGGTCTTCCTCCGCCCTCTTTAGAGCCTCCTGATAATATTTAGATTCTCTCCGCCCGTTGGTCAAGGGGTCCGGCGGAGACTGTAGGTTTGCCTAGCGATCATTCCACAGATATTGCTCCCGGGCGAACCTGTCTGGTGGTGCTCATTCTTATGTCGCATGTGATCCGACGAAAGTTCGCTTCGTTCTTCTTCCTGTTTGCCATCGGAGTCTCCCTGCACCGGGATACGCGAGCGCAGGAAAAGCTATCTCATAGTTCTGCGGTGGCGGACCCGCACATCACGGCTGCTTTACAACGGGTCTCTCCGCAAAAGATCCAGGACAACGTCGAGAAGCTCGTAAGCTTCTATACACGTTCCACTTTGTCTGCCGGCGATACAAACCTTGCCGGCGTAAACCACGGAATCGACGCGGCCCGTATATGGATCCTGTCGCAATTGGAGAGCTATTCAAAAGATTGTGGCGGCTGCCTGGATATCGAAACGCACAGCGCGGTGGAACCGGTCGGTAAACGAGTACCTGCTCCCACCAAGATCACCGATGTCTATGCCGTGCTCAAAGGATCAGATCCCATCAACTCCAAACGGATTGTCCTGGTCACCGGCCATTATGATTCCCGCAACAGCGATACGCTGGACGCAAAGGGATTCGCCCCAGGTGCCAATGATGATGCCAGCGGAACGGCCGTCAGCCTGGAATGTGCCAGGGTGCTGAGCCAGATGAAGTTTCCCGCGACGATCATCTTTCTCGCTGTGGCCGGGGAAGAACAGGGGCTCGACGGCAGCCGGCACTTCGCCGAAATGGCTCGAAACAAGGGCTGGAACATCGAAGCGGTCTTGAACAATGACATCGTCGGCGGGGACCGCAGCCCCGAACAGGACCCCTCGGTCGTTCGCGTCTTTTCCGAGGGTCTGCCGGCTGCCGGGACCGAAAAGAACTGGAAGCGTATTCGTGGACTCGCCACAGAGAGTGACTCCGGTTCCCGGGAGCTAGCCCGCTACGTCGACGATATCGGCCGGATTTACCAGACAGGCGTCAATCCCATGCTCGTGTTTCGAGTGGATCGCTATCTTCGCGGCGGGGACCACGAATCCTTCAACGATCAGGGATTTTCGGCGGTGCGCTTTACCGAATTGCGCGAGGATTTCAACCACCAGCACCAGAGTCCGCGAACCGAGAACGGCATCGAATACGGAGACTTGCCGAAATATGTGAACTACAACTACGTGGCCGCCGTCGCCCGGCTGAATGCCGCTGTATTGGCGTCTCTCGCCTCGGCGCCCGCTTCGCCGACAAACGTTCGGATTCTGACGAAACAATTGGAAAATGACACGACTTTGGCCTGGGATCCCTCCCCAGGAAATCTGGCGGCCAGCTACGAGGTCCTATGGCGGCTAACAACCAGTTCGAATTGGGAGCATGTGATTGAGGCCGGAAACTCGAGGCGGTCTACACTCAATGTTTCCAAGGATCAGGCCATCTTCGCAGTACGAACAGTCGATGCCTCGGGTCACCCCAGCTTACCCGTAATTCCAACGCCAGAACCCTGATCACCGGGGAGCGAATTGAGCGAGTAGAATTGGACAAGACGGGCCCTCAGAGGAAACCACAAAGGAAAAATGTAGTGAGACGAACTGGCGAGCCGATGACATTAAGTCTGCCCCCATTCACCCGGGCGGTGACGTGGCTGGTGGGCATCAACACCGGGATCTTTCTACTGCTGGAGCTGTTAGGCGTAGCCAAGGTTCCGGTCGCAGGCTATATCTTCGATTATTGTGCCTTGGTTCCTGCGGACGTGATCCGGCATGGATTTGTCTGGCAGATTGTCACCTACAGCGTGATTCATGTGGGATTTATGCACTGGTTCGGCAATATGCTAGGCCTATGGATGTTCGGCTCGTCCATCGAGGGAGCATGGGGGACGCGCCGGTTTGTCGAACTCTATTTTGTCGGCGTCATCGGCGCTGCGGTCACCACCGTCGCGCTTTCCTACGGGCACATCCTGGGAAATCCCATGCAACCAACTGTGGGCGCCTCGGGTGGTGTCTTCGCCATCCTGATCGCATTCGGGATCCTGTTTGCCGAAAGCGAAATCATGATGATTCCGTTCCCGTTCATGATTAAGGCGAAGTACCTGATCGGAATTCTCATCGTCGTCACCTTGGCATTAGCCCTGGGGGGCGGAGGCAATGTCGCCTATGTGGCCCACCTCGGTGGCCTTCTTTTCGGATATCTCTATGTCCGTCGTGGACCAAAACCGGCGCTGGCGAAAGCCGGGCTGAGTGAACGCTACTTCGGTTTGCGCAATTCTTACTACCGCTGGAAGCGCCGCCGGGCTGCGCGCAAATTTGAAGTCTACATGCGCCAGCACGACCGCCAGGTGCAGTTTGACGAGCACGGAAATTACATCCCACCCGATGAGCAGGGCCGCAAAGGCAACGGCGGAGGGAAATCCGGTTGGGTGAATTAGCCGTTTTTATAGACGTAGTGGCTGCGTCTTTGCCACGCGAATGCGGCGCTCGTGCAGCGAGACAACGCGCAGTTACGATGAGAAGAATTTCCCGAATTCTTCCACAACCATCTTCGGTACGCCTGCGGGTCTGGCTTTTCCTTTGAACCCAAGATCATGCCCTGCTCCCTCGACCGCGACCAGTTTGGTTCGGGCAGGAATCAGTTGAAGCGCCGCTCGCAATTCTTCCATTGTGCCGAAAGGATCCCTGGTTCCCTGGACAAACAGACCGGGCGTTTGCAGATCCGGGAAATGTTGCGTGCGCAGTTGCTCCGGCTTGCGCGGCGGGTGCAGGGGATAAGAGAGCAGGAGAAGGCCTGCAGCCAGATCCGGGTCCTCGCCGCAAAGCATCGTCGATTGCCGTCCTCCATAGGAGGCCCCACCCAGAAAAGTTCGGCCGGAGACCTCCCCTTTTAGAAAATTTGCAGCATTCCTCAAACCGGCTCGGTCCCGTGCAGCGTCTGCCGGGCCGGGAGGCCGCCATGATTGTGCCTGCCGAAACGGCAAGTCGCATCGCAACACAGCAAAGCCGGCCGAACAGAATGCTTCCGCCAGCGCCATCAGGAGCGGCGCCCGGGCATTTCCTCCTGCCCCGTGAGTCAAAACCAGGCCATTTTGATTGGGAGCAGCCGGCAAGTGAAGAAAACCGCGTACATTCGGATCGACTGACGAATCGTGGATATCCGTCACGGTCACGCGGTCATTTTGCCCGGTCTGCAGGAACCGCGGTTAACGTCTCATAAACTTTGATGATTTGGATCTGGTTCCCCAAACGGGCCCAGCAGCGCAGCATTTCAGGATCTTCCTGCGCGGCCTGTCTCGCCTCAGCCGACTTCCAATATCGCAGCAGCACGTAATGCGATTCGTGGTCACGATACAGCAGGTCGCGCCCATATTCCTTGGTCAGAAGAATCGAGCTGAGTTCCCGGAAGGTGTCGAGCGCTGCCGTCTCCAATCTGGAAACCGGCTCCCATACGGCTACGGACAAAATCTCTCCCGTCGTGGAAGCTTCTGTCATAAGTGGAAATTATAGCTTGCGGGTGGCAGCCTTCTTTCTTTTCTTCCTCTTTGCCTTCGCTGCCCCTTCCGGATGCACAATCCGCTCCGTTTCTTCTCGGGTTACGATGTGCAGCCGCATGAGGTTGGTTGATCCGGAAGATTGGCGAGTGCCCGCGACTACTCCCAACACATCTCCCGGATGCAGCACACCCCGGCGCACGAGAGCTTGTTCGGCCATCGTCACCATCTGCTCTGCCGAGTGCGCTTGCCGGCAGCGGACCGGGTGAACTCCCCAGTACAGATTCAATCGATGCACGACAGGAACCACGTGGGTGAACGCGTAAATGGGCACTTTAGGCCGATATTTCGAGATCATCCGAGCCGTATTCCCCGTCTCCGTAAATACGGCGATCGCTCCCATAGGCAAATCCTCCGCGCAATGGGCCACCGATTCACAAATAGTTTCGGCCACCGAGAGTTGGCGGCCTTCGCGCCGGCGTCGCCAGGGCTGCACGAAATCGCGCAGGTTACGCTCCGCCTCGACCACAATCCGCGACATGATCGCGATTGCCTCCCGCGGGAACCGTCCGCTTGCGGTTTCTCCCGAGAGCATGACGGCGTCCGTGCCGTCGAAAATTGCATTGGCGACGTCGCTGGCCTCGGCTCGCGTCGGACGCGGATTCTCGATCATCGATTCCAACATCTGCGTCGCCGTGATTACGGGTCGCCTCCAGGCAGCGGCGCGCCGAATCACGTGTTTCTGGATGACCGGCACCTTCTCTGGGGGCACTTCCACCCCAAGATCGCCTCTTGCCACCATGACTCCATTTGCCGCTTCCAGGATTTCCTCGAGATGATCGATTGCCTGGGGCTTTTCCAGCTTGGCAATCACAGGAATGTCGCCGCCTTGCGAGGCGATGATCTGCTTGACGCCCAACACGTCCGACGCCGTGCGCACAAAAGAAATCGCCACTGCATCCACGCCATGAGAGATTCCAAACTCGAGATCCTTGCGGTCCTTAACGGTTAGGGCGGGAATCGAAAGCGCAATCCCAGGCAGATTGATGCCCTTGTGTTCACCCAGTAATCCACCGTTGATGACCGAACACACGACATCTCGCCCACGAATCGTTCGAACTCGCAATTCGATCAATCCGTCACTCAGCAGAATTCGAGTGCCGGCCACTACTTCGCGGGCTAAATCGGGGAACACGGTGGAAATGCACGATGCCGTACCCGGAGCATCGTCGGGGGTAATCGTGACGGTAGAGCCTGTCTTCAGCAGTACGGGTTCGTGATTCTTCAGAACTCCCGTGCGGATCTTCGGCCCCTGCAAATCCTGGAGGATGCAGAGAGTGCGCTTTTCACGTTCGGCAGCGCGGCGCAGACGGGCGATATTGCGGGCATGCTCTTCGTGCGATCCATGGGAAAAGTTCAGGCGGGCCACGTCCATTCCCAAACGCAGCAAATCGCGCATCGCGGATTCCCCGTTACAGGCGGGTCCGATGGTGCAGATAATCTTGGCGCGGCGGCGGCCGTTCTCCGGCGAAAGCTGGTTCAACGTATCCCCATGGGCTACTCGTTTGGCAGGGACGTAGAATCCTACCTCGGTTTCTGGAAAGAGCCGTGTGAAAACGTCTCTAGGATTTAGGGTTGTTGATCGCCGTTAGTTCTTTCCCCAAGCGGGCGCGGGGAAACAGCAGTGCATTGAATTCCGCGCCGATAAGAACGACGAGCGAAATCAGGTACATCCACACCAGCAACGCCATGGCAACACCCAGCGATCCGTAGATCGTCGCAAAATCGCCGAAATGCTGCAAGTACGAGCGAAATCCCACCGTCACCGAGAACCATAAGATGGTGGCCAGCGTCGCGCCCGGAATCACGCTGTGCCAGGGCTGCGTGCGCGGCACCGCATTGTGATAGATCAAAGCGATGACCGAGATGCTGGTGAGCGTGGCGATCAGCCATCGCATTGCTCCCCACATCAGTAGGATGTAAGCACTGAAATCGGGATCGATATAGGACAGAATTCGTGTCTCGAACTTGCTCCCCACCGCGACAAGAACAGTCGCGAACGTCATGGGAACTAGGGCAAAAATCACGAGCCCGAAAGCAATGAGCCGTTCCTTCACCAATCCCCACGTCTTCGGCAACTCGTAGCAGCGGCGGAACCCTTCCATCCAGGAGATGACCACGCCAGAAGCAGTCCAGAGCGTAACCACCGACGTGGTGAGCAGAAATCCTACCGCATGCTTGGCCGTTCCTTTGAGATAGTTCGCTGCCGTATTGCTTCCTGCCGGGAGAATGCTGCCGAGAGCGTAGGAAATTTCGCGGAGGTACGGAGTGCCCTTGCGCCAGTTCGCAAGCCCGGACCCTACAATGAACAAAACGGGAAAGAAAGTCAGAATGGAGGAGTACGCCGACGCTTTCGCAATCGCAAAAGAGTCGTGCACGAACGCACGCCAGAACGCCAGTCGCAAAAGCCGGAGCACGCGCATGATGCGTTGACTTAGCTTAGGCCCGGGAGGCACCGCTCGCAAAGAGGGAAGTGGAGCAGGTTCCTCGATTCGCACTCGCTGGGGGGTAGCGTGCATTCGTAGTTGGATTGCTAAAAGTATGCTCGGGAGCGGTGTTCCGCCCCCGAGCCAATTGCTTGCCTTTTACTCTGCTGCGGGTAATTCCGCCGGCAGGTCCTCGTTCTCGCCCTCATGCCGCATGAGTTCGAGAGCGCGCTCGGCCTCTTCGTAAGCCGCCGAGACTTCCGCCTGCACCTTCGCGGCAGCCTCTTCCATTTCTGGCGAGAGCCGCACGTTCCGGTAGTACTCCATGCCGGTTCCGGCAGGAATCAGCCGTCCGACGATGACGTTCTCCTTCAGACCGCGCAGGTGATCGACCGCTCCCTGAATCGAGGCTTCAGTCAGTACGCGCGTGGTCTCCTGGAATGACGCCGCTGAGATGAATGAATCCGTCGAGAGCGAAGCCTTCGTGATGCCCAGCAGCAGCGGACGGCCGGTAGCCGGCTTGCCGCCCTGCGCGATCACGCGCTCGTTCTCTTCGCGGAAGCGGAACTTGTCGAGCTGCTGCTCGAGCAAGAACGCCGTATCTCCCACGTCTTCGACCTTCACCCAGCGCATCATCTGGCGGACAATCACTTCGATGTGCTTGTCCGAGATGTTTACGCCCTGCAACCGGTAGACCTCCTGGATTTCGTTCACCAGGTAAGCCTGCAACTCCTTCTCGCCGAGTACGGCCAGGATGTCATGCGGGTTGAGCGGGCCGTCCATGAGCGGTTCGCCCGCCTTGACGCGCTCGCCTTCCTGCACGTTGATGTGAACGCCGCGCGGCACCGAGTATTCCTTTTCGGTGCCGTTGTCAGCGACCACGTAGACCTTGCGCTGGCCCTTCGAAACCTCGCCGAACTTGACTGTGCCATCGATTTCGCTGATGACCGCAGTCTCATGCGGCTTGCGGGCTTCGAACAACTCGACCACGCGCGGCAGACCACCGGTGATGTCCTTTGTCTTGGTGGTTTCGCGCGGGATCTTCGCCAGCACATCGCCCGGGCTGACCTGGTCGCCATCCGCAATCATGAGGTGCGAACGCGACGGCATCAGGTAGCGCTTGCTGGTCTTCCCACCTTTGATCACGATCGCCGGCTGGCGTTTCTCGTCTGGAGAATCGCCCACCACGTGGCGCGACAGGCCGGTAACTTCGTCCACTTCTTCGTGAAGCGTGACGCCCTCTTGCAGGTCCTTGAACTGCACCGTGCCGCCGATTTCCGTCAGGATCGCGAAGGTGTATGGATCCCATTCGACGAGCACTTGGCCCAGCGTGACCGGATCGCCTTCATTGACCTTTACCTTGGCGCCGTACACAACCGAGTAGCGCTCGCGCTCGCGGTTCTTGTCGTCGACCACCGCGATCGAGCCCTGCCGGTTCATAACTACCAGATCGCCAGTTTTCGACTTAACCGTCTGCAATCCGATGAAGCGCACGGTGCCGGTGTTCTTGGCATCGAGTCGAGACTGTTCGGAGACCCGCGACGCCGTGCCGCCGATGTGGAAGGTACGCATCGTGAGCTGTGTTCCCGGTTCGCCGATGGACTGCGCTGCGATAACCCCGGTTGCTTCGCCCAGTTCGACGAGGCGTCCAGAGGCTAGATTGCGGCCGTAGCACATCACGCAGACGCCGCGCTTCGATTCGCAAGTCAGAACAGAACGGATCTTTACCCGCTCAATCCCAGCGGCTTGGATCGCTCCCGCGAGCTCCTCTGTGATTTCTTGGTTGATGTCGACGACGACATTGCCGTCATAGTCCTTGATCTTCTCGAGCGACACGCGGCCAACAATTCGGTCGCGCAGCGGTTCGATGATTTCGCCGGCTTCGACAATGCCTTGCACGTAGATGCCGTCGACCGTGCCACAATCGTACTCGCTGATGATCACGTCCTGCGCGACGTCGACCAACCGGCGGGTCAGGTAGCCCGAATCGGCCGTCTTGAGCGCCGTATCGGCCAGTCCCTTGCGGGCGCCGTGCGTCGAGACGAAGTATTCGAGCACCGTCAGACCTTCACGGAAGTTCGCCGTGATCGGTGACTCGATGATTTCGCCCGACGGCTTGGCCATCAGTCCGCGCATGCCCGAGAGCTGGCGGATCTGCTGTTTCGATCCGCGAGCGCCTGAATCGGCCATGACGTAAATCGGGTTCATCTCGCCTTCTTTGTCGCGCTTCTGCATTTCGCCGAACATTTCGTCGGCGACTTTTTCGGTAATTCCCGACCAGATTTCAATGACCTTGTTGTAGCGCTCGCCGTTGGTGATCGCACCGTCCAGGTACTGCTGCTGCACGTTGACCACCTGCTTCTCTGCGTCGCGTACCAGGGTCTTCTTGCTGTCCGGGATGACCATGTCGTCGATGCCGATCGACAAGCCCGCCCGCGTCGCGAAGCGGAAGCCCAGGGTCTTGACCTCGTCGAGCATCTTGACGGTGGTCTCGAGCCCGAACCGCAAGTAGCCGTAGTTGACCAGAGCGCCGATGCCTTTCTTCTTGAGCAGGCCGTTGATATACGGCATGCCCTCGGGCAGGTGATCGTTCAGAATCGCGCGGCCGACGGTCGTGTTGATGAAAGACCGCTCCACCTGTACCGGATCGGTGTGAATGATGTCCTGATCGTCATACGCCGTGGTCAGATCAATCAATTCGCCCGAGTAGCGCAGGCGGATCGGGCTCAGCGTTTCGACCTCGCCCGCATCGACAGCAAGCAGCACTTCTTCGATGTTCGCGAACGCGCGGCCTTCTCCCTTCGCGCCCGGCTTCGCTTTGGTCAGGTAATAGAGCCCGAGCACCATGTCCTGCGTGGGCACGGTGATCGGCTGACCCGACGCCGGAGAAAGAATGTTGTGCGAGGCCAGCATCAGCACGCTCGCTTCAACCTGCGCTTCCGGAGACAGTGGAATGTGCACGGCCATCTGGTCACCGTCAAAGTCCGCGTTGAACGCCGTGCAGACCAGCGGGTGAATCTTGATGGCCTTGCCTTCAACCAGTACCGGTTCAAACGCCTGGATGCCTAACCGGTGCAGCGTAGGAGCGCGGTTCAGCAGGACCGGATGATCTTTGATCACTTCTTCCAGGATGTCCCAAACGATCGGTTCCTGCTGCTCGACCATTTCCTTCGCCTGCTTGATGGTCGTGACGTTGCCCGTCTGCTCCAGTCGGTGATAGATGAACGGCTTGAACAGTTCCAGCGCCATTTTCTTCGGCAGACCGCACTGGTGCAGCTTGAGTTCGGGACCCACCACGATGACCGAGCGTCCGGAGTAGTCGACGCGCTTCCCGAGCAGGTTCTGGCGGAAGCGTCCCTGCTTGCCTTTCAGCGTGTCCGACAGAGACTTCAGCGGACGATTGTTCGCACCGCGCAGCACACGGCCACGCCGCCCGTTGTCGAACAGCGCATCGACGGCTTCCTGCAGCATGCGCTTTTCGTTGCGCACAATGACTTCCGGCGCGTGCAGGTCCATCAGCTTCTTCAACCGGTTGTTGCGGTTGATCACGCGGCGATACAGATCATTCAGATCGGACGTCGCAAAGCGGCCGCCATCCAGTGGAACCAGCGGACGAAGCTCCGGCGGAATGACCGGGATCACGTCGAGAATCATCCAGTGCGGCTTGTTGCCGCTCTTGCGGAATGCCTCAACGACTTTCAACCGCTTTGCATACTTGAGCCGCTTCTGCAGCGAGCTCTCGTTCTTCATCTTCTCGCGCAGTTCCGTCGACAACTGCTCAGTATCGACGCGCTTCAGCAGTTCCTTGATCGCCTCAGCGCCCATCATGGCCTTGAAACCGGCCGGACGGTACTGCTGATCCAGTTCGCGGAACTTCGCCTCATCCTTGATCACTTCGCGCTCTTTCACTGGAGCGTCGCCGGGTTCGACCACGACGTACGCTTCGAAATAGAGCACGGACTCCAGGTCGCGCAGGGAGATATCGAGCAGATGCCCGATGCGGCTGGGCAATCCTTTAAAGAACCAGACGTGCGAGCACGGCGACGCCAGCTCGATGTGGCCGAGCCGTTCACGGCGCACCTTCGAAAGTGTAACTTCCACGCCGCACTTGTCGCAGATCACGCCGCGGTGCTTCATGCGCTTGTACTTGCCGCACAGGCACTCCCAGTCGGTGACCGGCCCAAAGATGCGCGCGCAGAACAAGCCGTCGCGCTCGGGTTTGAACGTACGGTAGTTGATGGTCTCGGGCTTCGTCACTTCGCCATGCGACCAGCTCCGGATCTTTTCCGGAGATGCCAGGCTGATGCGAATGGCGTCAAAGTCCGCGATCACATTTGCCATTTCAAATGGGCTCGAACGAAACAAGGTATTCCTCCGCTTCCTGCTCTCTTCCAGTACCGGGTACTAAGTACCGGGTACCGAGTTTCGTGTTCCGCCAGATGGGAGAGCTTCTCATCTGCGGAACGTTCTTCTTAAATATGCGAATTCGTGTCAGCTGCCCGAGCCGGGCCCGATTTCTCTCGCTACTCGGTACCCGGTACTCGATACTGAATCAATCCGCCGCCGCGCTTGCCGTCGGCTTTTTCCCCTCCGCCGCCTTGATCAACTCCACATCCAGGCAGAGGGACTGCAATTCGCGGATCAGCACGTTGAACGATTCCGGTACGCCGGGCTCCATGGCGGCTTCGCCTTTGACGATGGCCTCGTAAATCTTGGTGCGGCCGTATACGTCGTCGGACTTCGCCGTCAGCAGCTCCTGCAGGATGAACGCTGCGCCGTACGCTTCCAGCGCCCAGACTTCCATTTCGCCGAAACGCTGTCCGCCGAACTGCGCTTTGCCGCCCAGCGGCTGCTGGGTGATCAGCGAGTACGGACCGATGGAGCGCGCGTGAATCTTGTCGTCCACCAGATGCGACAGCTTCAGCATGTAGATGTATCCGACCGTGACCGGTTGTTCGAACTTGTCACCTGTCATGCCGTCGTACAGGGTCGTCTTGCCCGAGGTCGGCAGGCCGGCGTGTTCCAGCAGCGCCTTGATCTCGCCTTCCTTCGATCCGTCGAACACCGGCGATCCCATG
>Ga0335071_10004445_pt1 | contig 14632 bp, 8 predicted proteins | sample Lox_Sample_15_FD_206724 | JGI IMG/M metagenome (GOLD analysis project Ga0335071, IMG submission 206724) | Soil microbial communities from Loxahatchee National Wildlife Refuge, Florida, United States - Lox_Sample_1.5 | ecosystem: Environmental > Terrestrial > Soil > Wetlands | place: USA: Florida... | reverse complement strand
CCGCCCCGATACATGCGAATCTTCGCGCCCGGCGTCGGAAAGGCATCGCCTTTGACAAACTCCCCGGCAGGAACTGCACGCAGCTCGGCGATCGAGTGTGCTCCCATCGATTCGGCAAACTTCACGCCGTCCTGCTCTCTTTCTTCCAGGTTCGTACTGCCCAGCACATTGTCGGGGCCTTTGATGAACAACCGGGGATCACTTTGCGCAATGCCGCGGGCAAACAGCGCCTTTGCCAGTGGCGACTGCATCAGGTCGATTACGGCAATGGCTCCAGCCGATTGACCAAAGATGGTGACTCGCGCCGCATCTCCGCCGAAGGCGGCAATATTCTGCTTCACCCATTGGAGGGCGGCGATCATGTCCAGCAGGCCGTAGTTGCCGGAAGAATGATGCTCCGATTCCTTCGTGAGCTCCGGATGGACGAGAAAACCAAACGCGCCGAGGCGATAGTTCATGTTGACGACCACCGCGCCCTTCTTCGCCAACTTGGCGCCGTTATATACGACGATCGAGCCCGACCCGCCGCCGAACCCACCTCCGTGGATAAAGACCAGGACGGGTTGTTTTTCATCTGTCTTTGCTACCGTCCAGATATTGAGGAAAAGGCAGTCCTCACTCACGGGGTCCTGGTTCATGAATTCCTCAGTCCATGGCAGGAATGAGCGAACAGGCGGCTGCATGCAACTGGCGCCGAAATGCTCCGCCTTGCGCACTCCCTCCCATGGCACGGCTGGCTGTGGCGGACGCCAGCGCAACTCTCCGACTGGAGGCTTTGCGTACGGAATTCCGAGGTAGGCAGTGACGCCTTCTTTGTCGACAGCCCCGACAATTCTTCCTCCGGAGATTTGCAGAGGATTCGTCGTCTGTGCCATCGAATTAACAGTAAGAAGGAGAGCTAGCAGGCAGATAAGAACGACTTTGTTAGAGCGCATCAATGATCCTGTCCGGGAAGGTCGCTGTAAGAGGCCGATATGCTGGCCCTGCGGTTTTGCATTGCAGATGTCCAATCCTAGTTTGATTCCGCCGAACATGAAAAACCGGCGAGCGGACCTCGACTCCGCTCGCCGGTATGCCTCAGGAATTAAAAGGTGACTTTCAGCGCAAACTGCCACACACGCGGGAACGTCCCAAAGTTCACATACTGGATCTGCCCGAAGGTGGACGAACTCAAGTCGTGCACCGGCTGAGCAAAGTTTGGCGAGTTTGAAATGTTGTAGCACTCGGCGCGGAACTGCATTTTCACGGACTCTTTGATGGGGAAGTCTTTGAGGAGCGAGAGATCCACTTGCCGCTGATGGGGCCCAAAGATTTGGTTTACGCGCTCGTTACCGAGAGTGAACGTCGTCGACACGGGCCCAGCGCTTGGATTGAAATTGCAGGCCGAGTTGCTCACGCTGGATGTCGTACACTGGTCCATGCTGAACGCCGACGCATTGAGATATGCCAGGATCGATTTGCCCGGTGCATAGTAACTCTCGCCGGAGACTACGTTGGATCGCACACCAGGGTTAAAGTCGCCGAATGCGCCGCCCGGCTTGTTGTCGTCGTAGACGGTGAAGGGTAGTCCAGTCTGCCAGTACGCGCTGCTGCTTACCGACCATCCTTTAAGCGCGACCCCCTTCGCCCCATTGAGAGACTTACCAAACGGCAGATCGTAAGTCAAGGTAAGGGCAAAGCGCTGACGCACATCCAAATCGGAATTGCCGTAGTCGTACCGGGAATTGCCTCGCCACAATCCGGGTAAGTTGCCTCCGCTCTCATAGCCCGACCAATCGTTTAGCCCATGCGCCCATGTATAGTTCGCATTGGCCGTGAGCCCCTTCGAGAAACGGTGCTCGTAGTTCGCTTGCATTGCGCCATAGCTGGAAGTGTTTTCGTTGAATGATTTCCCAATGTTGGCGATGGCGGGTAATGGGCAGGTCGTGGGATCGGGACAATTGACAGCGTAGTAGTGAGTCACCGCTCCGGAGTCATCTACGGAGAATGTCCCGGTGGCATCAGCAAATGGCATGTTGGCATCGGGACCTCCCGAAGCAAGTTGCCGCCGTCCCAGCGAACCTACATAACCCACGGAGACTGAATTGTTGCCGAACTGCTTCTGCAATGTCAGGTTGTACTGGTGCAGATAAGAAGCTCGATAATTCGTGTCTTTCGCATTTAAGCTTAGACCGCCTGCGCTCGGGGAATAGATGATGCTCGGATCCACATACGCCGGTGAGGTCGGTGGGCCTGTCAGAAGGAAACCAGTCTGAATCCCACCCTCGATCGGGCAGGAGCCGCCAATCGGGCTGCAGTTGGTCGGATTGTTGAAGGGTGGGTTGTAGAGTGTGATTGCTCCGGACGTGTCGCCCGGGTAGTAGCTGATGCCATATCCGCCCCGCAATACGAGCCCATGGCCCAGTTGGGCTGCAAAGCCAATTCGGGGAGCGAAGTCTTTATAGTCGGTGCTAATGCCGCCCGTGCCTCCAATGTTCAGCGCGAGCGTATTCAGGTCGAAGTTGGCGATTCTATTGTGCGCTTCGGTAAATGGCTTGAACACGTCGTACCGGACTCCCAGGTTGAGCGTGAGCCACGGCTTGACATGCCAGTCGTCTTGCACGTAGAAGCTCGGCTCCCATGTGCGCGCATACTCTGGCGACCATTGATTCTGGCGGTTGAGGAACACCGCCGGCATTCCATCCGGAAATGGATTCCCGGGCCCGAATTGATAAATTCCTTCTGCCATCGCTACTGGGGCACTGTTGAAAACACCAGCCTCAGGTATGACAATCGGAGCGAAGAAGAACCAACCCTCAGCCGCGAACTCCTGCAGATAGTTGACCTGGCGCCGGATCAATGAAGCGCCCGTCTTGAAATTGTGATTGCCATGCGTATAGATCACATCGCCATTGATCTGAAAAGTATTGTTGATGTTGTGAATGGGATAAGCAATCTGGTCCCCGAGATCGGCATAGCCGTCGACGAAGTGAAAGCCGGGCATGCCGGTGGCATTCGGGTCCCCGGATGGATTCGAATTTGGAATTCCCAGGGCGTCGCCTGCGTTCGTTCCCTTGTTGATCGTCTCCGAATCGATGTTGATGCGTGTGAATCCCGCCCTGAGATCCATCAAGAGATGCGAAGTGAAGACGTGCGTGTAGTTGATCTGCGCCCCTTGGGCAGTCGATTTGTTGGTGCCCGGAAAATTGCCGTTGGCAATGAAACCGGCGCCGGCAGGCTGGATTGTTTGCCCGTTGACCGACACCGCAGGGAAGAAGGGCGGGAAAAACGAACTGACTGGATTGTAGGAATAACGTACAAAAATTGTGTCGTTGCTGGAGATGTGATGGTCAACCCGCGCATCCATCGACGTGCTGTTCTGAGTCCGCGCCGGGTTCGAAACGTATAAGCAGGAGATGGTGGCGTTATCACAGCCAGCCGCGAAGTCATGTCCCGGATAGTTAGGCTCAGGGTAGAGGCCAAAGATCGTTTTGCCGATCGTATCGGGCAGCCCAGCCACAGTCTCCCGGTCTGCCTGGTTTGGGACCAACTGCTGGGGAGAAGTGATTCCCTGCACCAAGCGGAACTGCTCAAGATCGAAGAAGAAGAAACTCTTGTTCTTGATGATTGGACCGCCGATGCTGCCACCATATTGATTCTGGCGCCATTCCGACTTTCGGCTTGCTTTAAAGTAGTCCCACGAGTTCAAGGCGTCATTGCGGAAGTACTCGTACAAGCTGCCATGGAAGGCATTGCTTCCCGATTTCGTAACCACCGTCACTACCGCTCCTGCCGAACGTCCCACTTCCGCTGGAAAGTTGTTTGTCTCGACATGTACTTCCTGGATCGCGTCGATCGAAGGTTTTATACCACCGAGCCCGTAGAATCGCTCGTTGTTATCGATCCCGTCGAGCATGTTGCTGTTGTAGTATTCGCGCTGTCCATTGGCGGATACCTCGGAAGTCTGTCGCCGGTCATCAGGACGAGCTCCCGCGGTGATGCTGCCCGGCATGCCCGCGTTCACGCCGACTTGCTGCGTCACCAGGTTGGTGAGGTTCCGTCCGTTCAGTGGCAGGTCGTCGACAATCTCCTCTGCGACAACGCTCCCCACAGAAGAGCTGTCGGTCTGAAGCAGCGGCGCCGCGGTCGTGACCTCGACGCTCTCGGTCGTGTTGCCCAGTTGCAGCGTGACATCTACGCGCGAGCGATCACCCGCCGACACCGACAGGTCGCCGATCTTGTATGACTTAAAGCCTTGCGCTTCAACGGCAATGGAGTAGTGGCCCGGTGGCAGGAGATTGACTACATATTCTCCACTCGAACCGGTGTCGACGTTTCGTGCCGCGTTTGTCGCCAGATTGACGATAGTGACTTTGGCGTTCGGCACCACGGCCCCGCTTGGGTCACTCACTGTACCGAGGACGTCGCCCGTGATCACTTGAGCAATGGCTGCCGCACCGAAAATGAATATGACAATTGTGCTGATCACTAGTAAGCGGTGTACCGGAACTTGCATATGATTTCTCCTTTGGAATCGCTCCCTTAGGACGTAGCCGCCCTCATTCTCTCCGCTTGAATTGACTGCGTCGGTGACCGATCTCACAGTGGAGTTCGAACTCAGGAACTCCAATGAACAGCGGGGCTCTTCCCGTGCAAAATGTAGTTCAACCTCTGGTTTGTTGAGAAATTGTTTGTGCGCATACCAGCTAATCGTCCCGGCGATACCGAGCGCCGCGCGTTTTCTGCGGGGTGGGAATATCTTGTTACTGGGAAGCTGGATAACTATCGGACGATGCCGCAATCCAGGCGAAAAGGCCTGCTACTCAGCTTCGGGCTGTGCTGTAGGGTTTCGATAATAAAGCAATTCGAAGACGAACTTTTCCGCCCGCGGAAAGCGCTCCTGGGCGCAGGCTCAACCAGTTATCCTCCGTATCGTCTTGTGCATAAGATCGTCGAGTCTAGGAGCATCAGGGTCGAGAGGCCCCCGCTTCAAGTGCCGGAACCGAGGAGTCGAGTGGCACTTCGGTCACGGATGTGATTTCCTCGCCACTCCTTAAGGTTTTGCTATCCGAAGAGTTTCCGGCGCATTGCGCCGCCGTTTTCGGTTCCGTGTTGGCGAGATTCGGATCTTTCGAGCAGAGAATCTGCAGGTTCTGTTCCGCTTGAAGCAACCCCTTCTCCGCAGCCTCGCGATAATATTGGAAGGCTTGGGCAAGGTCGCGCGGGGTTCCGATTCCGTTTTCGTGGAAGTAGCCCAGATTATTCAAGGACCGTGGGTCGCCGGCTTGCGCAGCGGCGCGATACCACTTCAGTGCCTTCTCCATGTCCCGCGGAAGAATAATGCCGTGTTCGTACAGCCATGCAACTACACCTTGCGAATACAGATTGCCGTGGTTTGCCGCAGAGAGATAGAGTTTGACGCCTTCCTCAGGGTTGAATCGTACGCCCAATCCCCTCATGTAGAGCGTAGCCAGGTTAGCCTCTCCCCGCGGTGCCTTCTGAGCAGCCGCTTTCGCAAACCAGCGAGCTGCCTCAGCATAGTCCCGCTTCACTCCACCTTCACCCTTTGCATAAAAACATCCAACGTTACTCTCGCCCGCTGGATCGCCTTGAGAGGCGGCACGCAGGTACCACTTCAATGCGGCCACCTTGTCCTGCACCACACCTCTGCCCTCAGAGTAAAGGTTCCCCAGGTTCGTTTGGGCTCCGGATGCGCCAGCGTCTGCTGCCTTCCGATACCAGCGCGCCGCTTCGACGAAGTCTTGCTTCACTCCACGGCCTGTCTCATACGCAAGGCCCACGAGGAACTCGGCCTCGACGTTGCCGCTCGACGCTCGTTTCATCAGGCCGGAGATATCTGAAGGAAGATCCACGCCCCCAGCAGGGAGCGACACGAGAACTACCAGAATCAGGTATGACGAGGCTCGGAAGTACATTCCTCACACCACTCGCATTGAAATAGTCGATAACGAAGGGACGTTCCGCCTCACACCGAGGGCTCCACTTACCCCCACGATAAATGGAGAAAATCTTTGGTTGCGACTCTAACTGTGGGAGTTGCCTGTTGTCAACGCCAGGGCTCTTGTCCCCCCTATCAGAAGCGGAAGGCTATCCTCAATCTCCATAGCCGCCATCGACCCAATCGATTTCCCCTTCGAGCAGGTAAACGATAAGCTGTCGTGCGTACAGAGTATGGCGAATCGTTGAAGGGGTCCGATTATTCTTCGCATGTCAATTCTGCCAAATGACAGTGGTCGCAATCTCTCACGTTCCGGCGTGACAAGGAGAGCTTGGCTGCACGGATGTGGTGCCGCGGGACTATTGGCCCTGAGTGGTGGTATAGGGCGGGCGGCATCGCGGGTCAGTGGCTTCATTGACGTCCACAATCACTATGCACCGCCGGAATTCCTTCAGTTTTATAAGAACCATCGGATCGATCCGCTCCCCTCCGCCGCCTGGGACCTTCAGCGGCAGCTCGGCGACATGGATCGCGCTGGCGTCGCAGTGGCAATGCTGTCATCCTTTACGCCTTACGACGTAGGAACTATCGCGGAGCGAAGAGCTTTGTCGCGGACCCTAAATGAGTACGGGGCCGCACTCGTTCAGCAATATCCCAAGCGATTTGGTTTGCTGGCTACTATCCCGCTTCCTGATGTTGACGGTTGCGTTGCTGAAATAGCTTTTGCTTATGACCACTTGCACGCAGACGGCATCATGGCCTATACCAGTGCCGGGGACCGGTGGATTGGGCATGCCGATTTTGATCCGATCCATCGAGAGTTAGACCGTCGTCGCGCCATCGTACTCGTCCATCCGTCGGCGCCGTTGTGTTGCCGCGGACTCGTTCCCGGGGTCCCGGATCCAATCATTGAATTCCCTACTGATACATCCCGGGCAATTGCCAGCCTGATCTTTGGTGGCGTCACACAGCGCTTTCCTGATATTCGCTTCATACTCTCTCATGGTGGAGGGAGCATGCCGTTCCTGATCGAGAGATTCCTCAGCGGATCGCAAGCGGAATTTGTCCCTGGCGTGATCACCGAAGGAGCCAAAGTACCAATGAACGTGCCGGCCAATGGCACATTGAATGAATTGCGCCGCATGTATTACGACACGGCAACGATCTCGAACCCGGTTGCCATGCGTGCACTTAAGTCCGTGGTGACACCCTCTCAGATCATGTTTGGTACCGATTTCTGGTACGTCTCAGCTGAGTACACGGCAAGGTCTCTTGTAGATGGACAAGTGTTCAACGAAGACGAGCTGCGCCAGATCGCTTATCTCAACGCACAACGAATGTTTCCAAGATTAAAGGGCTTATAGTCCGGGCTAGAACAAGATCCCGGCAAGGAGAACGCCGATGGAACGATTGGTTTCCTTCACCCTCAATGGCAGGCCGACCAGCATAAATGTTGATGACGAACGAATGCTGCTATGGGTGCTTCGCGAGGATCTCGGCCTAACCGGCACAAAGTTTGGTTGTGGCCAGAGCTACTGCGGCGCCTGCACCGTAATTGTCAATAACGAAGCGATGCGCTCCTGTTCCGTTCCCATTAAAGAGGTGGCAGGCAAACAAGTGCTAACCATCGAGGGACTAAGCCACAACGGCAAGTTGCACCCTTTGCAAGAGGCGTTCCTCATCCATAACGGTTTCCAGTGCGGCTTCTGCACGCCGGGAATGATCCTCAGCGCTTATTCGTTACTGCAGAAGACGCCGCATCCGACGCCCGCACAGATCGTCGAGCATATGGATGACAACCTCTGCCGCTGCGGCGCTCACGTGCGAATCATTGCGGCGATTGAAGATGCTGCCAAGAACATGTCTGGAGGTGCGCAATGAGCGTCCGTCACGAGCCAAGCCACGAAATCCTTCCAACACCTGGTTTCGACGCAAGCCGGCGTCGATTCATGGTTCTTGGTTCCGGCTTGTTTCTATTTTTCATGGTCGAACCCCTGGAGGTATTGCGTGCTCAAGAAAGTCGTCACATGCCGGAGTACCCCACCGACTTCAATGCCTACCTGCGTATCGGCGAAGACGGTCGTGTGACCGGCTTCACCGGGAAGATCGAAATGGGTCAGGGAATTAGCACGAGTCTGGCCCAGTTGCTGGCCGAGGAACTTGATGTCTCTGTGGAACAGGTCGACATGGTGATGGGTGACACCGATCTGTGTCCGTGGGATATGGGTACGTTCGGCTCGTTGTCGGTCCGCGCCTTCGGTCCAGTGCTGCGCAGCGCGGGAGCCGAAGCCAGAATGATCCTGCTGCAAATGGCTGCGGAAAACTTGCACGCGCCGATCGAACGTTTGCAAGTTCACTCGGGGCTGATCACCGACTCCGCCTCGAAGAAAAACGTCAGCTACGCCGACCTGGTCAAAGGTAAGCATATTGAACGTCATCTGGGCAAGGTTCCGGGAAAAGCATTTTCTGCATACTCCATTATTGGAAAGTCGACGCCGCGAAAAGATGCTTTCGACAAAGTAACCGGAAAAGCCAAATACGCGGCGGACATGACCCTTCCCGGCATGCTCCACGCCTGTATCTTGCGTCCTCCGGCACATGGCGCAACCCTTAAGAGTGTGGATACCACAGCCGCTGAGAGCATACCGGGAGTCCGCATAATCAAAGAGGGTTCGCTCGTCGCCGTTCTCCATGAGCATCGAGATGTGGCGAATCAAGCGTTGCAGTTAGTCAAGGCGCAATACGAGCCTTCCTCGTCGAGGTTAGATGATCAGAACATCTTCGACCATCTGGTAAAAGCTGCTCCGGAGCCCAGGGTCGTTGGCCAGACTGGCAACCTGGCCGAAGGTGAAAAACTCTCCGCCACAATTTTCGAACAAACTTATTTCGACAACTATGTCGCACACGCAGCCATGGAGACACATTCTGCGCTCGCCCACTTGGAAGACGGCCGAATGACTGTCTGGGCGGGCACGCAGCTTCCTTTCATGCTCCGCGACAAGATCGCCCACGAACTGGGAGTGCCGGCGGAAAAAGTCCGCGTCATCCCGCCGTACGTTGGGGGCGGATTCGGCGGAAAGGGCACGGAGGGGCCATTTGTGGAAGCTGCGCAACTGGCCAAGCTCTCTGGTAAGCCAGTCCACATGATCTGGAGCCGTGAGGAGGAGTTTTTCTTCGATACCTTCCGTCCGGCGGCGGTCATCAAAATCCGTGCTGGCGTAAACGCCGTGGGCAAACTGGTCTTGTGGGACTACATCATTTATGGCGGTGGGGATCGTGAAGCGCGGCAGTTCTATGCCATACCTAACGAGCGCACTTTGGCCGCCGGCGGATGGATGACCAAGGATCCGGGCCTGCACCCGTTCGCCGTTGGAGCATGGCGCGCGCCTTCGAATAACTCCAATTCGTTTGGGCGTGAATCCCTCATCGACACGATCGCAGCAAAACTAAGAATCGACCCGGTGGAATTCCGTTTGCAGAATCTCACCAATCCGCGCTTCCGCCGCGTCCTCGAGACCGCGGCCGAGAAATTTGGATGGAGACCAGCCGCCCGCCCTACAGGACATGGAGTTGGTGTTGCCATCGGCACGGACGTCGATTCATTTGTCGCGACGATGGCGGAAGTCGAAGTGGACAAGAGTACTTCCCGCGTGCGCGTGAAACGGATTCTCTGTGTGCAGGACATGGGAATCGTCGTCAATCCGGAGGGCGCTCGCCAGCAAATGGAAGGCTGCATGACAATGGGACTCGGATATTCGTTGTCGGAGCAGATTCACTTCAGGAATGGAGAGATTCTGGATCGCAATTTCAGCACCTATGAGATCCCGCGCTTCTCCTGGTTGCCCAGGATTGAGACTGTTCTCATCGACAATCCAAACGACCCGCCTTCGGGCGGCGGTGAACCGGCCATCATTACCATGGGCGCCGTTATTGCAAATGCAGTTTTCGATGCTGTGGGTGTCAGGGTGCACCAGTTGCCGGTGACGGCTGCGCGGATTAAAGAAGCTCGGAAATAGGCTCAACAAGCTCTGCTTCTTGTCCCAAACGACCGTGGATCGACCGATGAAACCAAGGCAGCGAGAGCGTCAGAGGTCGCTGGTCTGAAACTCGCTCAAGTGGTCGAGACACAGATCCGTTTCCGACGAAAGCCCCAGTGCTGTCGGAATTCTCCCTATGTTTTCTGGACCGGTTAAGGAACGTCTCTCCGGAAGACAAAACTAGAACCTATTGCCACGACCGTTGGCGACCTTGCGGGCGACTTCAATTGTCCGATCAGATCACAAAAAGAAGTAGCCGACGCTCTGAAATTCTCGGGCGCGTCTTCCAATGCAATTGCGCTTTGAGGACGTTGAGAAGTTTCTTCACAGCACAGGAGAGTGGCAACTGATTCGTCACGCTCCAAGTGTCTTTGAAAGCGCTCGGAGTTGCCCTTCACCTTTATCCACGACCAAGTATGAAGGCTCCATTCTGGTGCAGGTAGCGACGAAGTAAGCACGTTCCGCCAGTGCAGTTCGCTGCAAAGGAGAAAGATTCTCCAGACGACAGTCCTTTGTCGAGAACGGTTCTTCGGCAGCCAAGGTGAGATTCGGCAAGTAATTGAAAAGGTGGTGAGCGCGGAAGGAATCGAATCCGCGTAGAAATCTAGATTCAACAACTTATAACGCAGCAGACGGCACGTTGTACCCTGTTTTCGATCTAAAGCAGCGCGAATGGCATGTAAAACGGCATGGAGCTAATTACTCAGAATCCTCAATACCTGAACCTTTGCACTTGCAATATTTATCGTTAGTCTTGTCCGAGGGCCGAGAGGCTTTCGCCCGAGTGCTCGCGCCACGTGGAATGACAGTTTAAGCAAGATCAGAGTCTTCAAGCACACTACAGCCGCTCCTCTAAAAGCATATGGCGGTCGAAGATCCCGGGGGGTTGAGATTCCTCTTTTGCTTTCAGGATTGCAGCAACCTGCGTGCTATGTTTAGGCGATGCGCTCCGAAATCGAGAAAGCCGTCGAGCTGTTGCGGAATGGAGATGGAGCGAGTGTAGAACACGCACTCGGGTTACTGCAGAACACGGTCTTTTCCTTCAGCATGCGCGTATGCGGGCAACGTGAGGATGCGCAGGACACGATGCAGGAGGTTCTGCTCAAGTCGATTCCTTACCTTCCAAAGTTCGATAGCCCCAAAGCACTCTTAGTTTGGTTGTACAAGGTAGCGAAGAACCGCTGCCTAATGAGCCGGCGCAAGAGCAAATTTGGCCCCCCGCAGGAAATCTCGCTCGATGATCTGATGCCCGATCGTAAAGAACTGGAGCAGCTCACCGCCGATGGGCGCATCAATCCGGAAGCATTTGCAATTCGCGGTGAGCAGGCGTCGCGACTGCGCGAGGCGGTCCAGAAGCTGCCTCCTCAATACCGCATTATCCTTGTGTTGCGCGACATGGAAGGTCTCACCGATGACGAGGTGTCTGAAATCACTGGCGTTCGTGCGGGGACAATTCGCGTGCGTCTGCACCGTGCCCGACTGTTCGTAAGAAAAGAGTTGATGCGAACATGGATGCCGCGACAGAAGAAAAAAGTCCCTGAACAAACTCGTGCCGGCAAGTCGCGGCCGGCCAGTTGTAAGGCGATGTTCGCTGAACTGTCGGATTATCTCGATGAACAACTGGACGATTCACTCTGCGAGGAACTGGAACGGCACATCAATGGTTGTGCTCCGTGTAAGACTTTTCTTGCGACTCTCGAAGCCACGATTGCCCAGTGTCGAAGTATGGGAGGGGATCGTGCACCCTCCGGAACCTCCAGGCTCCGCGCAGAGCTAATGGAGAAATATCAACGGGTTAACGCAGCGCTCAGGCCTCATTCCTAGAAACATCACGCTTAGCCACCCGAAAAAATTCCCTGTAACAAATTCGCGCTTGGTGCATTTATTCGTGTTCCAAGCCGATGAAATCTGCAGGGAGGCACTCATGATTGCAGCACAAGTCGAGCTTACACAAGCACTTAGACAGCAACGTCAGTTTGTTGCCCGAACCGGAAGCGGGCACAGCCTGATTCTGGATGACGCGGCGGGCGGAACTGGCGCAAAGCCGATTGAAATGGTGGCGGTCGGTCTCGCCGGATGCACGGCATTCGACGTCATCACCATACTGCGTCAGAAGTATCACCAGAAGGTGACCGGTTACCAGGTGCGCGTTGAAGCCGACCAGGCGGAGCGGCCGCCGCAGGTTTTCACCACCGTCCGAATCCAACACATCGTGACCGGTGTGGGAATTTCCGACGAAGCTTTGCAAGAGGCCATCCGGCTTTCCGAAGAGAAGTACTGCTCGGTGGGCGCGATGGTGCAAAAGACAGCCGTCTTGCACACGACGCACGAAATCGTTGAAGACAACACTTCGTGGCTTCATGAGGCCGAGCCGGCAGGAGTAGTACGTTGAGCCCCTTACGTCATCTCGTCACCCTGCTCGCGATGGGAGGCGTGCTTGCCGCCTCTGCCCTCGGGCAGGGTTCGCACGCCCCACTGACCTTGTATGACGCCGCAAGTGTCGCGCTTGAAAAGAATCCTCTGCGCAAGGCTGCCATCGCCGACACGAAAGCGGCCTCTGCAGGAGTGCACGAGGCGCGGTCGTTTCTTCTGCCGCACGTGAACTTTTCGGAGCAGGCGACGCGGGGCAATGATCCCATGTACGTGTTCGGAAACAGGCTGCGGCAACAACGCTTCACTACCGACGACTTTGCGCTAAACAAGCTGAACACGCCATTGCCCTATGGCAATTTCCAAACACGTTTTGGTGGTACCTGGAGCCTATTCGATTCGTTCGCCTCGTGGCGCAGAGTCAGCCGCGCAAGAGAGATGAATGCGGCAGCCGCGCGACAACTAGAACGTACGGATCAGGAAATCCTCTTTCGCGTTGTGCAGTCCTATTATGCCGTTCTTCTCGCAACGAAACAGGCGGACGTTGCCGAGCAAGCCGAGAAGACGGCGAAGTCGATCATCGATCGCAGCCAGGTGCGCTTCGACGCCGGCCTCGTAGTTGAGTCTGACCTTCTGAGCGCTAAGGTTCGGCTGGCAAGCCGCGAACAAGAACTTATTCGCGCCCGCAACAATCTGGACCTTGCCCGTGCGCAACTCAACACGGCAATGGGCGTAGCAGTTGACACACTGTACGAGCCTACTGATGCGCTCGATGAGAAGAATTTGAACGCGCCGCCTCTGCCGGAACTGGAGCAGAAAGCGCTGGCGACTCGCCCTGATCTCAAGCGGATTGAGGCCCAGCAATCGGCGCAGGAACTCAGTGTCGCCATTGCCAAGTCGTCATTCGGCCCAAGGTTGAATGCCTTCGCCGGTTGGGAAATGGACAATCCCACCTTCGTTGCCGGAGGCGGTGGCAGTAACTGGCTGGGAGGGCTCGAGTTGCAGATCGATCTCTTCCAGGGGGGAGCAAAGCGGGCGGCGTTGTCGCACGAACGCGCCAACGCGGAAAAGATCGCGGCTTTGAAACAGGCGGCGAGCGATGCGGTACGGCTTGAGGTCCGGCAGGCTTACTACGATCAGGACGCGAGCCGTCAGCAGGTGGAAGTGGCGAGGACTGCAATCGCGCAGGCGCAGGAGAGTCTCCGAATCAATCAGGATCGCTATGACGGGGGGCTGCTCACCATAACCGATCTATTGGGCGCCGAAGAAGCGTCGCGCCGCAGCCAGGCGGACTACTGGCAGGCGGTTTATCAGTATCACATCAGCTACGCCAACCTGGAATTAGCCAGCGGAACGTTGACTCTACAGTCCCCGGTGGTCATGCCATGAATTTGAAAGTTCTTCCAACGCATATGACACCAATATCACTCGCAAGAACGGTAACTGCTCTCATCGCCTTTAGTCTGGGATTCACCGGGTGCTCGAGCGAACGCCCAACCGTCAGTGCTGCTCCCGAGACCGTGAGTAATATCTCGGTCGTCACGGCGCAGACGGCGGCGATTCCTGACGTGATCGAGGCGGTGGGAACGCTCCGTGCAGCCCAAACCAGCCAGCTTGCCGCGCAGATGATGGGGAATATCGTTGAGATCCGGGCGCGCGAAGGCGACCAGGTGCAGCGCGGACAGGTTCTCGCCATCATTGACGATGCCCAGCCGCGGGCCGCTTTCGATCGCGCAACGGCGGCCGACTTGGCGGCTCAACAGGAGATTGCCGCTTCCGATGCCGATTTCGCGCTAGCCGAAGCAACGTTCAAGCGGTATCAGACCCTGTCCGAGAGAAAATCCGTCAGCCCGCAGGAGTTCGACGAGATCAAGGCCCGGTATCACGCGGCCCAGGCACGCTGCGAAATAGCCCGTGCTGGGCAGGCGCAGGCCAACGCGGCTCTACAGCAGGCTCGTACGGCTCTCGGGTATTCGCATATCGTCGCCCCGTTCGATGGCCTTGTTACTGAGAAGAAGGCTGATATCGGAACGCTTGCCAGTCCCGGCATGCCGATCTTCACAGTCGAAGATTTGCGCCGTTACCGGTTCGAGGCCACCGTGAACGAATCCGACCTGCACTTTGTACGGCAGGGAGAAGAGATATCGGTCTCGATCGATGCGCTTGGGGATCGTCAACTAAACGGCAAGGTCGTGGAGATTGTGCCTGCAGCGGATCCGGCGAGCCGGAGTTTCCTCGTGAAGATCGAAATGCCATCCGATCCGGCCCTTCGGTCCGGAATCTTCGG
>Ga0335071_10004444_pt1 | contig 14633 bp, 14 predicted proteins | sample Lox_Sample_15_FD_206724 | JGI IMG/M metagenome (GOLD analysis project Ga0335071, IMG submission 206724) | Soil microbial communities from Loxahatchee National Wildlife Refuge, Florida, United States - Lox_Sample_1.5 | ecosystem: Environmental > Terrestrial > Soil > Wetlands | place: USA... | reverse complement strand
GCGACGGCCTTCCTCCCTACCCCGCGATCACGTTGTGGGCGCGCGCAACCTTCACGAAGGCCGCCACCGCCCGCTCGAGGTGCGCCGGCTCGTGGGCGGCGCTGATCTGCACGCGGATACGAGCCCTGTCCTTCGGCACCACCGGATACGAGAAGCCGACCACGTAGATCCCAGCTTCCAGCAGATCAGCCGCCATCTGGTGAGCGAGCCGCGCCTCCCCGAGCATGATCGGGACGATGGGATGCTCGCCCGGCCGGATCTGAAAGCCCGCCTCGGTCAGGGCGCGACGAAACCACAGTGTGCTGGCGGCGAGCCGGTCCCGATGCGCCGTGGTGCCCGACAGGAGCTCCAGGCACGCCAGCGACGCCGCGACGAGGGCGGGCGGGAGCGTGTTCGAGAAGAGATAGGGACGCGAGCGCTGGCGGAGGAGCGCCACGACCTCGCGCCGGGCGGCGGTGAACCCGCCGCTGGCGCCGCCGAGCGCCTTGCCGAGCGTGGAGGTGATGATGTCCACGCGCCCCGCCACGCCGCAATGCTCGGGCGTGCCGCGGCCGGTACGGCCGAAGAAGCCTGTCGCGTGGCTGTCGTCCACCATGACGAGCGCGTCGTGGCGCTCGGCCAGGCGGCAGATATCAGCCAGCGGCGCGACCTCACCGTCCATGGAGAACACGCCATCGGTGGCAATCAGGCGGGTGCGCGCGCCTCGGGTCTCCTCGAGGATGCGCCCGAGGGCCGCCATGTCGCCGTGCTCGTAGCGGTGGCGCGCGGCGCGGCAGAGACGGATGCCGTCGATGATGGAGGCGTGGTTGAGGGCATCGGAGATGACGGCGTCGTCCTCGCCGAGCAGCGTCTCGAAGAGGCCCCCGTTGGCGTCGAAACAGGAGGTGTAGAGAATCGCGTCCTCCATGCCGAGGAAGCGCGCGATGGCCGCCTCCAGCTCCTTGTGGATGCTCTGGGTGCCGCAGATGAAGCGCACGCTGGCCAGCCCGAATCCCCAGCGCGCCAGGCCCTCCTGGGCGGCGCGCACCAGCGCCGGGTCATTGGCGAGACCCAGGTAGTTGTTGGCGCAGAAGTTCAGCACCTCCCGCCCCCCAACGGCCACCCGTGCTCCCTGCGGCCCCTCGATGACACGCTCGCCCTTCCAGAGCCCCGCCCCACGGATGTCGTCCAGCTCGTTCTGCAGCCGCGTTCTCACTGCGCCATACATTGCTCGCCTCCCTGTGGAGCTCGGGAACCCTCGCGGCCCAGCGCTAGGTCCGCGCGTAGCGGCGCGCGATGTTGGGCACGAGGTACTCGTTGAACGTCCGCCGGAGATCATAGAGGGGCCGATAGCCCCAGTCCCGGCGCGCGCAGCTGTCGTCCACGCTTTCCGGCCAGGAGTCGACGATGGTCTGCCGCCGGGGATCGGGAACGAAGGTGATCTCCGCTCCCGGAAAGGCCTGCCTCACCAGCTCTGCCAGCTCGCCGGCGCTCGGGCTGAAGGCGCCCACGTTGTAGACGGATGCGCTGAGCGACGCTGCGGGCGCCTCCAGAAGCCCGAGCAAGGCGGTGATCGCATCGGGCATCGCCATGAACGGCATACGCGTGTCCGCGCGCACGAAGCACGCGTAGGGGTGGCCCTTGGCCGCGGCGTGGATCATCTCCGACGCGTAGTCGCTGGTTCCTCCGCTCGGCGTCGTGAAGGCCGAGATGAGCCCGGGGAACCGGATGGCGCGGAAGTCGACGCCGCTTCCCTCGCTCTGGGCAGCAAGCTGGCGGTAGTGGCGGGAGAAATAGCGGCCGAGGTGCTCGCAGTAGAGCTTGTTGCAGCCGTACATCGTCACCGGCTGCAGCCACCCGCCCTCCGCAACCCGCTTGGCCTCGCGCTTCGTCTCCAGATCCGGCAGGCCATAGACGGCTACCGAGCTCGGGAAGAGGAACCGCACCGGCCGGCCGTGCGAACGGGCCTCCTCGACGGACAGCCGCAGGAGCCCCAACGTGCCCTGGACGTTGACATCGTGCGCCGTCTCGGGCACGAACTCCGCCCGCGTCGAGAGGAGGGCAGCCAGATGAAACACCACCGCGATCTCGAACTCACTCTGGAGCCGGTCCAGCAGATGGCGATCGAGGATGTCACCGATCCGCACCGCCGCGCAGCGGCGCACGAGACTCTCCTCGAGAGGCCGGAGATCGAGGGCAAGAATGTCGTAGGAGCCGACCTCGGCGAGGCGCACGATGAGGCCCTGTCCCAGCTCGCCGCTGGCACCCGTGACCAGCACGACCGGCTTGCGCGCCATCACTGATGTCTCCTCGCTCGCGCGGGCCCGGACTCCGAGCCGCGCCGACGGCTGATTGGGTGCGTTCAGCGCCCCCAGAGCTGGCGCGTGGCCAGCCGGGCGCCCTCGGCCAGCGCGGCGAACTTCAGCCACACCACGCTGGGATGGACGTCGTTGAACCGGATGCCGGAGGCGGCGAAGCCGCAGTCGGCGCCGGCGATGACGTTGTCGCGCCCCACGATCCGCGCGAACCGGATGATACGCTCGGCAATCAGCTCGGGGTGCTCCACCAGGTTGGTGGTGTGGCTGATGACGCCGGGGATCAGGACCATCCCGGCCGGCGGCTTGAACTCCTCGAAGACGTGGTACTCGTGCTCGTGGCGGGGGTTGGCCGCCTCGAAGGAAAACGCGCCGGCCTTGATCCGGAAGAGCACGTCGACGATGTCCCGGAGCGCCATGTCGTGCACGCGCGGGCCCACGTCGATGCTGTAGCAGGTGTGAAAGCGCACGCGCTCGGCCGGGATCCCGCGCAGCGCGTGGTTGATCGCCTCGACGCGCCGGGCCGCCCACGTCCGGCAGTCCGCCACGCTGAGGCCGGGATTCATCATGTAGTAGGTCACCAGGCGGGGGTCGTCGACTTGAAGCACGAAGCCGGCGTCGACGATGGCGCGATATTCCTCGTGGAGCGCGTCGGCCAGCGCCTGCTCGTACTCCTCGTCGGTCCGGTAGTGGAGGTTGGGCAGCGTTGCGAAGATGTAGGACGGCGCGATGGCCGGCAGGAACACCTCCTCATGGGGCCGCCCCTGCACCGCGGCGCGCAAGGTATCGATATCGGCCTGCACCGCCGCTTGGCCGCGGTAGGTGACCGGGCCCGTGCACACATCGACACCGAACTGACGAGTGTTGCCGCGTCCCCCGGCCCACTCCGCGATGCGGTCGGACCATGCGTAGTAGTCGGGGAAGTCCAGGAACTCGCGGCTGCCGGCGCGCGTGCTGCCCTCCTGCCCGGGCGGAGCCGGCTGGCGCTCGAAGCCGGTGAAGCGCTCGACGATATAGCCGAAGAAGCTGGCTTTGCCCTGCTCGCCGTCGGTGATCACGTCGACACCGGCCTCGGTCTGCCGGCGGACGACCTCGCCCACCGCCTCCCGTACCAGCCGTGCGTAGGCATCGCGGTCATAGGGCCGCCCGCGGTCCCTGGCCTTCAGGACCTCCATGAGGGGGTCGGGCCTCGCCAGGCTCCCGACATGGGTCGTGAGGATCCGCTCCGTGCTCCGCTTCATCGCTGGCTACCGCCGGCAATCAGGAACGCGGCCACTCGGATCTCCCTGCTGGCGTTCATTTGATGGCGCCGACCTCTTCGAGACCGGGGCTCGCATGTCACGTCCTCCCTCTGGTTCTTGAGCTGCCAAGAGGCAGTAGAACACAGCGCGTCGCGGCAAAACAGCGCCATCGCCTCGTCAGGCGGCGTGGCGCCGTCGTCTCGCAGAGGTGCGAACGCCACACTCACGTTTTGCCACCGAAGGTCTAACGCCTCGGATTTGCTGCCGTTCGGCCTTGGCATCAACGATGCTCGCTGGACAGGAGCGAGAGGACGGCAGAGCAGGACCGCGCGATGGAGGCGAAACGCAGGCCTAAAATGTGAGATGGAACATGATCAGGAAGATCAACGGGAAGTACGTCGTGCTCTCGGAGAAGAGCGGACGCACGTTCGGCTCCTACGAGACGAGGGCGGAAGCCGAGAAGCGGCTCCGCCAGATCGAGTTCTTCAAGCACGTGAAGAAGGGCTCGACCCGAGCTCGCTGACGGATTGACCGGCCCCGACATGCCGCCGGACGCGATCCAGAGGAGGTCCTCATGAGCGCTCCCTTGATCGGAATGTCGTTCTCCTCCTTTGTCGTGCTGCTCATCCTCGCCGCCCTGGCGGCCGCCATCGTCCACTGGGGCTTCCGCTATCGACTCTTCGACGGGTGGGACGGGTATCTCGGCCAGGGAGTCGTCGCCTGGGTCGGCGCGTGGCTTGGCCCCGCGGTCCTCGGCCACTGGTTCCTGGTGGTCGCAGACATCTACGTCCTACCGGCCTTCATCGGCGGCCTCGTCGGCGCCTTTGCCGGAACTCTGAACGCGAAGATCGTGGCCGGCATGACGGAGCCGCGGAGCACCCGGTGACCTCGGGGCGGAGCGCAGAGGTCCAGAGCACGAGGCCCCAGCCCACCCCGCGGCCGACGACGACCCCCTGGCATCGGCGAGTATCCCGGATGTTTGCGCGCGAAGCGAGCCGCGAGGCGGTGACCACGCGCGTGCATTTCCACGCGCAGCTCGACGTGGTGTGGCGAGGCATCCTGTTCTATGAGGATGTGCTCGAGCGCCCTCCATTCCCTCTCCGCGCCGTCTTGCCTCGCCCGCTGCGGACCGATGGCGACAAGACTCGAGCCGGGAGCGAGGTTCACTGCGTCTATGCGGGAGGGGGCGTGGTCAAGCGCATTACCGCCGTCGAGCCGGCACGCCTGCTGCAGTTCGACGTGGTCGAGCAGAGTCTGGGAATCGAGAGCTGCGTCCTTGCGCAGAGCGGGGCCTACAGGTTCTTCCTCTGTGGGGAGGGGACCGACGTCGTCCTCGTCACGAACTACCTCGCCTATCTCCACCCTCGCCGCCTGTGGCGTCCGCTGGAAGCCCTCCTGACACGGCAGCTCCACCGCCACATTCTCGCCGCCGTCCGCACCGCTCTCGGTCTCCCGGGCCCACCCACCCGGGCCGATCTCGGACCATCTTGCCGACCAGAGTCCCCGGGAGGTCTCGCGTGCACGACATCGCGGTCGCGTTCCCATTGGTAGCCATCATCCGCGCCGGCAACGCGCTTGTGTGGCTCTCGCCTTTCTTCTCCTGGTCTGGGTGGCCGGCGCTCTTCCTGGAGGACATCCGTGAAGCCGGACACCACCTGGACGACCGGGCGCCTCGGCCCGTTTCACGGCTCCTGCCGCGGCTTCCTGGCTGGCGTCCTGCCCGGCGGAATCCTTCGACGGCTCTGCGCTCTCGAACATCGGGGACGGCGCCTCACCCGCATACCGGGCGCGCCTGGTCCAAGCCGTGCGCCACGCGGCCCGTCGCGATGCCGTCGTCGTGTGGAGGACCTTCGCGGAGCCGCAGGCGGAACTCGGGCATGAAGAGAACCACGCAGAGCGTGACCGCTTCCTCCTCTGGGGCGTCGTGGGCATCCGCCGGGTGTTTGCGACCGATGGTGTCGACGTCGGGACGGAGTCGGCTCCCGGTTAGACGAGACGAGTCACGATACTGTTCCGCCGGGATAGATCGTGGGACGGATCTGGGTAAGCGATCCCGGCCTGCGAGGATACGTCCGTGTCCTGAGATCGTCGCGTGGCTGAGACGCCCCGATGTCGCCGCCTCGATCAGCGCGCATCAGAAGGCGATGGGGTAGCCGCCCGCCAAGCTCCAGAAGCTGTTCCTCGAGACCGGGTGTGTCAGTATTGGTGCGTGCCTACCTCGCAGATCGGGCGGTCGCCGTGTCACCTGAGGAGGCGGGGCCGTCACCTGTCGGCGGGCGCCGTGCTGGCAAGTCTCCTGCTCTATGCGCCGATGACGCCGGCCGGCGTTGATACCTCACGGGTACCGATCGCGGGTTCCGTCACGGCCGTGACCCTGCGGGACATCCTCGAGCGCCCTGACGGGCCACGTGTTGAAGGTGAGTCGCTCGACCTCCCGGCTCTGCGTCGCTTCTACCGGCGGCGAGACTTCACGCCGGCCTGGGGCCCGGACGATGCCGGAGTCGAGCGCGCTGCGCTCCTGGTCGAGACGTTGGCGAATGCCGAAACGCATGGGCTCAACTCCCATGACTATCATCTCGACGCGATCCGCGACCGTCGCTCCGCGACGGGTGACGCCATCGAGCGGGAGCTTCTGCTGACCGACGGCTGCCTCCGGTACGCGACGCAGGTCCGCACCGGCAGGGTGCCCCCCGGCCAAGCTGACCAGGACTGGGAGATCCCTCTGCCTCGGTTCGATCCCGTTGTCGAACTGGCCGCGGCGCTTCGTGAGCCGTCGTCCTTTCGAGCCCTGCTGGCGTCGCTGCCGCCGCCGGCAAAAGGCTACGGGCGACTCGTGGACGCGCTCCCGCGCTATCGGGCCATGGCGGCTCGGCCGGGAGATTGGCCCGTCGTGCCGCCGGGGCCTGCGCTGAGGCCCGGAGACAGCGACGTCCGCGTTCCAGCGCTCCGGCGCCGTCTCGCCATCGAAGATCGCCTCGTGTCCCCCACACCCGGCGTCGACTACGACGCCGTCCTCGAGGGCGCGGTTCGGCGCTTCCAGGCGCTCCACGGGCTCGCCATCGATGGAGTCGTCGGTGCGGACACGCTGCAGGCGCTGGCGGTGCCGGCCTCCGAACGCGTCCGGCAGATCGAGGTGAACCTCGAGCGCTGGCGGTGGGTCCCGCGGGATCTCGGCCGCCGGCATGTCGCGGTCAACACCGCAGATGCTACCCTCGAGGTCGTGGAGGAGGGTCGGACGGTGCTCGCGTCGCGCGTCGTGGTGGGCGATCCCCAGCATCCGACGCCCGTCCTGCGGACCCGGCTCGACGCCGTGATCCTCAACCCGACGTGGAGCGTGCCCAGATCCATCGCGGTCGACGAGATGCTGCCCCGGCTCCGGCGGAATCCCGGGTACCTTGCCGACAACGACATCGTGATCCTCGGCCGCGAGACCGATCCATTCGGCCGGACCATCGATTGGTCCAATGTGCCCTCGGACCCTTTCCCTTTCCTGCTCCAGCAGCCGCCGGGCCCCAAGAATCCGATGGGCCGGCTCAAGTTCGAGACCCCGAACCCCTTCGACGTGTATCTGCACGACACGCCCGGCAAGTCGCTGTTTGCCCGGATGTCGCGAGCGGCGAGTCACGGTTGCGTCCGGGTCGAGCAGGCGCGCCCGCTGGCCGCCTATGTGCTGGGCGGGTCCGGCACCGCGTGGAGCCCCCGGGCTATCGACGAGGCGATCGCTACCGGGCACACGCAGCGGGTGCCAGTACGCCGCCCGCTTCCGGTCTATCTCCTCTACTGGACGGCGTTCGTCGACGCCCAGGGCGCGGTGCACTTCCTCGATGACGTCTACGGGCGTGACCAGCGCCTCGCCGCTGCCCTCGCGGGGGACGCGAACCTCCACACGCGCGCCGGAGACCGCCAGGCGGTGGGCTGCACGAGCGGAGACGGGGATATTCGGCGCTGAGCCATGACAACCCGAGACCTCCAGGTATCCCGGCGCCGGTTTCTTCGCCTCGGATCACTCGGCGCCGCCACCCTTCTTGTCCCGGCACGACACGCGGCGGCTCATGCGAGGGCCAGGACCCTCGCCTTCCGGAACCTCCACACCGACGAGTTTCTCGAGGTCGTCTACCGCGCCGACAACCAGTACGCTCCCGACGCCCTGACGCGAATCGACTGGCTGCTCCGCGACTATCGCACGGGCGAGGTTCATGAGATCGATCGGGGATTGCTGGATCTGCTGAGCGCTCTCCGTGATGCCCTGGATACCAAGGAGCCCTTCGAGGTGATATCGGGATACCGGTCCGCGGCGACCAACGCACGACTGGCCGCGACCACCACCGGTGTCTCCCAGGCGAGCCTGCACGTGGCGGGCATGGCGATAGACATCCGGGTGCCGGGGCGCCCCCTCGAGACACTGCGCGCCGCGGCCACGTCGTTGCGGGGCGGCGGCGTCGGCTACTATCGGCGATCAGACTTCGTCCACGTCGATGTCGGGCCTGTGCGGTACTGGTGAGGCGGATATAGGATCGGAGGGACTGCCGCTCAGAGAATCGAGAAGCGGCGATAGCTCATCGCCTCCCTTACCCGATCAGTCGCCAGATCCAGCGCGGCCTGCCGGGGCGAGGTGTGCCGCGACCCGACCGCGTCGAGCACGGCACTGGTGTTCGCACGGATCTTCTCGGCAATGGCGGCGAAGGCGGCCGCCTCGGTGGCGCCCTGATATTCCATCGCCGCACAGATCACCCCGCCCGCATTCGCGATGAAGTCCGGGATCACCAGCACGCCGCGCTCGTGCAGGACCTCTTCCGCGCCGGGCGTGAACGGAATGTTGGCGCCCTGGAGCACCAGACGCGTCTTCAGCCTCCCCACGTTGTCCTCGCGGACGACATCGGGGCGGGCGGCCGGAATCCAGATGTCGCATTCGATGTCGAGGATCGCGTCCCGGTCGAGCCGCCGGCCGCCGTCATAGGCGCTGACGCTCTCCCCGCCTTCCTTGAGGGCGATCAGCCGCGCCACGTCGATACCGGCTGCGTTGTAGACGGCCGCCCGGGAGTCAGAGGCTGCGATGAGCACGGCCCCGCAATCCGCGAGAAAACGGGCGCTGTGCTGGCCCACCGCGCCAAAACCCTGGATGACGACGCGGGCTCCCCGGAGGTCGAAACGACAGTGCGGCGCCGCGATCTCCGCCGCGTGCCGGAGGCCCCATCCCGTGGCGCCAATCTCGTCGAGCGGGATCCCCCCCAGCGCGGCAGGCAGCCCCACCGCGCGGCCAATCTCGTCCTTCACCCACGCCATGCAGGTCTCGTCGGTGCCCATGTCGGGGCCGAAGATGTAGTCCGCCTCGTTGCGAAGCGCATGAGCGAACGCGCGGATGACACGTTCCTTCTGATCGGCCGCCATGCGCGGGTCACCGCGCAGCACCGACTTGCCGCCGCCGTGCGGCAGGCCGGCCGCGGCATTCTTCAGCGTCATGGCGCGCGCGAGGCGGGCGCACTCCTCCGTGGTCACGTCCGGCGCCATGCGGAGCCCGCCGATCGAGGGACCGCGCGCGACGTTGTCCACGACCAGCACGGCCTCGAGTCCGAGTCTCGGCTCTCGAACGTGGGTGATCTTCGCAGGGCCAAGGTCATCTGCGAAGGCAAGCGTCATTGACAGATCCTCCTCCCGCACATCGGCGTGAGACTCACGGGATGGTCACGGCGCATGACACGCCGACTCGCCCGAGGCGCAGGCGCCGTGGGGCGTGGGCCGCGGCACGTCGAGCGCCGGGTTCCGGTCGAAGAACCCCGTGGGCTTGAGCATGAAGCCGATCGGGGTCACGGGCATCACCGGCCAGTCCTCCGGGCGCACGACGTGGTGAGCGCCGAAGGTATACCACACGACCAGGTCCGTGTTCTCGAGCGGCGCGTCGTCTGCCACGTAGCTCGGCAGGCCCGCGCCGCCGGGATGCTGGTTCGGGTAGTCCCCGGCCGCGTAGCGCTCGCGCGGGTCGTAGCGAGTCACCCACAGGTGCCTGGTCATGAATGCCGCGCGCTTCGTCACGGCCGCATCGGGTCCGGCAAAGGGCCGCACGTTCTCGCCGGGCATCAGCTTGTAGGCCACGGGCTCGCCGAGACGGTTCCGTGCGGAGGGGTTCACGATCTTCCAGAAGCGGCCGGCGAGGGGATCGATGAGGCGCTGCGCCTGCCCTTCCGAGCCGAGGAGTGTCGCCTCCGTGTGGAACGCGTTGTGGTGCGGGTTGCCGGGCCCTGGAGGATCGGCGACGGTGTTCACCTCGTAGACGGAGTTGTCGAGCCCGTCCACCATCACATCCATCCGCACATTGAAGAAGTGCTGGTGGATGGGACCGTAGACCTGGGGGGCGACCAGCTCGCCCCAGATGGGCTTGACGCCCGGAGGCTCGGCGCCGTTCGAGATGATCCCCGTCATCTTCACCTGAAGCTCGATGGCCCCGTCCTGGTAGAAGTACCAGTAGAAGCCGTACTCGTAGTTGCCCACCGTGGAGATGGACGACACGACGAGCCGGCGCGAGCGCCGCACCTCCGTGCTGCCGAGGCGCCAGTCGAAGTGCTTCCAGAGGATGCCCGCGTCCTCCTCGTGGATGCAGACGGCGTTCGGCAGCGTCACGGCGCGGCCCCGGCTGTCGCTCACCACGGCGTCGAGGTAGCGGATCTCCCCCAGGCAATCGCAGCCGTTGGTGAGGGCGTTGGCGAGCGTGCCGATGCCGTACTCGCCGACATCGAAGGCGTTGCGGTGGAAGTAGGTCGGCCGCGGGTCGCCGTACGGCACCACCATGTCGGCGACGGACGCGCGATAGAGGATCGGCCGCTCGCGGCCCTGGTCCTCGTAGGTGACGGTGTGGATCACGAGGCCCTCGCGCGGGGTGAAGCCGATCCGCAGCCGCCACTTCTGCCACGCGAGCTCGTGCCCGGAGAGCGTGAAGCTCGGGCCCTCGGGCTGGTGGATGGCCACGGGCTTGAGCCCGGACCGCTCGCCCGCCGCGGCGGGCGAGTAGTTCGCGGCCTCGGGCGGCAGGGGCACGACGCCGCCGTCCTCGACCGCGAGCACCGTCATCTCGTTGAGGTCCACGACCGTGAGCAGGTTGGCCACGGGCCGCGCGTAGCCGTTGTCGGCGGGCCCTCCGCGCACCCACGTGAGCGCGCGCACAAGCCGGCGTCCCTCGTCCTGGGGGAAGCCGAAATTGCCTGCCGACCACGCGTCCACCATGGTCAGGCTGAAGTCGGTCACTCCACGCTTCCGCATGGCTGCCTGCCACCGCGGGTCCGCGCGCACCGCCGCCTCGCACTCGACGAACTCGTCGAGCACGATGGCCGGCTGCACCCCGGGGACGTGCTCCCACGAGAGCACCCGGCCCTTCGTCAGGGAAACCACCGCCTCGTACGTGCGGCCCGCCGCGCTGTCGACGAGCACGATGAAGGCGCACCGCTCGATGGGGTCTCCCATCCGATGGGCGAGCACCGCCTTCTTCGCGGGCTCGTGCAGCATGACGAAGATCACGCGGGTGCGGGGCCCCGGGGCCCGCGCCTCGCACACGATCTGCCAGGCGCGCTCGATCTCGGCCGCGCCGAGCGGGTCGAGGGGATGGGAGGCCGTGGTCTCGGCGGCGGCGGTCGACGCCATGATGTCGCTCCTTTCAGCTCGCGACGCGGGAGATGAGTGCCACCCGTGGAATCTGGTGGGGAAGGGCGCGTGGCCCTGGGCGCTTCCTCTGTGTGCGACGACTCTAGTCTCAGCCGCCCTCATCGGTCAATCGGCACATGCCCGAGCCGCAGGCCGAGGCTCACGCCTGGCCGCCGCCTCGACGCGGGTGCCTCGGCTGCTTTATCATCGGGGGCGAGCTCGACACGGTCTCGCGCCGTCTCCTCGGACCCGTCACATCGGAGGGACAGATGCACGCTCGTCGCCCCGCCACGCGCGTAGGATTCATCGGGCTCGGCAACATGGGAGCGGGCATGGCTCGCAACCTCCAGGCGGCGGGTTTCCCACTCACCGTTCACGACGTGCGCGAGGCGGCGGTGGCCGAGTTCACCAGCCGGGGTGCCGCGCGAGCCGGCTCGCCCGCGGAGCTCGCGCGCCGCGTCGAGGTGATCCTCACCTCCCTGCCCGGCCCCGAGCAGGTGGCCGGCGTGACGATCGGCCCCCATGGCGTCCTCGAAGGCATCGGGCGCGACGCCGTGCTCATCGAGACCTCCACGAGCCGGCCTGGCCTGATCCGCGAGGTGGCGCGCCGGTTCGCCGAGCGCGGCGCGCAGGTGCTCGACGCGCCGGTGAGCGGCGGCAAGGAGGGCGCGGAGAACCGGAACCTCGGCGTGATGGTGGGCGGCCCCCGCGAGATCTTCGATCGGGTGCGACCCGTGCTCGACGCCGTCGGCGACAAGGTCTTCTACGCGGGGGCCATCGGCGCGGGGAGCGTGGCCAAGCTCGTCCACAACATGATCGGCCACGGGATTCGCCAGGCCCTCGCCGAGGGCCTCACGCTCGGCGTGAAGGCCGGCGTGGAGGCGGAGGCGCTGTGGGAGTGCGTGCGTCGCGGCGCCGTCGGCCGCATGCACTATCTTCACGAGGCCCTCCCCGCCACCATGTTCCGCGATTCCTACACGCCGGCCGCCTTCACCCTGGCTCTCGCCCGGAAGGACCTGGGCCTCGCCACCGAGCTCGCGCGCGAGGTCGGGGTGCCCGTCCCGGTGGCCGATGTCGTGGAGCGCCTGCTGCTCGAGGGGCTCGCGCGCGGATGGGGCGATCTCGACAACAACGTGGTGGTCCGCCTCCAGGAAGAGGCCGCGGGCGCGCCGGTTCGGGCTCCCGGCATCGATCTCGCCCGTGCCGCGCGCTTCATCACCACCCATCCCGGCGCGTGAGGCGGACATGAGCAGAGCGCGATTTGACTTTTGCGGAACTCAGCGGTATCGAAGGCACCATGCAGCCATCTCGTGCGGAGTCGGCCTTGGTGGGATGTCTCCTCGGCGTCTTGATCGTCGCACTGCCCATCCTCGCGTACGCGAGCCCGCCGGATCCGTCGTGGGTCCGCGGGGTCTATGATGACGCAGACTTCGATGACATCGTGTGCCTGATCATCTCCAGCTCCTGGCTGGTTGACGAGATCGGGTCAGCAAGCCGGTCGCCCCACTTCGTCCTGACTCGTACCGAGCTGCCGAAGACCGCAGGCTCGATCGCCTCGTCCCCGCTGACTTCTCCGCAGCCGCGCGCCCCTCCCGCGTCCTAGCTCCCTCCTCTTCGCGTCGCCGCCTCTAGCCGTCACCGGACCGCGCCCTCACGCGGGCTGCGCTCTCGTGCACGAGCGCTGTCCAGGGCGAAGCCTGGCCCACGCGCCGACGCCAGCGCGGAACCACTACACCGAGAGGAAGCCATGAGAGATCGGCGTTGACACCGCGAATCGTCGTGACCGGGCTGGGCGTCACGTCTGCCATCGGCATCGGCGCCAGGCACTTCTGGCAGGCCGCGCTCGCCGGGCGCTCCGGCGTCTCGAAGCTCACCGCCTTCGAGAGCATGCCCATGGAGGCCTATCGCTCCCAGGTGGCCGGCCAGATTCACGACTTCAGCGTGGGCCGCTACATCCAAGGGGCCCTCGCGGAGCGCGTCGACCGCTTCGCCCAGTTCGCGATGGTGGCCGCCACGGAAGCGGTCGCCGACTCGGGGCTGCAGCTCGATCGGGAAGATCCCCGCCGCATCGGCGTCATGGTGGGGGCCGGCATGGGCGGCATGGTCATCGCCGAGCAGGAGTACCACCGCGTCTATCAGGATCTGCGGCCGAACCGGGTTGTTCCGAACTTCATCCCCGAAGTCACGCTCAACTCCGCGTCGGGCGCTCTCGCGATCATGTGTGGCGCGAAGGGACCGAACCTGACGATCTCCACGGCCTGCTCGTCGAGCGCCCACGCCATCGGCCTCGCGCGAGAAGCGATTCGCGCCGGCCGGGCAGACGTGGTCATTGCCGCCGGCGCCGACGCCAGCATCGTGCCCCTCACCTTCGCGGGGTTCTGCTCGCTGCGGGCGCTGTCGACAGCGTTCAACGCCTCGCCCGAGAAAGCGTCGCGGCCGTTCACCCGGACGCGCGATGGATTCGTCATGGGTGAGGGCGCGGGAGCCTTGATACTCGAATCGCTGGATCACGCGAGAAAGCGTGGTGCCCGCATCTACGCCGAGGTCGCCGGCTATGCCGCCACCAGCGAGGCCCATCACATGGTCGTGCCGCGGGAAGACGGCCTGGAGATAGCGAATACCATGGCCATGGCGCTCTCGAACGCCCGCATCCGGCCCGCGCAGGTCGACTACGTCAATGCGCACGCCACCTCCACGCCCATCGGCGACGTGGTGGAGATCAGGGCGATCAAGCACCTCTTCAAGCGCCGGGCGAGCCAGATCGCCGTCAACGCGACGAAGTCGCTGGTGGGCCATGCGCTCGGGGCGGCGGGGGCGCTCGCGGGCATCGTGTGCGCTTTGACCATCGACTCGGGCTTGATTCATCCCACCATCAACTATGATGATCCGGATCCCGACTGCGCTCTTCCCGGCATCTCGGAGCGGGCGCAAGAGCGTTCGGTCGAGGTCGCATTGCTGAACGCTTTCGGCTTCGGCAGCAACAACGCGACGGTCGTCTTCAGGCGATGCTCGATCTAGGGGAGGACCCATGACCAACGGCACCGACATTGCTCTCCGAGTTCGCACCGCGCTCGCGGCGTTTCTCAAGCGCGACGTCGCGACGATCAAGCCCGGTGACGTCCTGCGGGACGATCTCGGCCTCGATTCGCTGGCCACGATCGAGCTGCTCTACCAGATCGAGGACGCCTTCGACCTGGAGATCCCGGACACGGACTTGCCCGGCCTGGTGACCGTCGCCGATGTGACGGCCTACCTCCAGCGCCGGGCGCCCGAGGCCCCTCCAGCCCCGGCCAAGCCCCAATCGCCCTCTCGGTAATGCCCAGAGATCGGGGTCGGACGCCGGTCGATGGCCACGTCTTCCGCCTATGGGCGTATACTCCGGCCATCGGCGAAGACGATGATGACCGACCTTCCACGCCCCTTCGCGACCACCGTCCCTCCGCTGCATGCTCCTGGATGCCCGCCGCGT
>Ga0335071_10004442_pt1 | contig 14634 bp, 10 predicted proteins | sample Lox_Sample_15_FD_206724 | JGI IMG/M metagenome (GOLD analysis project Ga0335071, IMG submission 206724) | Soil microbial communities from Loxahatchee National Wildlife Refuge, Florida, United States - Lox_Sample_1.5 | ecosystem: Environmental > Terrestrial > Soil > Wetlands | place: USA... | reverse complement strand
TATTGGTAGTGAGCCCGGCGAAAGCGCTGCCGTTATTGCCCACGGCCGATGAGAATGCATAAAGTATCTCGCTGAACCCATGAGGGCCTGTGTTATTGAGACCGGCCATGCCCCACTTGCTCACCGTGGCCCAGGCGGTAAATCCCAGGATGGTAAAAACGGGCACCATCACGTATAAGACACTGGCCTTCACGTCATAGGCGTCAATTTTCTTCCCGAGGTACTCAGGAGTGCGCCCCACCATCAGTCCCGCAAGAAACACGGTCAGGATAACAAACACGAGCATCCCGTAAAGCCCGGCACCCACACCGCCGAAGACGACCTCCCCCAGTTGAATATTGAAAAGCGGGATCAAGCCACCCAAGGGTGTGAACGAATCGTGCATCGCGTTTACCGCTCCGCAGGAGGCGTCCGTAGTCACGGTGGCGAAAAGGGCGGAGCTGAATATCCCGAAGCGCCCTTCCTTGCCCTCCATATTACCGCCGGCTGCATCAACGCCCAAAGCATGCATTCTGGGGTTTCCCGCGACTTCCGCCCACCAGCATGTCAGAACTCCTGCCAGGAAGAGTGCGAGCATCACCCCCCAAACGGTCCACCCGTGCCGCTGGTTTTTGACCGTCCGGCCCAGATAATAAGTGAGACCGCTCGGTATGAGGAATATGGAAAGTATCTGCAAGAAATTCGATAACGGTGTCGGGTTCTCAAAGGGGTGTGAGGCGTTGGCGTTGAAGAAGCCCCCGCCGTTGGTCCCCAGCATCTTGATCGCCGCCTGGGATGCGGCCGGGCCCTGCGCTATTGTTTGCGTTTCAACCTTCCTATCCTCCATGGCCACATTGCCCGAAGCGTCCGTCTTGACCACCTCTACGAGCTGTGCCGTGTCGTAAGGTCTGAAATTCTGAACCATGCCCTGCGACACGAGGAACATGGCATAGACAATCGAGATCGGCAAGAGGAGATAAATGTTTATACGGACGAGGTCGGTCCAGAAATTGCCGATCGTTCGTGTTGACTGCCGGGCTACGCCCCTTACGAAGACGGCGGCCACCGCTATCCCCACGGCCGCGGAGGTGAAGTTATGGAAGACTAGGCCCACCATCTGTGAAAAATATGAAAGGGTGGACTCGCCGCCGTAGCTCTGCCAGTTTGTGTTGGTGGTGAAACTGGCGGCGGTATTGAAGGCGAGGTGTTCACTGAGGGGCCCGAACCTCTGCGGGTTCAAAGGCAGGAGATGCTGCAGCCGTAGGATCGCGTAAGTCGCAAGGAGACTCACGAGACTGAAGGTCAAGAGCGAGACGGCGTACTCCTGCCAGGACTGTTCCTTTTTCGGGTCAATCCCGAACACACGATAGAGCAGCATTTCGGCAGGACGAATGGCAGGGCTGAGAAAGGGCTTGCCGTCCGCCTCGAGAACTTGGACGAGATATATCCCGATGGGCTTCGTCAACGCGAGGAGAACACCTACGAAGACTAATAATTGGATCCAGCCGTATATATTCATAACAAGATAACCGGTCTAAATGCCATGCGCCGCAGTTTCCAGTAGAGAAGATTTCTAAAATTTCTCCGGACGGAGAACAACTACGAAAAGATATACGACGAGAATCATGCCGATTATAAAAACGATGACTTCCGCCATACCCTAAAGCCCCCCGCAGAGCCTCGCATAAAAAAGACAAGCCGCGAAAAAGACGACGGCTACGACTATGTAGACGAGATCAATCATTTCCTGTCACCCGCATCCGCCGCAATTCTATCGGCTCTTTTCAGCGTAAAAGAAAAAGTTGTTCCTTCACCGGGCTTGCTTTTTACAGCAACAGTCCCTCCGTGTGCCTCGACGATCTCCTTGACTATGGAAAGCCCCAAGCCGGTGCCTGTATCGGCTTCCTGACCCGGCACACGAAAGAACGGGTCGAAGATCCTGGAGAGATACTGTTCGGGTATTCCCTTGCCGGTATCCGAGACGGAGAACTCAATCCGGTCTTCATCAAACCGTGCCGTTACAGTCACTGTGTCGCCGGAAGCGGTATACTTCAGGGCATTGGACAGCAGGTTCGCGAATACGTGTCCCATCCGCAGCGTATCAGCCCAGACCTCGGGCAGGTCGCCGGGCAGCAGCGTGTGAATCTTCACACCCTGGCCAAGTGCCGCCCCCCGAAAAGATTCAACAGTCTCTGCGATGATCTGCTGGGGCGGGACCGCATGAAGCTCCATAGCCATTTTGCCCGATACTATCCGGCTGATGTCAAGCAAATTATCGAGTATCTTGTGGAGGCGCTCGCTGTCTTCCCGGGCCGCAATCAGAAGTTCCTGCTGCTTGGGAGTGAGGAGTCCGACCTTCTCATCGAGAAGAAGGTGAATCGCCATGCGCATGGAAGTGAGGGGCGTTTTCAACTGATGTGAGACTGTGGAGATGACGCCTTTTTTTAGTTCGTCCTGCTCCAGTTGATCCGTGACGTCCTTCAGGATGAGGATTATGCCGATAAGCTCCCTTCTATTGTTCAGAATAGGAGCGGTCATCGGCCGGAAGAAATGCTCCTCCGCGTTGACGAAGTGCTGTACAACGGCTGTCGCGCCTTCTTGCGCAAAGGCGTGATCGCCTCTCAGGGCATTTTTGTAAAGATCGGTTATCCATCTGAGAGGTGTGGTTTCAATCTGGATATTGCGCTTCAGTCCGAAGATGTTTCCGGCTGTTTCCGTCGCCGTCTCCACCCTTCCTTCCAGGTCGAGAATTGCGACGGCATCTGGAAGATTATCAAATGTCTGCTGTGTCGAGTGCTGAATCCTGACAAGCTTTGCCTCATCGCTCCGGCGGACTTCCCGGAGGCTTGCGGTCATCGCGTTGAATGCCTCTGAAAGTCTCCCTATTTCATCACGGGTGTCGGTCTTGACTATGAGATCCAGATTACCCTGTTTGATCTCCTCAGCAGACTGCGTCAGACGTTGAATCGGTCGGAGGATCCATTTGCCGATCAGGAATACATATGTAATGGCCAGGACAGCACCGAGAATCAGGAGAAAATACATTTGCTCACGCGCCTTGGTTGCCCTATGGCGAGCCGCTTGATTGGCATCGTACATGTTCTGCTGGTTCAGGTTAAGGATCGCATCCGCCGTTTCCTTCATATCCCGAAACAGTGGGAACAGTTGACTGAAATAAATGTCCCGCCGCTTTTCATGCGGGGTGACTTGATCTTCCATAACTTGAATCGTAGCCTTGTATTTTGCAAAGAGTTCGCTGAGGTGGGCGGCTTTTTCTCCTTCGCCCGGGACGGTGATATTATTCAATTCGACGGCAAGTGCCTTCTCAAACTCCGGAAGTTTTCCATCAATAGCTTCCCTCCCCTCTTTTTCATAGCCGGAAAGAATAAAAAGCGCCCCGCTGTCCATTCTTTCGAGGGATTCTTTCATGTTCTGACAGGCGAGCACGCTTTGATAATTCTCTCTGAGAATGACATCGATTGCATCGCCCAGTTCCGTGACCTTGCTGATGCTCTGAATGCCGGTCAATGCGATGATCAGCAATAGGCCACCGAATCCAAGAAATAACTTCTGTCTTAAACTAAACATAGTCTTTCTCCTCGCGTCCTTGTGTTAAAGCAACCCGTATGCCAAAGAGAAATGCAATAAAATCAGGGATTATAGATTTGCGCAACGCGGTTTGCCTTGCAGTCCGCAAGAAGGCGGCCGCAAATGCTTTGCAAAACGCAATTCGCCGCAGATGACGCAATTTTTGCGAAGTGTCTGTTCAGATGCCGTAGCGCTTCCGGCGGCGCCACAGGGTTGCCTGATCGACTCCGAGAATATCAGCGGCTTCCTGCAGTGATTTAGCGGAAGCGAGGACGCGACGGATGTGCATCTCTTCCAGCTTATCGAGAGAGATAAGATCTCCGGGCTCAGAGCGGCCTTCTGAGGTGAGCAGCTTTTCCGGCAGATACTCGATTCCCACGGACTCTGACTTACAGAGAATTGACGCCCGTTCGATTACATTTCGCAGCTCACGCACATTTCCCGGCCAGGAATAACGGCGAAGCGCCTGCAGGGCCTCGCCGCTGAAGCGCTGATGAGCGCAGTGATGGTTTCTTCCGAAGAAGAGGAGCAATCGTCGGGCTAGGTCGGCAATATCATCACGCCGCTTGCGGAGCGGCGGAATCTCTATCCGGATGACATTCAGCCGGTAGAAGAGGTCTTCACGGAAGCGATTATTTCGGACGGCTTCCTCGATGTCCATGTTAGTCGCCGCAATCAGGCGAACATCCGCCTTCCGGGTCACGTGATCGCCCAGACGTTCGTATTCTCTTTCCTGGATAAACCTTAATAGCTTCGGCTGAATGGACAGCGGCAGATCGCCTATCTCATCCAGGAACAGCGTGCCTCCCTCACAGAAGGCAATCCGGCCCAGATGATCCTGCACTGCGCCCGTAAAGGCCCCTCTCACGTGTCCGAAAAGCTCGCTTTCCAGAAGCTCTGCCGAAAGTGCGGGGCATGATATCTCTGCGAAAGGCTTATTAGCCCTCTTGCTCCACCTGTGGATGGCCCGCGCTAAAACGCTTTTTCCAGTTCCGTTCTCTCCCGTGAGTAGGACAATAGCGTCTGTTGAGGCCACCTGCCTTGCCTCTTCGATAGCCCGCTGCATGAAGGGACTCGTCGTGCTCAAGTCCACTTCGGGATTGATGCGATCCAAGTCTGCCTGGAGGGCATCTACACGCTGCTCCAGCGAACGGACATCTGCAACTTTATCTACGCAGAGTTTTACTTGGGAAGGGGTGAAGGGCTTCGGGATATAATCGACAGCGCCCCGCTTCATTGCGTTTACCGCAGTATCGATCGAAGCATAGGCGGTGATAACTATGACTTTCAGCCAGGGCGAGCTGGAAAGAAGCGCTGGTATAAGGTCGAGACCGCTTTTTGTCCCTAGGCGGAGGTCCACAAAAGCCGCATCAAAGGAACGGCGGGCATTTTCAGAAAGGGCGTCCTCGTAATTGCTGACCGCAACAACCTTGTGTCCTTCCGTCTCCAGGCAGACGGAGAGGGCCTTGCGAATGTTTAGCTCATCATCGACAATCAGAATGTTCAAAGGTGACGCGGACTCTTTCATCATTCACCTGACGTCTTTCTGCATTATTCCCTAATTGAAGCACGAAAAGGATGTTGACGGTGACTATTTTCCGACTGATTATTCAAATCGCAGTCAGGAATTTCTCGGCTTTCATCAAAGATAACTCTTTCAACATAGGCCATTCCGAAGAAAACGCCGGACCGGTGAAAAAAGAGTGGTCCGCCTCCGTGTTTCTCGCTTACTGACCTTACATCGTAAACCTTCAACCCTCAAGGGATTTTTTCTCATCCCTTGCCTTATGCAGACTAAGAAATTGGATTAGTGAGATTAAGCATTACGCCGATGGAAAAAAAGGCCTGAAGCTGTAACGATAAATTATTAATGGGCGGCGATGTTTTCATTTAAATAATTTGAAGTTTCACGCTTTTATTTTCTGAGGAAGCCGGCGTTGGATCACCAGGTTGCGCAAAGCGTAAGTCTTTGGCCTCTGGCCGTTTACATCACGGCGGTCATTCTCCTGGCCTGTGCCATGATAGGGCTTTCCTATGTCTTGGGCGAAAGACATAAGGGAAGGGTCACCTGTGAGCCATACGAATCGGGTATAATGCCTACAGGCGCGGCATGGATACGTTTCGACGTGAAATACTACCTCGTTGCCATGTTCTTCGTCATCTTCGACCTTGAATCCATTTTTATTTTCGCCTGGGCCGTTTCCGTGAAAGAGGCAGGCTGGGGCGGCTATCTGGCTATAGTGATCTTCATCGGAATTCTTATGGCGGCACTCTTCTACCTGTGGAGAATGGGAGCTCTCGACTGGGGGACTTTAAAACAGGAAAGACGAATCGATACTTAGAGGGAGCGACGTTCGATGAACCTGTCCCGCATTGAAAGGGGCCCGACCGGTTACCTAACTGCAAAAAAAGAAACAGGCGGAGATCCTATCGCCCGGAATATTGTTCTCGCGAAGCTCCAGGACCTCGTGGCTTGGGGCCGTAAGAACTCCATGTGGCCTTTTAACTTCGGTCTTTCGTGCTGCTACGTGGAGATGGCTACCAGCGTTACGAGCCGGTTTGACATCGCCCGCTTCGGTGCGGAGATACTCCGGGGTTCACCGCGGGAAGCGGATGTAATGGTCATAGCGGGGACTCCCTTTATCAAGATGGCGCCCCTGATCATGCGGCTCTATGACCAGTTGATGGAGCCGCGCTGGGTGATCTCTATGGGTTCGTGCGCCAACTCCGGCGGCATGTATGACATCTATAGTGTCATCCAGGGTGTGGACAAGATCCTTCCTGTGGATGTTTATGTTCCCGGATGTCCCCCCCGGCCGGAAGCATTTCTCGAAGGTCTTCTGCTCCTGCGGAAAGCAGTCGGCAATGAAAAGAGACCGCTGAGTTGGGTCGCCGGCTCACAGGTCGTAGAAAGAGGGGGAATGCCCTCTCTTCGGGACGAGAAGAGGGCAGTGAGAAGAAGCCTTACCAGCCTTCCCTCTCCTGATAGGGTTTGAGGACGCAGATGGACGAAAGCCACTCCATACTTCGGGACATCCAGAGCCGGTTCGGTGAGAAGGACACCATCCTGCAGCCTACGAAGGACGACATACCGACTGTATGGGCGCCGCGCGAGCAGGCCCTCCCGATCCTCCGCTTTCTGAAGACGGAAATCCCTTCGCCGTACCGCACGCTCTATGACCTTACCGCGATCGACGAGCGGGTCCGCTCACACCGCGAAGGCCAACCTGCGGGCGATTTCGCCGTTGTCTACCATCTTCTCTCATATGACAGGAATGAAGACATACGGATCAAGACACCGCTTAAGGAAGACGACTTATCACTTCCGAGCATAGTTGATCTGTGGCCGTCTGCCAACTGGTACGAACGTGAAGCGTGGGACATGTTCGGCATACGCTTCGACGGGCATCCGCACCTGCAGCGGATTCTCATGCCCCCCACCTGGCAGGGGCACCCGCTCCGGAAGGACCATCCGGCACGCGCTACGGAGATGGGGCCATTCGAGTTTCCCGAAGAGAAAGAAAGAACAGAGGATAGCGCGCTTCAATTCCGTCCCGAGGACTGGGGAATATCCTGCGAAACCCCGGACAGGGATTTCATGTTCCTCAACATGGGGCCGCAGCACCCTGGCACGCACGGCCCCTTTCGCATCGTCCTGGCGCTGGACGGCGAGCACATCTGTGACGCCGTGCCGGATATCGGCTATCACCACCGGGGGGCGGAGAAGATGGGTGAGCGGCAGTCCTGGCACACGTTCATTCCCTATACGGACCGCATCGACTATCTAAGCGGCGTAATGAACAACTTCCCTTACGTTCAGGCAGTCGAGACCCTTGCAGGGATAGAAGTTCCGGACCGGGCAAAGATGATCCGCATTATGATGGCCGAGCTCTTCCGTATCATCAGTCATCTCGTTTGGTACGGGACCTTCGCCCTCGACGTGGGCGCCATGTCGCCCGTATTTTACACTTTCAACGACCGGGAACGGGCATTTCGTGTAGTCGAGGCAATCTGCGGCGGCCGCATGCATCCCATGTGGTTCCGCATTGGCGGCGTTGCACAGGACCTACCTAGGGGATGGGAACGGCTTATCGAAGAATTTCTCGACTACCTGCCAAAGAAACTCGACGAATATGACCGGATGATTATGGGTAACCGCATATTTCAGATGAGGACAAAGGGCATCGGCGCATGCACTCTGGAGGAGGCGATCGAATGGGGCATGACGGGCCCCAATCTCCGGGCCTGCGGCCTCGAATGGGACTTCCGGAAGAAACGCCCCTACTCCGGCTATGAACACCTGGAGTTTGAAATCCCGACTGCAGAACAAGGCGACTGTTTCAGCAGGGCCATTGTCCGTATAGCAGAGATGCGCCAGAGCCTCCGTATAATCAAACAGTGCCTGGACCAAATGCCCGCCGGCCCTTACAAGTCCGACCATCCCCTCGCCACGCCGCCCCTGAAAGAAAAGACGATGCACGACATCGAGACGCTCATAGATCACTTTCTGTCCGTGAGCTGGGGGCCGGTGATACCGCCGGGAGAGGCGGCCTTCGGCATTGAAGCTGCAAAAGGCAATGCCACTTACTATCTGATAAGTGATGGGAGCACGATGTCTTACCGTACGCGCATCCGCACGCCCTCTTTCGCCCACTTGCAGGCGATCCCTCTGCTTTGCCGGGGACTGATGATCCCGGACTTGATTGCTATCATGGGGAGCCTCGACTATGTCCTGGCCGATGTAGACAGGTAGTTGAAGATGGAAAGAGACGACCATGCTGTCTGAAGAAGAGAGAAGAGAAATACTGGCGGAGATCGAGCAACGCGAAAGCCCGGAAGCTGCATGCCTGGAGGCATTGAAGGTCGTGCAGAAACATCAAGGATGGGTGCCTGACGAGGGGATCAAGGATATTGCTCCTCTCCTCGGCATGACCTCCGATGAGCTGGATGCAGTTGCGACCTTCTACCCTTTCATTTTCCGCAGGCCCGTGGGGAGGCATGTGATTTATCTCTGCGATACTGTGAGCTGCTGGATCATGGGCTACGAGACCATGCTGGCCCATCTGACAAGACGCCTGGGGATAACTATGGGAGAGACGACTCCGGACGGCCGCTTCACCCTGCTTCCCGTTTCATGCATAGGCGCCTGCGACCAAGCCCCGGCGATGATGATCGATCAGGAACTTCATGGAGACCTTACCCGGGAGAAGATTGATGTAATACTTGATCATTACAAATAGAGATGAAAAATGGAGCGCCCTCTTACCCAGAATATAAGACAGGATGGCCAACCGCTCGCCATTACCGAATACGAGCGTACCGGTGGATACCAGGCCCTCCGGAAAACGCTCCGGGACATGACTCCGGAAAAGGTGCAGGAAGAGGTGAAAGCCTCGAACTTGAGAGGGCGGGGGGGAGCGGGTTTCCCCACCGGGGCAAAGTGGAGTTTTGTAACCATGGGCGCCGATGCGCCGCGGCCGAAGTACATCATCTCTAATTCGGACGAGATGGAGCCGGGAAGCTTCAAGGACCGGCTTCTGATGGAAGGAAACCCGCACCAGCTTGTGGAGGGTCTGATAATCAGCGGATATGCCATAGGGGCGGACTGCGCCTATATCTTCCTCAGATGGGAATACCAAAGGTCCGCACGTTGCCTGAACCGTGCGATCGACGAGGCTTATGCACGGGGATATCTCGGCAAGAACATTCTTAAGACGGGCTACAGCCTGGAAATGCGGCTCCACACGAGCGCCGGACGTTACATTTGCGGGGAAGAGACGGCGCTTCTCAATGCCCTCGAGGGTAAAAGAGGTATTCCCCGTTCGAAGCCGCCATATCCGCAGATCTCCGGCCTGTGGGGGAGGCCGGCAGTTGTGAACAATGCCGAGACGCTCTGCAACATCCCTCACATCATAGAGAAGGGCGCCGGGTGGTACAGGGGGCTCAGCCTGTCGGTTGATGGAGGGACAAAGATCTATGGAGTAAGCGGCCGGGTCAACAAGCCGGGCGCCTGGGAACTTCCGCTGGGGACAAAGATGCGGGAGATACTGGAGGAGCATGCCGGCGGGATGAAGGATGGATTCCGCCTGCGGGGAATCATGCCCGGCGGGGCTTCAACGGATTTTCTTCTCGAAGACAATCTCGATCTCGAGATGGATTTCGATTCATGCATGAAGGCAGGGAGTCGACTGGGCACGGGGACCATGATTGTACTCGATGACAGGACATGTCCCGTGGGTCTCGTCCTGAATCTGATGCGTTTCTTCGCCCGTGAGTCCTGCGGGTGGTGTACCCCCTGCCGGGAAGGCCTGCCCTGGCTCGCCGGGATACTGGAGGCAATCGAGCAGGGAGAAGGACGTCGCGATGATCTCGAAATACTTGAGGCGCACTGCCGTCTCCTCGGGCCAGGTCATACCTTCTGTGCGCTGGCGCCGGGCGCCGTTGAACCGCTTCAGAGCGCCCTGAAGTATTTTCGTGATGTTTTTGACGAGCATATCGAAAAAGGAAGATGTCCCTGGAGGTAATATTGGCGACTATCTACGTAGACAATAAACCGTACGAAGTGGGCGATGGCCAGAACCTCCTCCACGCCTGCCTCTCTCTCGGTTTCGATCTGCCTTACTTCTGCTGGCATCCGGCCCTGCATTCTGTGGGCGCCTGCAGGCAGTGCGCGGTGAAGGTCTTCCGGGATGAAAAGGATCGGCACGGCCGGATAGTGATGTCCTGCATGACTCCGGCAAGTCACGGCACGCGCCTTTCGATAGAGGACCCCGACGCAAGGGAATTCCGCGCGAGCAACATAGAGTGGCTGATGACGAATCATCCCCATGACTGTCCGGTTTGCGATGAGGGGGGCGAATGCCACCTCCAGGATATGACCGTTATGGCAGGACACGTTTACCGCAGGCATCGCTTCCGGAAGAGGACTTACGAAAACCAGGACCTGGGGCCGTTCGTCAACCATGAGATGAACCGCTGCATTCAGTGCTATCGCTGCCTCCGGTTTTACCGGGACTATGCAGGGGGCAGGGACCTTAATGTCTTCGCGTCGCACAACCATGTCTATTTCGGCCGACATGAGGACGGCGTCCTGGAGAGTGAATTCAGCGGCAACCTCGTAGAGGTCTGCCCCACGGGCGTCTTCACCGACAAGACCCTGAAGAGGCATTATACGAGGAAGTGGGATCTCCAGACAGCGCCCTCCGTGTGTGTGCACTGCGGCATCGGCTGCAACACGATTCCCGGCGAGAGGTACGGTGCATTGAGGAGGATACGAAACCGCTTCAACGGAGAGGTCAACGGCTACTTCCTCTGCGACAGGGGACGCTACGGTTATGAATTTGTCAACAGCGAAAAGCGGGTCCGCCGTCCCATGTACAGGCAGCCAGATTCCGCAGGGCAAAATATGATGGAAAAGAGAAATAGCAGTGACATCATTCAGGACATCTCGGCCTTTGTTCATCCGGGGCGATCGGATATCGTAGGCATCGGGTCTCCCCGGGCCTCCTGCGAATCCAACTTTGCCCTCTTGAAACTCGTGGGGCGGGAAAATTTCTGCAGCGGCCTGCGAAGTCGCGATCAATCGCTTGTTACTGTCATTCTGCAAATCCTTGCCGAAAGCCCGGCCCGTGTGCCTTCGCTGAAAGACGTGGAGGAATGCGATGCCATCTTTATCATCGGCGAGGATATTTCGAACACGGCGCCTAGGCTTGCCCTGGCCATCCACCGCTCCGTGCGGCAGAAACCCATGGAGATCGCCCGCAGGCTCCACATACCCGACTGGGACGATGCGGCCGTACGGGAGGCCGTCCATGATGAGCACGGCCCTTTGTTCATCGCGACGCCGTATTCCACGCGTCTTGACGCGCTTGCGGTTTCCGCATTCCGCGCGTCCCCCGATGATGTGACACGTCTTGCCCTGGCTGTTGCCGATGTTCTTCATGAAGGTGCGCCCCCGGTCTCCGACATAACAGGAGAGATGCGGTCGCACGCGGAGATGATAGCACGCGTACTCCTCGATGCCAAACGTCCGCTCGTGATTTCCGGAATGGCCATGGGTGATGAGGCCATGGTAAAGGCGGCGGCAAATGTGGCAGCTGCGCTTTCGGCATCCGGCAAAAAAGTATTCCTCTACTTCGTTGTGCCTGAATGCAACACCATGGGTCTTGGCCTTTTCGGAGGGCAATCGCTGGAGGAGGTCGCAGCAGTTCTTGAGCGCGGGCAGGCAAGCACGCTCATCATCGTGGAGAACGACCTCTACAGACGCGTCGAAAAAGAATTGGTAGATCGTATTCTTGGTGCCGCGCGCAAGGTCATTGCCATAGATTCTCTGGCAAATTCGACGACAGACAGGGCAGACATCGTTCTTCCTGCCGCCTCATTTGCCGAGGGCAGCGGGACCTTTGTCTCAAGCGAGGGGCGGGTCCAGCGTTATTACCGTGTCTTCGCTGCCGAAGGTGAAATCCGCGAGAGCTGGCGTTGGCTCCGTGAGATCATGGCGATTGCTGGAAATCCCGAGCTCACTTATCGGAATGACCTGGACGGAGTGAGTGCTGCGATGTGCGGAGAGGTTCCTGCTCTCGGATCTTTGGAAAAGAATATTCCAGCCGCGTCATTTCGTCTGACGGGACAGAAGATACCGAGGCAACCACACCGTGGGAGCGGGAGGACGGCAATCACTGCAGACCGGAATGTCCATGAGCCCAAGCCCCCCGATGATCAAGACTCTCCTCTCTCCTTTTCGATGGAAGGTTTTGCGGGAATACCGCCGCCCTCCCTTATAACGCGCTTCTGGGCGCCGGGCTGGAATTCTGTACAGTCGGTGAACAAATTTCAAAGCGAGGTCGGCGGTCCTCTGACAGGCGGCGACCCGGGTATGCGTATCTTTGATATGGAGAAAGTGAAACATGCGTTCTACATTCCTGTCTCTCCTCCCGTTCGAGAGCCCCGCGACGGTGAGATTTTGCTGGTGCCGGTTTACCACATATTCGGTTCCGAGGAACTGAGCGTCCAATCCCCAGCAATCGCCGGGCTGTGCCCTTCGCCTTACCTGGCGCTCAACCCTGCCGACAGCGGGAAACTTGATTTGCAGGAAGGACAGACAGCAGTGATTATCATTGGCTCGCGTGAAATTCGTCTTCCTGTCAGGTTTGATGAGTCCTTCCCTTCTGGCGTGGCGGGAATACCGGCCGGTCTCCGGGGAGCGCTCCCGGTCGCGCTGCCCGCGTGGGTAAAAGGGACTTCCGATAGAGGAGTGGAGATGAAATGAAAAATTTTGCCGTCATCATAGGCGTCCTTGTGGGCGCACTGACCCTCGCTGCCGTGAATATCTGGCTTGAAAGACGGCTCCTTGCCCTCTGGCAGGATCGATATGGCCCCAACCGCGTCGGTCCTTTCGGACTCCTCCAGGTTCTTGCGGACATGATCAAGATATTTACCAAGGAGGATTGGATTCCTCCCTTTGCCGACAGACCGATATTCGCGATAACTCCGGGAATCATTGTCGTAACGGTGCTCTCCGCCTATGCTGTGATTCCCTTCTCTCCCGGTATAGAGATCGCCGGTCTCAGCATCGGACTTCTCTTCTTTCTCGCCATGTCTTCCCTGGGGGTGTACAGCGTGGCCCTGGCGGGCTGGTCTTCGGACAACAAATATTCCCTCCTCGGCGGTCTGCGGGCCGTCGCCCAGATGCTCAGCTATGAGGTTTATATGGGACTTTCCGTCATGGGTGTGGTCATGATGGCAGGATCGTTTCATCTCCGGGCAATCGTAGAGGCGCAGAAGCATATATGGTTCTGCATCCCCCAATTGCTGGGCCTCGTAATCTTTATCATCGCCGGGATCGCAGAAGCAAGGCGGCTCCCCTTCGACCTCCCGGAGGCCGAAAGTGAACTGGTGGCAGGATTCCACACGGAATATTCATCGATGAAGTTCGGCATGTTCTTTCTCGGTGAGTATCTCGGTATCACCCTTATTTCGGCGATGATCGTAACTCTTTTCTTCGGGGGCTGGCTGGGGCCATACCTGCCGCCACTTGTGTGGTTCGCCATCAAGACTTTTTTCTTCATCGGATTTTTTATTCTGATCAGGGCATCACTTCCGAGGCCCCGGTATGACCAGCTAATGGCCTGGGGCTGGAAATGGATGCTGCCGCTGGCACTGGTGAACGTTCTGGTGACAGGCGGGATTTTACTTGCGGGGGTTGATTGAACTCATGTGGACGCACTTAAGAAGCATCTGGCTGGTTTTCCTGCACGCCTTTCACAGGCGTGAGACGGTCCTCTATCCTGAGGTAAAGCCGGATATCCCGCCCCGATGGCGGGGAAGGATCATTCTCTCACGCGATCCGGAAGGCGCAGAGCGGTGCGTCGCCTGCTACCTGTGTGCCGTGGCCTGTCCTGTAGCCTGCATCGCCCTACAGGCGACCGAAGATGAGTATGGTCGTCGCTACCCGGCCTTCTTCCGGATAAATTTTTCAAGGTGCATCTTTTGCGGCTTTTGCGAAGAGGCATGCCCTACATACGCAATTCAGCTAACGCCTGATTTTGAGATGGGGGAGTATAGAAGAGAGAATCTGGTTTATGAAAAAGAAGACCTGCTCATAAGCGGCCCCGGTAAATACCCAGACTATAATTTTTACAAGGTCGCGGGCTTTGCAATCAGGGGCAAGGGAAAAGGTGAGGCGGAAGGCGAGGCGCCGCCCGTAGACGTGAAGAGCCTGCTGCCGTAAGTCTCCCGGGGAGGAAGAAATCATGACATATGCCTTCTATATCACTTCCGCGGTAGCCATTGCGGCGACGGTTCGCGTAATCACGGGATCACATGCCATCCATGCACTTCTTTATCTCGTAGTTTCCTTCCTGGCTGTGGCGATGATCTTTCTCACGCTGGGAGCACCTTTTGCGGCCGCCCTGGAGGTGATCATCTATGCAGGTGCCATCATGGTCCTTTTCGTCTTCGTCATGATGATGCTTAATCCCGGGCCCCGGTCGGTGGTAAGGGAGCGGCGCTGGCTCACCCCGGCAGTATGGATCGGGCCCGCAATTCTTACGACGATCCTCCTTGCTG
>Ga0335071_10004441_pt1 | contig 14634 bp, 14 predicted proteins | sample Lox_Sample_15_FD_206724 | JGI IMG/M metagenome (GOLD analysis project Ga0335071, IMG submission 206724) | Soil microbial communities from Loxahatchee National Wildlife Refuge, Florida, United States - Lox_Sample_1.5 | ecosystem: Environmental > Terrestrial > Soil > Wetlands | place: USA... | reverse complement strand
CCGGTCGATCCGCCGGACCCGGTCGATCCGCCGGACCCGGTCGAGCCGCCGGTCACGACGCGAAGCCCACCGCCCGAGCCCGCGTTCCCACCCGAGGCCGCCGAGGAGGCGACGGTGCGGGGCTCGGACACGGCGTCCAGCGTCGCCTTGTGGTGGTTCGTGAGCAGCCCGGCGGCGGTGACCACGCTCGCGACGCCGACCACGAGGACGGCGGCGACGCTGGCGGCAACCGCCGGCGTACCGGCGGAGGAGATCCCCTGGCCGGCGCGCGTGACCCAGCGCACCGGACCCGAGGCGGTGGCGGTGGCCGACCCCGCGTGGGCCGTGGCGGCCCCGTGCAGCACCCCGCCCACCCCAGCACCGAGCAGACCCGCCTTGAGGGCGGCGATCCCGGCGGTGCCCAGGACCAGCGGACCGATGACGACGCGCATGCCGTGGCTGACGTCGGTGAGCTCCAGGACCAGCGCGCGGCACTTGGGGCATCCCTCGAGATGCTGGTCCACCTGGGCGGTCTCGCGTCGCGAGAGTCCGCCGCGGGCGTAGGCCCCCAGCTTGTCGTGCACGGCGGCGCAGCCGTCGGGGACCTCACCGAGCAGGTGCTGCTGGAGGTAGGCCTGCCGCAGGCCCTCGCGAGCCCGGTAGGCGAGCGCGGAGACGCCGTTGGGGGTCAGCCCGAGCAGTACCCCGACCTGGGCGGGGGACAGCCCCTCGACCTCGGTGTGCCACAGGACCGCCTGCCAGCGCTCGGGGAGCGTCCGGAACGCCTCCGCCACCAGGGTCTTCTCGAGGCCCTCGAGGGCGGGGTCGACGAAGGGGACCCCGGGGTCGTACGGGCTGAGGTCGTCGGTCGGCCGGACCCGTCCGCCGGCCTTGGTCCGGTCGTAGGCGACGCGTCGGACCGTCGTGTACAGGTACGCGCGGAAGGCGGCATCGGGCCCGCCGCCGGCCTGCAAGACCTGCAGGATCTTGGCGAAGGACTCCGACACGAGGTCCTCCGCCTCGGCCGGGTCACGTACCAGTTGGCGGGCCAGGCCGCGGGCGGCCGCCTCGTGGCGGGTGTAGAGCTGGCCGAAGGCCTCGGCGTCGCCGGCGCGGACGGCCGTGATGAGCTCGGCGTCGCTCGGACCCACCGCGTCCGCGGTGATGCCCGGCTGCTGGCTCACGAAGGCCTCCTCCTCTCGGCCGACCCTGGGTGTCGGTCGGTACGGCGCGCGCGGCGGCCGACCCACACCAGGGTCCCTTGGTCGCATCGGGTTTCCAAACGCGGACGCTGAGTCACCGGGTGCCTTCCCTGAGGGTGAGACCCACCGGTTCACCCGAACAGAGCAGCCGGACCCGCGTCATGAAGCGCCGCTCGGGCTGTCTCCTCGGCGTGGATCTCCGTATCGAGCGCGCCCCGAGCGTCGTCACCTCCGTCGACGAGCTGCTCGAGCGCTGGCGCCTGGGCAGCCTCGACGTCGCCTGGGCGCGCCCCTCGGACTGGTACGACCCGGCGGTCGACGCGCTGGCCGAGGCGGTCGCCGAGGGCCGGGACGCCGTACCGGCCGCGGACCGGCTGGGCCGCGCGCGGGCCGCCGTCGGGGTCGGGCTCTCGGAGGCGCTCGACGACCTCGCGGCGCTGTACACGGCCGCTGGGCGCGGCGAGCCGCCGCTCGGGGTCGTCCGCGCGCTGGCCGAGGGCTGGGTCGACGCCGGCGTCTCGCCGGTCCGGGCCCGCGCCTGCGAGGACCCGCTGACCGGTCTGGCGACGGCGTCCTATCTGCGGCTGCGGCTGAAGGAGACCTACGCTCGCGCGGCGCGCACCCACGTGCCGGTGAACCTCACCCACTGCCTGGTGGTGCTCGACGCCCACCTCGCGGAGACCCACCCGTGGCAGCGGATGGCGCGGGCGTGCGTCCTGGGTGCGGCGATGGCTGAGGTCTTCGACGGCGGCGACCCGCTGGCCGCCCTGCCCGGCGGGCGTTTCGTGGCGCTCGCTCGCCGTGACGATGAGCTGAATCCCGCGTTGGCGCGCCTGCGCGACGCGGTCGAGGACCGGGTGGGCCGGGCCGGCCTGGGCGTGGTCGTGCGCCGCCCACCGCGGATCTGGGTCGAGGGCCTGCCCCCTGACACCCAGGTCGCCCTACAGCTGCTCGACGAGCTCGAGCGCTGAGGGCGCCGCGCGGTGGGGACCGCCTCCTGGAGGGGGGAGGCGGTCCCCACCGTCGCCCCCTGGCTCTTCCCACCAAGCCGTCCCCCCAGCGGCTTCCCACCAAGCCGCGTCCCCCTGGCTCTTCCCACCAAGCCGTCCCCTGGCTCTTCCCACCAAGCCGTCCCCCAGCGGCTTCCCTGCAGAAGTCCCATATGTCCGGTTCTTGCCACCCCTGGAGGGGGACAAATGGGACTTCTGCCGTACCGCGTTCTGCAGAAGTCCCATTTGTCCGGTCGATCCGCCCGCGGAAAGGGGACGAAAGGGACTTCTGCAGAACGGGCGGCGGATGGTCGGCTTCGGGCGCGGGGGCGATGCGGGCGGTGGGTGCAGGTCAGGGGGCGTGCAGGGCGCTGAGCAGCCGGTCGAGCGCGGCGGCGGTGCCGTCCGGGTCGGCGAGGGCGGCGAAGTGCCCTCCAGGGTGCTCCACGACCGGCCAGCCGCGCGAGGCCGCGATACGTGCCACGCGTTCGTAGGCAGGGGAGGTCAGCAGGTAGCCGACCGGCGCGTCCGGCCACCCGCCTGGCTCCCCGTCGCCGGCGGTCGGCAGCGGCTCGTCGAAGAACGCCTTCCCGCGCGGGCGCAGACCGGCGAGGAGCGCGCGCCGGGACTCGGGATCCGTTACCTCCCCGGCGAGGTCGGCATCGCTCCACGCCGGGAAGCGCCCGCCCGCGGCGAGCTGGTCACGCAGCTGCGCGGCGAACGCGTCGTCCTCGACGGCGAGCAGGTCCAGTCGGTTGCCGGGACGCTCCCGCGGCAGTGAGGCGTCGAGGAACACGTACGCCGCGACCGTTCGTCCCCTCGCCCGCAGGGCGGCGCCCAGCCGTGGGAGCAGGGGCCCCGCGCCGCTGTGGCCGACGAGGGCGAGCCGTCCCGTCACGTCGGCCACCCCGGCGCACCCGGCGATCCAGCGGATGGCGTACGGCGGGTCGTCGTCATCGGTGGGATCGGCGATCACCACCTCGTGGCCGAACCGGACCAGCCGTTCCCCCAGCGCGCCCCAGGCGATCGCGCGGGTCAGGGGCGAGGGGCACAAGACGACGGCCACGCCGGCCAGCCTGCCGCACGCGGATAGCGTGGCGCCCCGTGAGCGACGTACGGGCACAGCTCCTCGACCACATCACGCGCAAGGCCGTCGTCCACGGCCGAGTCGTGCTGTCCAGCGGGCGGGAGGCCGACTACTACGTCGACCTGCGCCGCATCACCCTCGACGGCGAGGCGGCCCCCCTGGTCGGTGACGTCATGCTCGACCTCACCGCGGACCTGGGCTACGACGCGGTCGGCGGGCTCACCCTGGGCGCGGATCCGGTGGCGACGGCCATGCTGCACGCGGCGGCGCGCCGGAGCGCCCGGCTGGACGCCTTCGTCGTGCGCAAGGAGGGCAAGGCGCACGGGCTGCAGCGGCGCATCGAGGGACCGGACGTCGCCGGGCGGCGCGTCCTGGCGGTCGAGGACACCTCGACGACGGGCGGGTCGGTGCTGACCGCGGTCTCGGCGCTGCGCGAGGCGGGCGCCGAGGTGGTGGGTGTCGCCGTCATCGTCGAGCGGGGGGCGGCGGCGGCGGTCGCGGCTGCCGGGCTGACGTACCGGGCGGCCTTCACCCTCGCCGACCTCGGCCTCGCCTGAGCCTCGGCGGCTGGAGCCTGGCCCTGGCCTGAGTCTCGGCCGCCGGAGCCCGGCCCCGCAGCGTCTACCCGCGGCGTGACCCCGGGACCGGGCACCCCTCGGTGAGCGAGGCGGTGGGGCCGCTCCAGTCCGTGCCGTGACGGGTCGACACTGGACGGTATGAGCAACGCCTCCCCGCTGGTGTTCGTCGTCTTCCTCGTGGTCGGCGCGGCCTTCGTGGTGATCGGCTACCTGAACAACCAGAAGCGGATCAAGGCCGTCGAGCAGTTCTGCGTCGATCGCGGTTGGAGCTACGTCGCGGAGGCTCCGCAGTACGTCGACCGGTGGCAGGGGCACCCGTTCGGCACCGGCGAACGGCGTCGAGCACGCAACGTGATGAGCGGGGAGTGGCGCGGCGCAGCGTTCGTGGGCTTCGACTACTCCTACGAGACGACGTCGACGGATGCCAACGGGCGTACCAACCGCACCACCCACACCTTCGGCGTCGTCGCCCTCGGGCTCCCCACGTACCTGCCGACGCTGCAGGTCACCGGCGAGAGCGTGCTGCGACGGGCCGCTCAGGCGGTCGGGATGGGCCACGACATCGACCTCGAGTCCGAGGACTTCAACCGGGCGTTCACGGTGACCAGCCCCGACCCGAAGTTCGCCTCGGACGTGCTCACGCCGCGGACCATGGAGATGCTGCTGGCGGCGCCGCACCTCGCCTGGCGCATCGAGGGCACCGACATCCTGTCGTGGGCGACGGGCGCGTTCTCCCCCGTCGACGTGCTTCAGCGCCTGGACCACCTGAGCAAGGTGGTGGCCGGTGTCCCATCGTTCGTGTGGCACGACCACGGATACGATCCCCAGCAGCCAGCCGGAGGTACCGGTGGAGGGAGCGCACCGTGAGTCCCGTGGTCTGGATCGTGCTCGGCGTCGTCGTCCTCCTCCTGCTCGGCGCCGTCGTCTCCTACAACCGCTTCGTCCGGCAGCGCAACCTGGTGCAGGAGTCCTGGCGCCAGATCGACGTCGAACTGACCCGCCGCCACGACCTGGTCCCGAACCTGGTCGAGACGGTCAAGGGCTACGCCGCCCACGAGCGCGGCACCTTCGAGGCGGTCACCGCGGCACGTGCGGCGGCCGCCGCCCCGGGCTCGTCCCCGGCGCAGCAGGCCGAGCAGGAGAACGTCCTCACCGGCGCCCTGCGCCAGCTGTTCGCGGTGGCCGAGGCCTACCCGGACCTCAAGGCGAGCTCGCTCTTCCAGCAGCTGCAGAGCCAGCTGGCCGAGATCGAGGACCGGATCGCCGCCGGCCGGCGCTTCTACAACGCCAACGTACGGGCGTACAACACGCGCATCCAGGCGTTCCCGAGCAACTTCATCGCCTCGATGTTCCACTTCACCGCGGCCGAGTACTTCGAGGCCAACGACGAGGAGACCCGGGCGGTGCCGCAGGTGTCGTTCGGGAGTATGGCGACCGGGACGCCGTACGCCGGCCCGCCGGCAGCCGGACCCACCGCACCTGCCCCCGGTCCCGGGGATGGCGGCGCGGGCGGGCCGACCTACGCCGCACCGCCTCCGGGAGCCACGACGCCGTCGGCGCCGCCCCCTCCACCCGAGCCGCCGGCCACTGCCTGACCCCGGCTCGGCCGGCCTCGGGCCCCGTCGGCCGTCGTGCGGGCCGTGCTCCGGGTCGCGTGGGGAGGGGGCGTCGTCGGTCGGCTCGGCTCAGCCGGTTGAGGAGGCCGGACGGGTCCGCCAGTAGTGCCAGCCGATCGGCACCACCGAGGAGGCCACGCCGGCCAGCAGGATCAGCTCGACGTGGTCGGCGATGAGGGCGACGTTGCCGAAGGCGTACCCGAGGCAGGTCACGCCTGTCGTCCAGAGCGCGCCGCCGATGACGCTGAAGATGGCGAAGGTGCGAAAGTTCATCCGAGCGGCGCCCGCCATGACCGCCACGAACGTGCGGATGACCGGCACGAACCGCGCCAGGACGATGGCCCAGCTGCCCCACCGCTGGAAGAACTCGCCGGTCCGGCGGACGTACTCGGGACGGAAGATCCGGGCGTCGTGGTTGCGGAAGACCGCGGGGCCGGCTCGATAGCCGATGAGGTAGCCGACGAGGTTGCCGGCGACGGCGGCGAGGAACTCCAGCGCGATGACGTACCAGAGGGGGTGGTCGAAGCTGCCCTTGCGGACCAGCACCCCCGCCGTGAACAGCAGAGTGTCGCCGGGCAGGAAGAATCCGACGAGCAGCCCGCACTCCGCGAAGATGACGGCGAGCAGGCCGAGCAGCCCGAAACTGCCGAGCAGGTGATCGGGGGACAGCCACCCGAGCAGGGCGAGCTCGGCCGCAAGGTGCACGCCGGAAGGCTATCCGGGGAGACTGTGCGTTCCATGTGCGCCGACCATGCGCCGCGCGACCCTGCCGACTCCGCCGACCCTGCGACGGGGGTGGGGCCCTGGCCCGGTGAGTGGCCGGACGACTCTCGCCTGGACCCCGACCTGCTCGCCCACGGCGACCGCCGCAACGTGGTGGACGGCTACCGGTACTGGCGCCTCGAGGCGATCGTCGCCGACCTCGACCGGCGCCGGCACCCCTTTCACGTCGCGGTGGAGAATTTCGCCCACGACTTCAACATCGGGTCGGTGGTACGGACCGCCAACGCCTTCCTGGCCGCCGAGGTGCACGTGGTGGGCCGGCGGCGCTGGAACCGCCGCGGCGCGATGGTGACCGACCGGTACCAGCACGTGCGGCACCACCAGGACGTAGACGCCCTCGCGGCGTGGGCGGCGGATGCCGGACTCCCGCTGCTGGGCGTCGACAACCTGCCGGGCGCGGTGCCGCTGGAGACCTACGACCTGCCGCGCGGCTGCGTCCTGCTGTTCGGGCAGGAGGGGCCGGGGTTGTCCGCCGAGGCGCGGGAGCGGTCCGCGGCGGTCCTCTCGATCGCCCAGTTCGGCTCGACCCGTTCGATCAACGCCGGCGCGGCCGCGGCGGTGGCGATGCACGCCTGGGTGCGCCGCCACGTCTTCGGTCAGTTTCCCGGTTGACCCGCGGTTCGGTCCACCCGCAGTCACGCCCAGCGCCGCACCGGCGCCCGCGCGCGAAGACCGTTCATTGCGACAGACCCGGGTGCGGTGAGGGGGTGCGGCAGAGCCGGAGTGCGGTGACTTGCCGCCGGGCCGGGGCGCGGTGGCGGGGCGTCGCGACGTGCGAGGATGACGCTTGCGCCGTCCGGCCGGGGTCGCCCGGAGGCGGCGTACCGGTGCCGATGTCCCCGCGAGGAGTCCAGCCATGCCCATCGCCAGCCCCGAGGTGTACGCCGAGATGCTCGACCGCGCCAAGGCCGGCGCATTCGCCTATCCCGCGGTCAACTGCACGTCCTCGCAGACCATCGTGGCCGCGATCCGCGGGTTCGCCGAGGCCGAGAGCGACGGCATCGTCCAGGTGTCGTGGGGCGGCGCGGAGTTCGCCTCTGGCCAGCCGGTGAAGGACATGGTCGTCGGGGCGAGTGCGCTGGCGGCGTACGCCCATGAGGTCGCGAAGGCCTATCCCGTCAACATCGCGCTGCACACCGATCACTGCCCCGTCGACAAGCTCGACGGCTTCCTCCGCCCGCTGCTGGCGATCTCCACCGAGCGGGTGGCGCGCGGCCAGGAGCCGCTGTTCCAGTCGCACATGTGGGACGGCTCGGCGGTGGAGCTGAAGGAGAACCTCGACATCGCCGACGAGCTGCTCGACAAGACGGCGGCCGCGCACATCGTGCTCGAGATCGAGATCGGCGTGGTCGGGGGCGAGGAGGACGGCGTGCAGGCCAAGCACGACGCCAAGCTGTACTCCACGCCGGAGGACGGCCTCGCCACCGCGGAGCGCCTGGGTCTCGGCGAACGTGGCCGCTACCTCGTCGCGGCGACCTTCGGCAACGTCCACGGGGTCTACAAGCCCGGCAACGTCGTCCTGCGCCCGTCGATCCTCAAGGACATCCAGGACGCGGTGGGGGCCGAGTACGGCGTCGACAAGCCCTTCGACCTGGTCTTCCACGGCGGCTCCGGCTCGTTGCTGTCGGAGATCCGCGAGGCGCTCGATTACGGCGTGGTCAAGATGAACATCGACACCGACACCCAGTACGCCTTCACCCGACCGATCGCCGACCACATGTTCAAGAGCTACGACGGGGTCCTCAAGGTCGATGGCGACGTCGGCAACAAGAAGCAGTACGACCCCCGGTCGTACGGCAAGGCCGCGGAGGCCGGCATGGCGGCGCGGATCGTCGAAGCCGCCAATGACCTCCGGTCCGCCGGTACCAGGATCACCTGATCGCGAGACCACGTGGGTGGTGGTTGACCACGCCGAGTCCGCGTGGCCAACCACCACCAGGGTGGTCTCGTGCGGTCAGCCCGCATGCCGGGAGCCCCGGCGGAACGCCGCGAACAATCGCTGCGCGACTGCTGCGGGGTTCGTCGTGATCTGGTCCCACGTCCAGCGCGCGACCTCCCACCCGGCCGCTCGCAACGCGTCCTCGCGCAGCTTCTCGGCCCACAGGACGCCGGGTTCGGTGTACTTCATGCGACCGTCGAACTCGCCCAGCGTCCGGGCGCCCGGCCAGGCGAAGTCGCTGCGGTAGCCGGCCACGATGTACTGCAGGTCCGGCGGCGGAAGACCCTGACCGGCGAGCAGCACCCGAGACAGCGACTCCCCGGGGCTCTCGGCGCGGCCGTCGGCGAACTCGATGGCGCGATGGATCCGGCGATGGTGCTTGCGCGGCCACCGGTCAGCCGCCGTCGTCAGCCGGAGGTGGGCCTCCTGCCGTTCGACGCCGTCGGCGGCCCACCGTCTCAGGAGCGAGTCCAACGCGATCGTGGCGTTCGCCAGGCTCTCGACGGCGGCGACATCGACGCCGGTCCGTGCCTCGGACGTGACGGGCAGTCGGTCCACGTGGGTGACCTCCGCGGCGACGAGCGGGAGGTCGTGACCGAGGACGCCAGGCCGGCGCCGGGAGTGCCCCGCCGGGAGGATGAGCTCGACCAGGGCCAAGGCGCGTTGGCGGGACGTGGGATGCAGGTCCAGGCCGTGCAGCAGTGCCGCGGAGCGGTGACTGACGGCCACGGCAGAGTCGAGAACCGCGAGGGCGGCCCAACAGTCGAGCCGGTACCTGGCCAGCGGGTCGGTCGTCGTCTCGGCCAGCTCCGCGGAGACGTACCGACCCCGCCGAAGCCGCAGCCAGGCCCCGGACTCCAACCTCGAGCGGATCTCCGCCGCCGTGTAGCCGGCGGCGAGCGCGTCCTCCCGGCTGAAGGTGCCCCCATGGCGGGTGGCGAGGCTCGCCAGCTGCGGATGCACGACAACAGACTGGCGACGTACGGCAGCCGGCTGCGGCGGTCATCCACAGCGCGCGGCGTCACCACCCCGGTGGTGGTTGGGCCCTCGGTAGGCGGGTGGGCCAACCGCGACCAGGGTGGTCTCAGGCCGAGGTGAGGACGTCGGCCGCCTCGGGGCTGGACTCGACGAGGAAGATGGCGCACCGCTCGGCCTCGTCGCCCTCGCCGATCGCGTGGGCCGCGCGCCCCAGGGCGTGCAGGGCGCGCAGCCAGCCCCGGTTGGGCTCGTGCGACCACGGCACCGGCCCGTGCCCCTTCCACCCGCTTCGGCGCAGGGCGTCCAGCCCGCGGTGGTAGCCGGTGCGTGCGAACGCGTACGACTGCACCACGTCACCGGCATGCCACGCCTGGTCGGCCAGCGCCGCCCACGCCGCGCACGAGCCGGGGTACTGCGCCGCCACGGCCTCTGCCTGGGTGCCGGCCTCGAGGGCCGCCGCACCCGGGTCGGGCGGGAGCAGGGTGGGCGGCGGGCCGCCGAGCAGGTCCGGGTACGGGCTGCCGCCAGAGGTCATGCCCCCATCCTGCCGGGATCCCCGCCCACCCGCGGACCGGGGTGGCGGGCCGGCGTCGGGTCGGGGGCACGGCATGCCTCACCGGACGAGGTACGCGAGGATCGGGGCATGCCGGGTACCCCGCCGCCGCGACCGACCGTGGTCGGGGCCGGTATCGCCGGGATCGCCTGCGCCCGCGAGCTCGCCGTCGCCGGGCTCGCCCCCCGCGTGCTCGACCGTGGCCGCCGTATCGGCGGGCGGATGGCGGTGCGTACCGTCGACGGCCGCCCGATCGACCTCGGGGCGTCCTACCTCACCGTGCGCGACCCCGCCTTCGGCGCCGTCGTCGAGGACTGGCTCGCCCGCGGCCTGGCCCGGCCGTGGACCGACACCTTCCACGTGGCCACGCCCGAGGGCATCGAGGGCACCCGCACAGGCCCCGTCCGCTACGCGGCGCCGCGCGGGCTGCGCAGCCTCGTCGAGGACCTCGCGCGCGGGCTCGGCGTGGAGCACCCGTACGACGTCAGCGACGTCAGCCCGACCCGCGCCGGCACGCCCTCGGTGGCCGGACGAGCGGCGAGGGTGGCCGTGCTCGCGATGCCCGGTCCCCAGGCCCTCGACCTGCTGAGCGAGCGGTACGCCGCCGCGCGGGAGGCAGCCGACGCGGTCTGGGAGCCGACCCTCGCCCTCGTGGCTCGCTGGCCGCGGCGCTGCTGGCCGCAGCTCGACGGCGTCTTCGTCAACGACTCACCGGTCCTCACCTTCGTCGCCGACGACGGCAGCCGCCGCGGCGACGGCGCTCCCGTGCTCGTCGCGCACTCCCACCCGGTGCTCGCCGCCGGGCACCTCGACGACCCGGAGAGGGCGGCGCCGGCGATGCTGGCCGAGCTGCGCGCCGTGCTGCACATCGCGAAGCCGGCGGAGCGGGTCGACGTCATGCGCTGGTCGCTCGCCAAGCCGGTGGAGCCCCGCCCGGAGCCGTTCCACCTCGACGAGGCGATCGGGCTGTGCGGCGACGGCTGGCACGGACCGAGCCGGGTCGAGGCGGCCTACCTGTCGGGTCGGGCGCTCGGGCTCGAGCTCGCGCGTCGGCTGGGGTGAGTGCGACCCGATACCCTGTCGGCCCGTGCCTGCCATCGTCGTCGTCGGCGCCCAGTGGGGCGACGAGGGCAAGGGCAAGGCGACCGACCAGCTCGGCGGCGCCGTCGACTACGTCGTGAAGTACAACGGCGGCAACAACGCCGGGCACACCGTCGTGGTGGGCGAGGAGACCTATGCCCTGCACCTGCTGCCGAGCGGCATCCTGACCCCCGGCGTCGTCCCGGTCATCGGCAACGGGGTGGTCATCGACCTCGGGGTGCTCTTCCAGGAGCTCGACGCGCTGTCCGCGCGCGGCGTCGACGTCTCGCCCCTGGTGGTCAGCGCCAACGCGCACGTCATCGCGTCGTACAACCGGACGCTGGACAAGGTCACCGAGCGCTTCCTCGGCAGCCGGCGCATCGGCACGACCGGGCGCGGGATCGGGCCGACGTACGCGGACAAGATGTCGCGTATCGGCATCCGGGTCCAGGACCTCTTCGATGCCGGCATCCTGCGCCAGAAGGTCGCCGCGGCGCTCGAGCAGAAGAACCACCTGCTGGTGAAGGTGTACAACCGTCGCGCGGTGGCGGTCGAGGAGGTCGTGGGGGAGCTGCTCGCCTACGTCGACCGGCTGCGCCCGATGGTCGCGGACACCTCGCTGCTGCTCGAACGTGCCCTCGACGAGGGCAGCACCGTCTTGCTCGAGGGCGGGCAGGCCACGCTGCTCGACGTCGACCACGGGACGTACCCGTTCGTCACGTCCTCGAACGCGACGGCCGGCGGGGCGTGCACCGGCTCGGGCATCCCGCCGAACCGGATCGACTCCGTGGTGGGGATCCTGAAGGCGTACACGACCCGTGTCGGTGAGGGCCCGTTCCCGACCGAGCTGCACGACGCGTGGGGGGAGCGCCTGCGCAAGACCGGCTGGGAGTACGGCACCACGACCGGGCGGCCACGCCGCTGCGGGTGGTTCGACGCGGTGATCGGCCGGTACGCCGCCCGCGTCAACGGCATCACCGACTTCGTGCTGACCAAGCTCGACGTCCTCTCCGGGATGGAGACGGTCCCGGTGTGCGTGGCCTATGACGTCGACGGCGTACGCCACGACGAGATCCCGATGACCCAGACCGACTTCCACCACGCGCGGCCGGTCTACGAGCAGCTGCCCGGCTGGTGGGAGGACATCGCTGACGTTCGTGAGTTCGACGCCCTGCCGGTCAACGCGCAGCGGTACGTGCTCGCGCTGGAGGACATGCTCGGCCGGCCGATCTCGCTCGTAGGCGTCGGCCCGGGCCGCGATGCGACCGTGGTGCGAAAGCCCCTGCTGTGAGCTTCGAGCCGCGGCCGGACCCGCGTCCGGACGACGTGGTCTGGCCGGAGGCGAGGTGGCCGCCCGCTCCCGACGTCGTGCTCGCCGGCGAGGTCGTCCGCCTGACGCCGACGGTCGACGCCGACCTGCCGCAGCTGTGGTCGGCGCTCGATGACGAGCGGGTGTGGGAGCACCTGCCGATGGGCCGGCCCGCGGAGGCCGCAGCCCTGGGGGAGGTGCTGGGCGGGATGCGCGAGCGGGGCTTCCACCCGTGGACGCTGCGCCTTCGGCAGGCGGTCGGGGCCCTCGGACCGGGTGCCGTCGTCGGGTGGTCGAGCTACCTCGACGTCAGCCCAAGCGACGCGAGGTGCGAGATCGGCGCGACCGCGTACGCCGTGGCCGTCTGGGGCAGCGCGGTGAACCCGGACGCCAAGCTGCAGCTGCTGGCGTACGCCTTCGACGTGCTGGGCATGGGCCGCGTGCAGCTCAAGACCGACGTGCGCAACGCGCGCTCGCAACGCGCCATCGCGGGGATCGGGGCGACCTACGAGGGGGTCCTGCGCCGGTTCAACCGTCGGGCGGACGGGACGGTGCGCGACAGCGTGCTCTTCTCGGTGACCGCCGAGGAGTGGCCCGCGGTGCGGGAGCATCTTGTCGCCAGGGTGTCGGCGCACCGCCCTCAGGGCTGACAGCCTGACCGTCGTGCGGCGCGGTATCGGCTCCTAGGCTGGGGCCATGACGCAGCCAGCTCCCGACCCCGCGCGCGGCGCCGAGGTCTACGCCCTCGACCGCCAGTACGTGTTCCACTCCTGGTCCGCCCAGGCCGGCCTGAAGCCCATGGTGATCGCCGGCGCGGAGGGCAGCTATGTCTGGGACTACGACGGGCGGCGCTTCCTCGACTTCTCCTGCCAGCTGGTCAACACCAACATCGGACATCAGCACCCGAAGGTCGTGGCCGCCATCCAGCAGCAGGCGGCCCGGCTGGCCACGATCGCGCCCCAGCACGCGAACGACATGCGCGGCGAGGCCGCCAAGCGCATCGTCGACCTAGCCTCGCCCAACCACCGCAAGGTGTTCTTCACCAACGGCGGGGCCGACGCGATCGAGAACGCGATCCGGATGGCCCGGCTGCACACCGGCCGGCCGAAGGTGCTGTCGTTCTACCGCAGCTACCACGGCAACACCGGCGCCGCGATCCAGGCGACCGGCGACCCGCGCCGCTGGCCCAACGAGTTCGCCGACGGGCACGTGCACTTCTACGGGCCGTACCTGTACCGCTCCCCGTTCTGGTCGGCCTCCCTCGAGCAGGAGTGCGAGCGGGCGCTGCAGCACCTGGAGGCGACGATCCAGTTCGAAGGGCCGGGGACCATCGCCGCCGTGCTCATCGAGTCGATCGTCGGGACGGCCGGCGTGATCGTCCCGCCGCCGGGCTACCTCGAGGGGGTGCGCGAGATCTGCGACCGCCACGGGATCGTGTGGATCGCGGATGAGGTCATGGCCGGCTTCGGACGTACCGGTGCCTGGTTCGCCTACCAGAACTGGGGGGCGCACCCCGACCTCATCGCCTTCGCCAAGGGGGTCAACAGCGGGTACGTCCCGCTGGGCGGTGTCGTCATCTCGGGGGAGATCGCCGCGACCTTCGACGAGCGGGTGTTCCCGGGCGGGCTGACGTACTCCGGGCATCCGCTCGCGTGCGCGTCGGCGGTCGCGACCATCGACGCGATGAAGGAGGAGGGCATCGTCGAGAACGCTGCCGCGATCGGCCGAGACGTCCTGGGGCCCGGCCTGCGCGAGCTGGGCGAGCGGCACCAGGTCATCGGGGAGGTCCGCGGACTCGGCGTGTTCTGGGCCCTGGACCTGGTCAGCGACCGCGCGACGCGCGAGCCGCTGGCGCCGTACGGCGGTACCTCGCCCGCGATGAACGCGCTCGTGGCGGCCTGCAAGGAGCGCGGGCTGCTGCCGTTCACCAACTACAACCGGCTGCACGTCGTGCCGCCGTGCACCGTCACCGAGGGTGAGGTCAAGGACGGCCTGGCCATCCTCGACGAGGCCTTCACCGTCGCCGACACCTACTACACGGGCTGACTCTTTCCGAATGAACGCGGCGTTGTGCCGGACCTATTGGAAGAACGCCGCGTTCATTGCATCAAAGCAGGGGGTGGGTGAGCCCTGGGGTCTGTCAGCGCGTAGCGGCGAGGACGTCCTCCACGATGGCCTCGGTCGTCGCCGGATGCAGGAACACCAGGCGGCCGACGGTCTCGCCGAGCCAGGAGCTCGGCGTGACGAAGGCGAGCTGCGCCTCCAGCAGGCGCTGTGACCACGCCTCGTAGTCGGCAGGCCCCCATCCGATGCGGCGGAAGAGCAGCACCGACAACTCCGGGTCGCGGATCAGCTCCAGCTGGGGCTCGGCCCGGATCAGGTCGGCGGCCCGGCGGGTGAGGGACAGGGCCGCTTCGACCGCGTCCCGGTACGCCGCCGCGCCGTTGACCGCCAGGGAGAACCACAGCGGCAGCCCGCGCGCCCGGCGGGTCAGGTGGTAGGCGTAGTCGCTGGGGTTCCACTCGGTGTCGTCGTGGTGGA
>Ga0335071_10004440_pt1 | contig 14634 bp, 13 predicted proteins | sample Lox_Sample_15_FD_206724 | JGI IMG/M metagenome (GOLD analysis project Ga0335071, IMG submission 206724) | Soil microbial communities from Loxahatchee National Wildlife Refuge, Florida, United States - Lox_Sample_1.5 | ecosystem: Environmental > Terrestrial > Soil > Wetlands | place: USA... | reverse complement strand
GCCCCGCCGTCGACCAGGTCAAGTGGCGGGAGATCCGCAACGGCTCCTACGGGCAGACCATCGTCCACCGCGAGCCGGTCGGCGTCGTCGGCGCGATCGTGGCGTGGAACGTGCCGCTGTTCCTGGCGGTCAACAAGCTGGGGCCGGCGCTGCTGGCCGGCTGCACGGTGGTGCTGAAGCCGGCCGCCGAAACCCCTTTGACCGCAAACGCTTTGGCGCAGGTGTTCGCCGACGCCGGCCTGCCCGAGGGTGTGCTGTCGGTGGTGCCCGGCGGGATCGAGACCGGGCAGGCGCTGACGTCGAACCGGGACGTCGACCTGTTCACGTTCACCGGCAGCTCGGGCGTCGGCAAGGAGATCGGCCGCCGCGCCGCGGAAATGCTCAAGCCGTGCACCCTGGAGCTCGGCGGGAAATCGGCCGCCATCGTCCTCGAGGACGTCGACCTGGCCTCAGCTATCCCGATGATGGTGTTCGCCGGGATCATGAACACCGGACAGGCCTGTGTGGGCCAGACCCGCATCCTGGCGCCGCGCTCGCGCTACGACGAAATCGTGGACGCGGTAAGCGCTTTCGTGCAGGCGCTGCCGGTCGGCCCCCCGTCGGACCCGGCCGCCCAGATCGGCTCCCTGATCTCGGAGAAGCAGCGCGCCCGGGTCGAGGGCTACATCGCCAAGGGCATCGAGGAGGGCGCGCGGCTGGTGTGCGGCGGCGGCCGCCCCGAGGGGCTGGACAACGGATTCTTCGTGCAGCCAACGGTTTTCGCCGACGTCGACAACAAGATGACGATCGCCCAGGAGGAGATCTTCGGGCCGGTGCTGAGCATCATCCCCTACGACACCGAAGAGGACGCGATCAAGATCGCCAACGACTCGGAGTACGGCCTGGCCGGCAGCGTGTGGACCACCAACGTGCCGCGCGGCATCGAGATCTCCGAGAAGATCCGCACCGGGACGTACGCGATCAACTGGTACGCCTTCGATCCCTGCTGTCCATTCGGCGGCTACAAGAACTCCGGCATCGGCCGCGAGAACGGGCCGGAGGGCGTCGAGCACTTCACCCAGCAGAAGAGCGTGCTGATGCCGATGGGCTACGCCGTCGACAGTTAGCGGCCCTGGAATCGGGCCTGCCGTCGCTCGATGAACGATTGCACGCCCTCGGCGGCGTCCTCGCTGGCGAACAGCGCGGTCACCTCGGGCCGCAGCCGCTCGATGGCAGCAGCCTCGCCTTCTCCGCGGGCCAGGTGGGCCGACGCCAGCGTGGCCCGCACGCCCAACGGAGCCGCGCGCTCGGCGATGGTGTGCGCGATCTCGCGTGCCCGGGCCAGCGCCGCCGCCGCGTCGTCGGCCAACTCCTGCACCAGGCCGATGCGGTGCGCCTCGGCGGCGTCGAACTCGTCGCCGGTCAGCAGCCAGCGCATGGCGTTGCCCCACCCGGCGTCGCGCGGAAGACGGATTGTCGCTCCGCCGAACGGGTAGATGCCCCGCTGCACCTCGAGCTGAGTGAATCGGGTACCGGCCGATGAGATCCTGCCCGCCCGCGACGGCGGGGCCGACGTCGACGAGGTCCAGACCGGCGGTGAAGTGGTCGCCGTGCGCGAACAGCACGCCGGCCCGTAGCGAGTCATCGGATTCCAGCAGCGCATACGCACGCGACAGGTCGGCGAGCATCGCCCGGTCGAACGCGTTGCGCTTGTGCGGCCGGTTCAGGCCGATGAGCAGGAGATGTCCATCGCGCTCGAGGGACACGGTGTCCAGGTTCGGAAGCGCCATCGACACAGTGAATCGCAGCCTTCGTAAATATGCAAAGGAGCATAGAAACCGAATCGTTACGTTCTCGCTGACCAGGACCCTTGACGGCCCACATACGCCATTTGTGGTGTTGATCGACTTAGTTAGGGAATAAAACTTGCTTACTCGACCGATGTCCCATATGGTCCACAGCATAATCATGGGCCGCACACAGGCCGGGAGAAAAAATGTGGATCATCGAGCTCAACGTCGCTGGCTATCAGTTCACCCGGGAGATGCCCGACTTGAAGCGCCGTCCCTTCCGCTTCAGCCCGCGTAATATGCACTGGCCGGTACTGCGGCACTCACACGCTGCATGACGCCAGCCCCGGGAGGTACGACAGTGCCGAGTGGCACCGACGCTAAGGCGGAATCCACGCCGACGAAGCGCTGCGATACTCGCAAAAAGATGCTGGTCAGCGCCGCCGAGGTGATGCGCGAGCGCGGGGCCGCCGGGGTGACCATCGATGAGGTGCTCGCTCGCAGCGGCGCGCCGCGCGGCTCGGTGTACTACCACTTTCCCGACGGGCGCAATCAGATTCTGACCGAGGCGCTGAGGTACTCCGGTGACTCCATCACCGCCATGATCGACGACGCGGCCGGCTGGGGCGCCAGGGCGCTGCTGCGCGAGTTCGTCGAGTTCTGGGAACGCCTGCTGACAGGGGGCGACTTTACCGCCGGCTGCCCCGTGGTCGCGGCGGCGATCGGCTCGGACGAGGCCGAGCCCAAGCTCTCCGCCGAGGCCGGTGGCATCCTGGGCCGCTGGTGTATCGCATTGACACGGGCGTTCACCAACGACGGCTTCGACGACGCCGATGCCGCATCGCTGGCGGTCATGTCGATCGCCGCCCTCGAAGGCGCCGTCGTGCTTTCCCGCTCGACGCGCAGCACCGGCCCGCTGCACCAGGTAGGCGAGCAACTCGAGTTCCTCATCAAGGCAAGGGAATTCGTGGTTCGCAACAAGATCGCGCAATAGCCCACCGAGCTGCGGCCGGCGACCTGGCGATAACCGGATATGCGCGCCCGGAAGCGCGTACGATCTGACTCCTACTGACCGGCTCGACGATCGCACCTGCGCTGGACGACCGCCGGTCGTATGCGCCGTCGGGAGGTGCGAAATGTCGTTTGTTTTGACCGTGCCGGACCTGGTTTCAACCGCCGCCACGGATTTGGCGGGCATTGGTTCGACCCTCAGCCAGGCCAACTCGGCCGCCGCGGCCCAAACCACGCAAATTTTGACGGCGGGCGCCGATGAGGTGTCGGCGGCCGTGGCGGCTCTGTTTGGCTCACACGCCCAGGCATATCAGGCCGTGAGCGCCCGAGCGGCGGCATTCCATCAGCAGTTCGTCCAGGCCCTGAACGCGGGTGCGGGCGCGTACGCGAGCGCCGAAGCGGCCAACGCCGCGGCTACGGCCAGCCCGTGGCAGATGCTGCAGCAAGAGATCCTCAACGCGATCAACACGCCAACCGAACTGCTGTTGCAACGGCCGCTGATCGGCAACGGGACCAACGGGGCCCCGGGGACCGGCCAGAACGGCGGGGCTGGCGGCATCCTCTGGGGCAACGGCGGCAACGGTGCATCCGGCGGCGATAACCAGTCCGGCGGCAACGGCGGGGCCGCCGGACTAATCGGCAACGGCGGAAACGGCGGTGCCGCCGGTGTGTTCTTTTCCGGCTCCGGCCCAGCCAACGGCGGGGCGGGCGGCGCCGGAGGACTGTTAGTCGGCAACGGCGGCGCCGGCGGGGCCGGCGGGCCATGGCGCGGCGTCGCCGGCGGTGTCGCGGGCACCGGCGGCGCCGGCGGTGATGCGATCGGATTGTTCGGTAACGGCGGCGCCGCTGGCGTCGGCGGCGCGGCGCCGAGCGGAAGCACCGGCGGCGCCGGGGGACAGGGCGGCCACGGCGGCCTGATCAACGGCGCCGGCGGTGCCGGCGGCGCCGCCGGGTCCGGCCCGGCGGGCAATGTCGGGGGGAACGGCGGGGCCGGGGGGCTGCTGAGCGGCGACGGCGGTCGCGGCGGCGACGGCAGTGGCAGCCAGAGCGGCGGTAGCGGCGGGAACGGCGGGGCGCTGTTCGGCGACGGCGGTCGCGGCGGCGACGGCGGACAAACGAGCAGTGGTGACGGCGGCGCCGGCGGCGCCGGCGGCAACGCGATAGGGCTGTTCGGCAACGGCGGGAGCGGCGGCGATGGGGGGCAAGCCGCCGCCGGCCATGGCGGTACCGGCGGCGCCGGCGGCAACGCCATGGGGCTTTTCGGCCATGGCGGCGACGCCGGCGCTGGCGGCAGCGGAGAGCTCAACAGCGTCGGCGGCCACGGCGGCAGTGCCGCCCTGATCGGACGCGGCGGCAACGGCGGCAGCGCCGGGACCGCTGACCATGACGCCGGTGGCCCGTCGCAAGGCGGAGACGGCGGGAATGCCGGGCTGATCGGCAATGGCGGCGCCGGCGGCAGCCCGTACTTCGCCGACGGCACCATAGGGCAAGGCGGCAACGGCGGGTTGCTGCTCGGGGTGCCCGGACCGAACGGGCAACTGCCCTAGCCGGCCGCGGCGGCGACAACAGCTCTGGATCGTCGACCGGCTCGAAATCCTCATCAAGGCAAAGGAATTCGTCCACCGTAACGGACCCGCCGGACCAGCATCAGCGATAGCCCGCAATCCGTTCTGCCGGCCCGAAAAACCTGAGGCGGCGCCAGGCGCCACACCGGAAGTATGCGGTACATGTGCGGTTGCGGTGGAAAATGCTGGCGTTGCTGGATCTTCAGTATGCACTCGCGACAATTACGGTACTATTTGGTGCTTAACCTGGCGCTCGACAATCCTCTCGGTCTGGGCGACCGCAGGGCCGAAAGGCGCGGTGGAAGGTGCGAATATGTCATTCCTGATCGCGCAGCCCGACCTGGTGGCGGTTGCCGCCACGGATTTGGCAACTATCGGTTCGACAGTCAGCGAGGCCAATGCGGCCGCAGCGTCCTCCACAACGGAGGTGGTGGCCGCGGGCGCCGACGAGGTATCGGCGGCTTTGGCGGCCCTCTTTGCTGCGCATGGCCAGGGGTTTCAGGCCCTGAGCGCCCAAGCGTCGACGTTTCATCAGCAGTTCGTGCAGGCCCTGAGCGCAGGCGCGGGCGCCTATGCCAGCACCGAGGCGGCCAACGCCGCGACCACAGCTAATCCGTGGCAGGTCCTGCAGCAGGACGCGCTCAACGCAATCAACACGCCGACCGAAATGCTCCTGCAGCGCCCGCTGATCGGCAACGGCACCAACGGGTTGCCGGGCAGCGGCCAAAACGGCGGGGCCGGCGGACTTCTGTGGGGCAACGGCGGCAACGGCGGATCCGGCGCGGCGAACTCACCCGGCGGCAACGGGGGGGCCGCTGGGCTGTTCGGCAATGGCGGCGTTGGGGGCACCGGCGGGTTGAGCACCACCGCCGGGGTTGCCGCCGGAAACGGCGGCGCGGGCGGCACCGGCGGGCTGTTGTTCGGCAGCGGCGGCGCGGGCGGCACCGGCGGGTCGTACAACAACAGCACAATGTTCGGTGCCGCCGGAGCCGGTGGCGCCGGCGGTGACGCCATCGGGTTGTTCGGCAGCGGCGGCGCCGGTGGGAAGGGCGGCCTCGGCAATGTCCCCCTCGTCTTCGCAGGCGGCATCGCGGGCGCGGGCGGTCAGGGCGGCCACGGCGGCCTGCTGCACGGCAACGGCGGCGTCGGCGGAAACGCCGGGGACGGGTCCTTCGGCGCGGTCGGCGGCAACGGCGGTGCCGGTGGGCTGCTCAGCGGTGACGGCGGCGCCGGCGGTGTGGGCGACGGTAACCAGAGCGGCGGCACGGGCGGGAACGCGGGCCTGATCGGCAACGGCGGCGCCGGCGGCAACGGCACCGGCTTCAGCGGTGGTGGCACCGGCGGTCCCGGCGGCGCCGGCGGAAACGGCGGGATGTTGTTGGGCGACGGCGGCAACGGCGGCAACGGGGGGCAATCCACCTCCGGGAGGGGCGGCGCGGGCGGTGCTGGCGGCAACGCGGTGGGGCTATTCGGCAACGGCGGCGACGGCGGCGAGGCTGGCCAAACCAATGCGGCCATCACCGGCGCCACCGGTGGTCACGGCGGCAATGGCGCCATCCTGATCGGCAACGGCGGCAGCGGCGGCAGCGCCGGAACCGGCCCCCAACTGGGTAATGGCGGCGACGGCGGCAACGCGCAGCTGATCGGCAACGGGGGCGCCGGCGGAAACAGCTTCGGTGCGGGGAGCACCGTCGGTGTGGGAGGGGCCGGTGGGCTGTTGCTCGGAATCCCCGGTACCGACGGGCAAACCGGCACTTAGCCGAGCCCGGGCCGTAACACGTCAGTCGCTGGCCGGCAGCGGCTTGACCTCTTTGAGCTGCAGCGCGGTCGCACCGATGCTCAGGCTTCCCGCACCCGGCTTGGTCACCAGCACCTCGGCGCCGGTCTCGTCGACGTAGCGCTTGCCCATCACGGTGCCGTCGGCGAAGTCCGGGTCGGGCTCGCCGGACCGCTCGCCCCCGATCGGCACCATCGGCGCGCCACCGCAGCGCAGGTCGTCGAGGCTGTCGGCGCTGCGGACCACGATGACCTGGGTGTCACACACCTGGCTGGCGAGGCGGGTTCCGTTCTTGATCATGTACCTAATTCCTTTGGCGTCCTTGTAGCTGTTCGACTATCTCGCGGCGAAGCACCTTGCCGGTAGGCGTGGTCGGCAGCTCGTCGCGGAACACTACCCGGTCGGGGGTTCGCGACCCCCGCAAACTCTTGCGGACGTGCTCGCGGAGTTCCTCGGGGTCGGGATCGATGCCGGCGGCGGGCACCACCACGGCGACGATCGCCTGGCCCCACTGCGGATCGTCGACGCCGACCACGGCGACGTCGTGCACGTGGGAGTGCTCGATGAGCACCTCCTCCAGCTCGGCGGGCGCGATGTTCTCGCCGCCGCGGATGATCGTGTCGTCGCTGCGGCCACCGATGAACAGGTAGCCGTCCTCGTCGAGCAGGGCGATGTCGCGGGTCGGAAACCAGCCGTCCTCGTCGAGCACCGAGCCGATCCCGGTGTAGCGGCCGGACACCTGCTCGCCGCGCACGAACAACTCCCCGCTCTCCCCCGGGCCGAGGACCCTGCCGTCGCCGTCGCGGATCTGCAGTTCGATGCCGGGCACCGGCTGTCCGACCGATCCCAGCCGCCTGACGGCGTGGGGGGCCGATGCGGAATGCGCCTCGCGATGGTCGTCCGGGGTCAGCACCGCGATCGTCGAGCTGGTCTCGGTCAGTCCGTAGGCGTTGACGAAGCCGACGTGCGGCAGCAGCTCGAGCGCGCGGCGCACCAGCGGCAGGCCCACCCTCGAACCGCCGTAGGCCAGGTTGCGCAACGACGGCAGCTCGTGACCGCCGGACTCCAGCGCGGTGACGATGCGGTCGAGCATGGTCGGCACCACCGTCGCGGTGGTCACCCGCTCGTCGTTGACCAGCCGCACCCACTCGTCGGCGTCAAAGTTGGCCAGGTACACCATCTTTCGGCCCGCGTACAGGTTCGACAGCGCCGCGCCGACCCCGGCGATGTGGTAGGGCGGCACGCAGATCAGCGCGGCGTCGGCGGGTGCGGCCGACTCGAACTCGACCGTCCCGGTGACATAACTGGTCAGGTTGTTGTGCGACAGCTCGACGGCCTTGGGCTGCGAGGTCGTGCCCGACGTGAACAGCACCACCGCCACCGACTCCGGGTCCGGGAATTCGCTTGCCGGCTCGCTGTCGCGCGCGGCCGCCAGGAACTCGTCGGACACCATCACCCGGCCGGCCGCGTCCCCGACCATGTCCCGATAGCGGCCGTCGACGACCACGAGGGGTTCGGGCAACCGCTCGATCAGCGCCCGGATGCCGTCGGCGGAGAGCCGGTAATTGAGCGGGGTGAAGGCCAGCCCGGCGCGCGCGCTCGCGAAGATCAGCAGCGGAAGCATGGCGCCGCCGACGCCCACGTAGGCCACGTGCTTGGCGCCGGACGCCGCGATGACGCCGGCCGCGCCGTCGGCGAGGTCGCTGAGCTGCTGCGTCGTCAGCCGCAGGTCCCCGTCGACGAGCGCGGTGCGCCCGGGGTTGCCCGACGCGGCCATCTCCAGAAGCAAAGAAATGCTCATCCTCGATCTTCCTGGATCCCCACGCTTTTACAGCCTTACGCCTTTACAAATGTTAGTCACAGTGTAACCCGTGGGTTGGCTCGTCACGTGCCCGTCCAGCGCGGCGGGCGCTTTTCGGCGAAGGCGATCGCGCCCTCTTTCGCGTCGTTGGACACGAAGACCGGAGCCAGGATCTTGTTCTGCTCCGCCCACATCGACTCCGGGGTCCAGCCGCGGGACTCGACGACGATCCGCTTGGTGGCGGCGACCGCGAGCGGGCCGTTCGCGGCGATCTTCCCGGCCAGCGCGATCGCGGCCTCCAGCGCCTTGCCCGGCTCGGCCAGGACGTTGACCATCCCCAGTTCGTGGGCGCGCTCGGCGGAAAGGTTTTCACCCGTGAGCGCCAACTCCATCGCGATGGCCGACGGGATGCGCTCGGGCAGCCGCAGCAATCCGCCACCGCCGGCCACCAGACCGCGCTTGACCTCGGGGATTCCGAAGGCCGCGTCCGTGGAGGCCACGATCAGGTCGGTGGCGAGGGCCAGCTCGGTGCCGCCGGCCAGCGCGAAGCCCTCCACCGCCGCGATGAGGGGCTTGACGGGCGGACGTTCGGTGAAGCCCATGCCGCGGCCCTCGACGATGGGCACCTCGCCCCGCGCGAACGCCTTCAGGTCCATCCCCGCGCAGAACGAGCCGCCGGCGCCGGTCAGGACTCCCACGGACAGGCCGGTGTCGCCGTCGAGCCGATCCATGGCATCGGCCAGGCCCCTGCTGACCGCGGCGTTGACCGCGTTCTTGGCCTTCGGCCGGTTGATGGTGATGATCAGGATCCGGTCCCGTTGTTCGACCAGGACTTCGGGTTCGGAATCGGTGGCCTCTTCGTTCCCAGTGCTCACGGTGCCGCACAGCTCCTTCGGGTAGGGGTGGCTGCTTATCCGACCGATGGTAGCGGTCGACGGAAATGGCATTGGCACCAGCCGAGAGTCCCGTTTCCGGGGCAGCCCTCAGGCCGGCGCCATCGCCGCCTCGACGACCGTCAGCTCGTCGGAAAGCCCTGCGGCCCTGCGTATCTCGATGAAGTCGGCGACCATGGCCTCCGTCACCTCGTGCGGGTCCTTCAGCGTGGCGCCGTCGGACAGCACCGAGATGTTGATCTGGTCGACGTAACTCCACACGGTGATGTTGAGGCCGCTGCCGGCGGTCAGCGGCCCGACCGAGTAGATCTCGGTGACCAGCGCCCCGCCGACCCGGCCGCGCTCGCGGGGGCCGGGAACGTTCGAGATGTTCAGGTTCAGGATCTTGTTGTGCCCGTCGCGGCCGGCTGCCCACCGGAAGAAGGCCTGGGTGGGCGCGGGCGGCATGTAGGCCGCCCACCGGCTGACCAGCTCCGGCCCCATCAGCTGGTGACTTTCCTTGGCGGAGATGGCGTTGTCGTGGCTGCACTGCACCCGCTCCAGCGGGTCGTCCGAATCGGTCGGGAGCGCCACCAGCATGCCCGTGAAGCGGTTTCCGGAGATCCGCTCGGGCGAGAAGTCGAAACTCACCGGCACCGAAGCGAGCAGGGGTTCGGCCTTGCCGTCGTAGCGCAGCAGCAAGGTGCGCAGCGCGCCGCTCGACATGGCGAGCACCATGTCGTTGATCGTCGCCCCGAGCCGCTTGCCGGTTTCCTTGACGTCGGCCAGCGCCAGCGTCGCGGTGGCGAACCTGCGTTCGGCGGTGATCATGTGGTTCATGAAGGTCGGCGGCGGCTCGAACGGCCGGGTCAGTTCCGGGGACAGCGGGCGCGAGCTGCGGCGCACCCGGCCCAGCCCCTGCGCGGTGTAGCGGATCGTCGCCGGGATTCGGGCGGCGTGGCGCAGGTGATCGGCGAATGCCGAACTCATCAGCTGCCGGGTGGTGGGCGGCGGGTCGCACATGTACGCGCCGCCCTCCGGGCCGGGCTGCAGGTCCATACCGCGGGCCATCAGGTTCGCCGAGGCGACGCCGTCGGCGAGCGCGTGGTGGATCTTGCCGACCACCGCGATCCGTTGGTCGGCCAGCCCCTCGACGAAGTACATCTCCCACAGCGGGCGTTCGCGGTCCAGTGGGGTGCTGGCGATCCGCCCGATCGCCTCGTCCAACTCCCGGCGGCCGCCGGGGGCGGGCAGCCGCCACGGGCGGATGTGGTAGTCGAGGTCGAGCTCGCAGTGCTCCCGCCACATCGGATGGTGCAACTTGAACGGGATCTCGACGAGCTGGTAGCAGAACGGCTCGAGCTTGTTCAGCCGGCCGCCGATCACCTGCCGGAAGGCGTCGATGTCGAAGTCCCGCCGGTCCGGCGCGAGTTCGATCACGGCGGCTTTGATGGTGTGCATGTGCACGTTCGGCGTCTCGCTGTACAGCAGTACCGCGTCCCAGCCGCTGAGCCTCTTCACCGCTGCCCCTTCCCCATAGGAGGACATTACCCAGCGGCGGGAGCTCAGATAACCTCTTTCGCGCCGATCTGTGTTTTGGTGCGGTAGACCTGGTTGAGGAAAAGCGACGCGGCGTGCGCCGCCGCGCCGGCCCGCTCCCCGTCGATGAGGTCGTACCCGTGGCCCGCGCCGGGCAACTCCAGGTAGCCGACCATCGAATGCGAGACGGCGCGGAGCCGCTCGACGAAGCTCCGGGCCTGCTCGACCGGGATGACGCTGTCCTTGCTGCCGTGAATCACCAAGAACGGCGGCGCATTTCGATGCACTCGCGCGATCGGCGACGCGTCGCGGAACACCTCGGGGTGCCGGGCGATCGACTTCTTGACCACCACCCGCTCCAGGAAGTCGACGAACCGGGCGCGCTCCGGAGTGGAGCGGTCCTCCCAGTCGTAGCGGCCGTAGATCCCGACCACGGCATCCACCGAACTGTCGGCGCCCTCGGGCAACTCGGCCAGGTGCGCGGGGTCGTCGGGGGCCAGCCCGGCCAGCGCGGACAGGTGCCCGCCGGCCGAACAGCCGGCCACCGCAACGAAATTGCGATCGCCGCCGAACTTGTCGACGTTGGCGCGCGCCCACGCGATGGCGATCTTGACGTCGGTGATGTGGCGCGGCCAGCGATGGTGCGGCGCGACGCGGTAGTCGATCGCCAGGCACACCCATCCCTGCTCGGCCAGCCGGGACATCAGCGCGGAGCCCTGCCCCATGCACCTGCCGTGCACCCAGGCGCCGCCCGGGACGAAGATCAGGACGGGCGCGGGTTGCGCGGGCAGGTCCTTGCGGCGCCACACGTCGAGCACCTGCGCCGGGCTGTTCCCGTAGTGGACGCCGCGGCGGTACAGGTAGCGGCGCTGACGCATCGCGTCCCAGATCGGTGGCGTCCGCTCCGCGGCGGGCCATTCGAGTTCGAGGTCGGCGGCCGCCACGACACCGCGCAGCGCCGCCAGCGAGACCTCCCGGGTGCTGTCCCGGTCCCGGCGCCGCGCGTCGGTGCTGCCGGGGGTCAGCAGATCCTTCGTCATCGAGGACAGCGCCTCTGGTGCATGACGGGCGCCCCACACGCTCATCGCGGTCAGCGCGCCCAGCGGCTCCAGCCGCTTGCCCACGACCGGCAGCGAAGCGCCGGCCACGCTCAACGCCAGCATGTAGTCGGCGGGACCGGCCCGCAGCAACCACTTCACGCAGGGCGTCATGCGGGGTCCCCTCGCAGTCATGTACGGACTGTACCCCCGGGCGGACGGCTGAAACTGACGTTTGCGTTAGAGAGCGTGGCCCCACGGGCGCGCGGTTTGCTGCCTTCCGCGCTCACCCAGCACCGACCGCTTGACCCTATTTGCCGGTAGCGCGCCGACGCGCCACGGCAAGTCGCGCGGCATAGCAGATGGCGCTGACTGCGAACATTCCCGCGGTGAGCAGCAGCCACCTGCCCAGGAACGGCTGCTGGGTCTGCCCGGTGGCCGCCTGGTAAGTGGCCGCGCCCTGTTGGATGATGCCCGGAAGAAAGACCAGCAGCGTCAGCCCGGCGCCCAGCGCCGGTACCCGAATGTAGTTGCGCGCGCTCACTTTTGGCCGACCCGACCGGCCAATGCGCAGGGACAGCAACCGGTCGGCCAGCGCGTAGAGCGGAAAGAGCAGCAGGTCGTGGGCGATCACCGCGGCGGCCAGCCAGACCGCGATCGACTGCCAGCAGGCGCCGGAGTCCCACAGCGTGGCAGGCTTGAAGGTGGCCAGAACGTAGCCCAGCAGCGCGAAGCCGGTCAGCATCGTCAGCAGATGTAGCGGGCGGGAGCCGTAAAACGCCGCGAAACGCGTTGGCAATCCAGGCATCTCAGCTCGGCTCGAACTCGATGGCGGTCACCCATTTGGTGTTGTGCACGCCGGGCAGCGCGGGAACGATGATCCGGGCCGGGTAGCCGTGATCCGCCGACAGGTCGGCGCCGTTGACCCGCAGCGCCAGCAGGGCGTCCGGATCGCCGATCTGGTTGGCCTGCAACGTCGCCGCGCCAAACGCCCCGCCCCGCTGCAGCGACGTGACACGGGCCGCGCGGGGCGCGGGCACCCCGGCCCGCCGGGCCAGCTCGGCCAGCCGGACCCCGCTCCAGGTCTGCACCGTGGACCAGCCCTCGACGCACGCGATCGGCAGTCGCGCCCCGTGTTGCGGCATGCCGGCCAGCGCGGCCCGGTCCAGCACCACCTCCGAGGGCCCGCCCCGCAGGGTCAACCGCCAACTCGCGCCGACGCTTTCGGGCGCGATCCCGGCGGCGGCGGCGGTCTTGTTGACCGGGAAATCGCCGCGCCCGCGCGGCAGGAGCAGCGCGGCGCGACGGGACACGCCGCCGAGCGTCTGGCCCGCGCTCAGCACGCCGATGAGCAGCGCGCCGGCGCCGACCAGCGCCAGGGCGCCGCGCCGGCTCATCGTCGGTTCGGCCGGATCGGCCGCCACCAGCCCGTCGGGGTCGGGCGGTTCCGGACGGGTATCACTTCGATTGGTGCGCAACACTTCTCGCAGCGACATCGACCGCAGCCCGGTGATCATGCGCGGAATCTTGAGCGCGATGTGCATCAGAAAACCGGCGATCATGACCCAGGCCCCGAAATAATGGCCGGTGTAGAAGCTGAACCCGAAGATGTAGTCGTACTGGATGTTGAGCACCCCGGTGACGATTTCGAACAGCACGCCACCGACCAGCATCAGCAACGACAGTCGCTCCAGCAGCTGGGCGATGGAGCGGGCCGGCGGCCACACGAACAGCTTCGGTATCACCGACCACAGCTTGGCCAGCACCACCGGGATGATCACCAGGCCGAGCCCCACGTGCAGGCCCTGGGTCAGCCGGTACAGCCACGACGGGCGGGTCGGCCAGGCGAAGGCGGGCAGCCGCAGCCAGCCGACTCCCGCCGGGATGGCCTGTCCCAGTTGCGGCGCATAGGCGATGTAGGACAGCAGCCCGGTGACGATGACGATCGGCAGCGCGACGAGCAGCACCAGCCCGAACACCGACGTCAGCCATGGGCCGCGCAGCGGGCTGCGAAAGCGACTCAGCCGCCGCACGCCCGGCGGTGGGTGGCGGTCGAGCGCACGCCATAGGCCGGCCGGAAACCCGTAGCCGCTCACAGGGCGGTCAGGGTCGCGACGACCCGGCCGCCGATCAGCCGGACGCCGGTCAGCGTCAGACCCACCTGCGCGGCCAGGGTGGCGGCGCTGTCCACGCCGACCGATGCCCACCGGAACCAGGGCCCGACGTCGCGGGCCGTCTCCAGCCGCACCCAGCGCGGACGGATGCCGATGGCCTCGGTCTCGAACTCGGCGACGCAACGCCCGCCGCGCCCCAACAGCTCGGCGGCGCGGGCCAGGATCCGGCGGGGGTCGCCGCCGAGGCCGACGTTGCCGTCGACCAGCAGGACCGTCTGCCAGCTACCTATTCCGGGCAGCGGCTCGAACACGTCACCCAGCAGCGCCGGCGCCCCGCCGCGACCGGCCAGCCGGATCGCCGTCGCGGACCGATCGATGCCCAGCGCGGGTATCCCCCGGCGGATCAGCTTGGCGACCAACCGGCCGGGCCCGCAGCCCAGCTCGATCGTCGGGCCGGTGCACATCTGCGTCACGGCTTCGTCGAACACGTCGTCGACGGCGTCGCGGGGCCTGCTGTCCGGACGTCGATCGCCCAGCCAGCGGTGCGCCGGCAGGGGGCGAACCTCGCCGTCCTCGTGCCGGACCCAACACCTCTCGCCACCGAGCGCCCGATCGTAGAGATGCCCCAGCATGTCACGCCTCTCGCATCGTGCACGGCCGGGCGGCCCGGACGCGCCTCTGCCCCGGTGGGGGTGTTTACGCGAATGCATCGCCGGCACGCTGATGTACACGGAGTACGCCGGCATTTCGATCAACCGGATTCCTACCCCGATCTCCGATCGGCTAACCCCGCGGTCCACGGGAGTTATTCGGCGCCGAAACCGGCCCGGATGGATACTGAATCGGTGCCGAACAGCGACATTCGAAACAGTGACGTTCACCCCGACCTGCGCCGGATCGCCCGCATCGCCCCGCGGCACCTCATCGGCCCCCGCACCCTGCCGCTGATGCGGTCCCTGAGCGCCGTGACCGGCCGCCGGCGCAAACCCGGCCCATCCGATGTCGAGGTGATCACGTTGGCATCGGGGGCCGGCGTCCGGCTCTTTCGCCCCGTCGGCGCGACCGAACCGACCCCGGGGCTGGTGTGGATCCATGGCGGCGGATACCTGATCGGCACCGCGCGGCAGGACGACTGGGGTTGTCGCCGGT
>Ga0335071_10004439_pt1 | contig 14635 bp, 14 predicted proteins | sample Lox_Sample_15_FD_206724 | JGI IMG/M metagenome (GOLD analysis project Ga0335071, IMG submission 206724) | Soil microbial communities from Loxahatchee National Wildlife Refuge, Florida, United States - Lox_Sample_1.5 | ecosystem: Environmental > Terrestrial > Soil > Wetlands | place: USA... | reverse complement strand
ACCAAGCTCACCGCCGACTGAACCCAGCCCCAAGGCCCCGCGGGCGGGCGCTCGACGGGAGCGGCGCTCGGGCCCGGGCAGGTCTTGCGGGCCGAGCCGCAGCGCCTTGCCGTCCAGGGTCGAATCCCCGCCCGGTTCACCCAAACCGAGGACAAAGGCCGCGCGCCCAGCGCCTCAGATCTCCACGAGCCCGGAATCGGCGAAGCGCCGGACCGCCTTCAGTACGTCCAGCTCGCGCATGGGGGCGATCCGGGCGAGGTCCTGCACGCTCCGCCGGCCGTCGCAGCGGGAGAGCAAGTACTTGTCCGAGGCGGGGAGCTTGAGCCTCGCAAGCTCGCCGGTGCCGACATTGAGGCGCGGGATTCGGGGAGCAGCCAGCAGCTCGGTCCGCAGCCGCTCGGCGAGGGTACGCTCCGCCTCGGCGAGCAGCGTCCGGGCCGAGGTCAGCTCCGGCGCCAGCTCGACCGCCCGGGCGGCGGCCAGCTCGGCCTCGTCGGCGTTGCCGTCGGCGAGGAGACCCCGGGCCCGATCGACGAGTTCTGCGGCGGCGCGCCCGGGCGGTGGCGCAGGCAGGGGGGGAACGACGGAGCCGCGCAGCCAGCCCTGGCGCGAGAGGGCGTAGAGCCGCTGGTAAAGGTGGAAGTCGGTGGCGTGGAGGATGAGGCCGATCTCGTCGATGGTCTTTCCCTCGCGCGCCAGGGCGAGGAGCCGCTCGTCCACCGTCCCCGGGCCGAGTTCCTTGGGCACCTTCTCCTCGACCACGGTCAGCGCCGCCGCGCCGGAGGGGAATTCTCCCCGGAAGGCGCTCCAGGCGGTGGCCCGGAACTCCGCTTCCCGGCTGATCTCCGGGAGGGGCACGCGCGCGTCGAGCTCGTCGACGTTCTCCACCGGGCCGTCGTCGAAGGCGAACACCCCTGAGTCCCAGAGGAACACGTCGAGCAGCGTCTCGCGGATCTTGATGGCCAAGACCTCGCGGATGATGTCCGAGGCGACGAGGCCCACCATCGTGAGCACCTTGCCGAGGCGGATCCGGGTCTCCTCCTGGACCTGGAAGGCCTTTCCGAGCTGCTCGTCGTTCAGGTGGCCGAAGTTGATGAGCAGCTGCCCCAGGTACTCGCGGGGGTCGTTGGAGGCAGCCGCCACCGCCGCCCCCTTCCTCAGACTGACGGTCTTTCGGACCGTCCCCCGCTCGCAGGCGAGCGTGCCGGTCTTCTCCAGCCGAGCGAGGAGCTCGACCAGGTCTCCCAGAGGAAGGACGGCGAAGCTGCCCATCAGCCCGCGCATGGTCGAGGGCGAGTGTCATACGGCGGGGGCCATGGCGGCAAGCCGGGAGGCGAGGTAGAAGGCATGGCCGTGGCCCCCACCCCCCGCTCCATCGTCCTTGCCGTCCTCCTCGCCGCCGCCTGCCGGCGCGCGGGGCCGCTGCCACAGCCCGCGGCCGACTTCGGGATCGAGGCAGCGCCCGGGGAGGATGCGCCGGCCATCGAACTCGCCGGGTTGGACGGTGCCCGCGTCTCGCTCCAGAGCCTGCGCGGGCAGGTTGTGTTCGTGAACTTCTGGGCCACCTGGTGTCCGCCGTGTCGCGAGGAGATGCCGGGCATGATGGCGCTCGGCCGGGAGCTTGCCGCTCGCCATCCAGGCCGGTTCAAGATGCTGGCGGTATCGGTCGACGATGGCTGGGACCCGGTCCGCTCGTTCTTCTCTGGCCCGCCCTACCAGGGCTCTGCGGATCCGCTCTTGGTCGCGCTCGACGTGAGCGACCAGACGACCACCATCGCCTACTACTGCGCGGCGCGCGCCGGATGCCCTGGCGAGTACAAGTTCCCCGAAAGCTACATCGTCGACCGCCACGGCAAGCTGGTCGCCTATGTCGTGGGCCCTCGCGACTGGTCCGATCCCCGGGCGAGGGCCTACCTCGAACAGCTCATCGAGTGAGCTTCCAGCGCCGGCGGCGAGCCGGTGTAAAGGTTTGTCCTGCATGACTTGACGCGTAGCGTCATGAGCGAGATCGACCGCCGCGGTGCCGCGCGCGCTCGGGGCGTGCGGCCCGGATTTCTTGATGGCGGTTGCATGCCTGCACTATAAAAGCCCGTGAATTCTGAGGATCCGGGCGAGTAGGGCCCTTGGCGGGCCACGCTCGACCTCGGCGGAGGGCGCGTGGCGTCGAGCGGTATCCCCGTCGTGGTGATGGGCCTCGGCGACATCGGTCAGGCGATCGCCAGGGCCGCACTCGCTCGTCCGGATATCCGGTTCCTCGGGGCGGTCGATCCCCGTCCGGACCTCGCCGGCCGGCCGCTCGCCGAGGTGCTAGGTGCGCCGGCGCCCGGCCTCCTCGTGGCGAGCGGGCCGCTCGATCTCTACCGCGAAGGGCGCGGCGGCGTGGTCTTGCATGCCACGGGCAGCCGCTTTCTCGACATCCTGCCCCAGCTTGAGCAGGCGGTCCGCGCGGGGATGTCGGTTGTCTCCACCTGCGAGGAGCTGGCCTGGCCCTGGCTTCGAAGCGAAGAGGCTGCCGATGGACTGGATCGCCTGGCCGAGGAGCGGAACGTGGCCGTGCTGGGTACCGGGGTAAACCCGGGTTTCACGCTCGACCGGCTGCCCGTCTTCCTCGGGCAGGTCACCTCCGCGGCTCGACACGTTCGCGGGCTCCGGGTCGTCGATGCGTCCCTTCGCCGGCCCGCTCTGCGGCGGAAGATCGGCGCAGGCCTCTCGGAGGAGGCGTTCCAGGAGGCGGCCGACCGCGGCGAAGTGGGCCACGTCGGGTTGGCCGAGTCGGCGGCGCTGGTCGCCTCCGCGCTCGGCCTCGGGCTGGAGGAGGTCGAGGAGGAACTCGTCCCCCTCGTCGCCCAGGAGGACAGCCCGAGAGCCGGATCGGCGGCAGAGGTGCGGCGCGGGCAGGTGGCCGGAGTGCAACAGACGGCTCGCGTCTTCGCCGAGGACCGCGAGGTGGTCCGGCTCGAGCTCACCATCGCCATCGGCGCCGAGAACCCGCGCGACGAGATCGAGCTCGACGCCGATCCGCCGCTCAAGCTGCTCGTGCCGGGCGGCATCCCGGGCGAGCCGGCCACGGTGGCGGCTGTGCTCAGTGCGGTGGCAGTGGTCACGGAGCTGCGCGGACTGGTCACGGTGCTCGACCTGCCTGCGGGGCGGTGAGAGGGAGGAGCGGCGGCGCATGCTCGAAAGGACGCTCATCGGCCGGGAGAGCGAGCCCGTCGTCCACGAGGTGGAGAAGGGCCAGATCCGCCGCTTCGCCGACGCCCTCGGCGACCCGAACCCGCTCTGCCAGGACGAGGCGACGGCTCGCGCCGCCGGTTTCGCCGGGCTGGTCGCCCCGCCAACCTTCGCCGTCTCGCTCACCGCCAACGAGCGGTTCCGGCACTCGCTCGACCTCGGCACCCGCTCCATGCTGCACGGCGAGCAGCAGATCGAGCTCACGCGGCCCATCGTCGCCGGCGACCGGCTCACCGTGGTGAGCCGGGTGGCCGACGTCCAGGAGCGGGCGGGCGCCAGCGGTCCCTCGGATGTGCTGGTGCTCGAGGACGAGGGCCGGGACGAGAAGGGCGAGCTGGTGTTCCGCACGCGCGCGACGCTCATCCTGCGCCGCGGATAAGGACGGAGATGCTCACCGCACGGCAGCTCTACTTCGAGGCGGTCAAGGTCGGCGACGAGCTGCCGCCGCTCGTGAAGCCACCGGTCGACCGGCTGCAGATCGCCCGGTACGCCGGGGCGGCCCAGGACTGGAACCCCCTCTCGGTCGACGAGCAACACGCCCGCAACGCGGGGTTCCCGAGCGCGCTCGTCCCGGCCATGATCTCCATGGGGTTTCTGGGCGAGCTGGTCATGGACTGGGTGCGGGGTGCCCGGCTACGCAAGTTCCAGGCCCGGTTCGTGAAGATCGTCTGGCCCGGCGACGTCCTCACCGCCCGCGGGCGGGTGGTCGACCGTCGCTTCGAGGCACCGGGGCGCTACGCGGTGGACATCGAGACCTGGGCCGAGAACCAGCGGGGGGAGCTGGTGGTGCGCGGACTGGCCACCTTCCAGCTCTACTACAGCCAGGAGGACGAGGCCCGGCAGCGCGCCGGCCAGCCGCCCCTGGTCGTCACCCGCGAGGAGGAGGAGGCTCGCCTGGCCAAGCTGTCGCGCGCCCAGCCGCCCCGGCCGGCCCCGCTGCCGTCCGGCCGTCCGCTGGCTCCCCCCAAGCCCCTCCCCGCCGCCCCGCCTCCACCGCGCCCGCCGGCCGAGGGTCTCCAGCTCCGCACCACGGTGGTCCCGGCCCGCCCGGCCTCGCCCGCCCCGGCCCGCCCCGCGGAGAAGCGGGCCCCCCAGCCGCTGCGACCCGGGCCGGGCGCCCCGCCCAAGAAGAAGCCGCACCTCATCCGCACGGCGGTGAAGCGGGCCGGGGCGTCCAAGGCGAAGGCCAAGGGCGTGGCTCCCCCCCACGCCGCGAGGCGCCCCGCCCACCAGGAAAAGGCGGCGCGCACCCGCTCGGCTCCCGCGGTACGCAAGCCGAGCGGCAAGAAGCGCCGCTGAGGGGAGCCGCGGAACGGGCACCGCCCCGGACGTCGGTAAAGCGCCCACCCCGGACGCGGCCGAGCCGCCGCGCGACACGGCGGCGCGCCTGGAGCGTTCCGGGCGGAGCCTGTAGCCTGGCCCCTCCATGCTGTCTCGCCTGGCCGCGCTCCTCCTCCTCACCGGCTCCGCGCCGGCGCTTTCTTCCTCCTCGTTCGAGGCAAGCCTCGCCCAGGGTGATGCCGCCTTCATCGCCCGCGGCGAGCCCGCCCGGCTATCCGAGGCCATAGACGCGTACCTCCGGGCGGTGGCGGAGCGGCCCCGCGATCCCTCCGCCCAGGTCCGGCTGGCCCGCGCCGAGGCGTTCCGGGCCCTCTCCGAGCCGGAGCCGGCCCACGCCCGAGAGGCCTGGCTCTTGTCGGGCCGGGCCGCCGAGCGTGCCCTGCGGGAGCTCAGCCCCGCCTTCGCCTCGGCGGTCGACGGGGGCGAGAGCCCGGCCGCCGCGGCGGCGAGCGTGGACGAGGGCGGGGCGGAGCCGCTCTACCTGCTCGCCCAGGCGACGATGGGGGCCGCCCAGGCGACCGGGTACGCGGCGGTGCTGGCCGTGAAGGACGCGGCGCTGGCCCTGATGGCCAGGGCCGCGGAGCTCGACGAGCGGGTGGACGCCGGCGGACCGCACCGGGCCCTGGGCAGCTGGCGGGCGGCGCTGCCCATCGCCGCCGGAGGCGGGGCCAGCGCCGCGAAGAGTCACTTCGACCGCGCCCGGGAGATGTTCCCCGACGACCTCCTCGGACGGGTGGCCGAGGCGGAGACGCTCGCCGTCCTGCTCCAGGATGCGGCGCGGTTCGACGCCCTGCTCGACGAGGTGGAGGCCTTCGACCTGGGGCGCGATCCCGGCCGCGCCCCGGAGAACCGGCTCGCGAAGAGCAAGGCCGTGGAGCTGGCCCGGCGACGGGCGCTCCTGTTCTGACGATCACTGCGCGGCGCCCTCGCCGGGCGCGGCCCCCTGGCTCTCGGCGGTGCTGCTCGGAGCTTCCCCGCCGGGCCGGTAGGAGAGGAGCTCGGCCACGGCTCCGCCGAACGAGAAGTCGGTCGCGATCCGCACCACCACCCGGCGCACGTCGTCGGAGAGCCAGAGATAGGTGGGACTCCGCTCGCTGAACTTGCCGGTGAAGCCGGTGGGCACCCGGACCTTCAGGGTGGCGAAGGTGCCGGCCCGGGTGGTGATCACCTGTCGGTCCATGACCTCGGCGATCACCTGGTGCGGGTGCTCGGTGCCGGACACGACCGAGAAGACGTGGCGCAGGCCGGGCTCGAGCGGCAGCCGGCGCAGCTGGAAGACCAGGGCCACGAAGTCGAGGGTGTCGGGCTCGATGGGAACCTCGGTCCGGGAGGTCGTCTTCCCCTGCTCGATCACCACCGCCTTGCCCGCATCCCGCCTGTACTCGGTGGTGTCGAGATGCTTCCAGTTGCGCTCATGGGTGTCGATCACGAAGAGCCTGGGAAGGCCGGTCTCCGGGTCGACGCGGCTCGTGAGCTTCTCCCGGAAGCCGTAGAAGGCGCCGGCCACGCCGGTGGTGTGGGCCTCGAGATCGAGCGGCACGAGCCCCTCGGCCTCGTCGCCGACGGCGATCTGGGCGGTTCCCATGCGCATGCCGAGAAAGTTGATGCCGAACCGCATCTGTTCCCCCGACGAGTAGGGCGCGGGGTGCGACGCTCCCAGGACCGTGGCGAGGAAGAGCGGAACGAGGGTCATGGCAGGCACGATTCCGTGAACCCTTAAGGTACTCCATGCCGAGGCGCACGTAGGTGCTCGCCTGGCCGTTCGGCCCGCCGTGGCGGCGCGCCGCGTCCCCCGGCGGGGCCGGCTTCACTTTTCTTCACCGGGCCGGCGCAGCAATTCGCGGGCAAAGCGGTGAGCGGCCGGGTAATCACAGCGGTCATTCTCGCTCGCCTCCCGAGGCACCATGAAGACCAAGACCAAGCTCTGGATCGCCATCCCCCTCGGCCTAGTCCTCGCCGCCGGCACCCTGGGCGGCGTCAAGGCCGCCCAGATCAATGCCATGATCAAGGCCAGCGCCGCCTTCACGCCGCCGCCGGAATCGGTCACTGCCGCGACGGTGCAGAAGGCGGAGTGGGTCGACGCCCGCCAGGCCATCGGCACGCTGGTCGCGGCTCGGGGAGTCACCCTCGGCTCCGAGCTGCCCGGGCTCATTCGCGGGATCACCTTCGAGTCCGGTTCGGCAGTGAAGAAGGGGGCGGTCCTCGTGAAGCTCGACACTTCGGCCGAGGAGGCGCAGCTCAAGTCGGCCCAGGCCGACGCCACGCTGGCGCGTGTCAACCTCGAGCGGGCCCGGAGCCTGCGCAAGGCCGAGTCCAACGCCGCCGCTGACCTGGACGCCGCCGAGGCCCGGGCCAAGCAGGCGGACGCCGCGGTGGCCAACCTCGAGGCCATCATCGCCAAGAAGTCCATCCGCGCCCCCTTCGACGGCCGGATCTCCATCCGCGAGGTGGAGCTCGGGCAGGTGCTCGCCGCCGGGGCTCCCATCGCCTCCCTTCAGTCGGTCACCCCCATCCACGCCGACTTCTGGCTGCCGCAGCAGGCGCTGGCCGATCTGCGCGATGGGCAGAAGGTGCAGCTGCGCACCGACACCTTCCCGGGAGCCCAGTGGGCCGGGGAGATCACCGCCATCAACCCCGAGGTCGACTCGGCCACCCGCAACGTCAAGGTGCGGGCGACCTTCCCCAACGGTGACGGACGGCTCCGACCGGGCATGTTCGCCAACGTGGAGGTGCTCTCGACCGAGAAGCACCCGGTGGTGCTGCTGCCGGTCACGGCGGTGCTCTTCGCCCCCTACGGCGACACCGTCTTCGTCATCGAGAACAAGAAGGACGCGGAGGGCAAGGAACGGCTCACCGTTCGACAGCAGTTCGTCCGGCTGGGGGAGCGGCGCGGCGATTTCACGGCCGTGACCGAGGGGCTCGAGCCCGGCGAGAGGGTGGTCTCGAGCGGCGCCTTCAAGCTGCGGAACGGAATGGCCGTGGCCGTCAACGAGAAGCTGGCACCCAAGGCCCAGCTCGCGCCCACCCCGCAGGAGAAGTGAGGGGGAGAGAGCATGCGCTTCACCGACATCTTCATCCGGCGACCGGTCATCGCCATCGTCGTCAACCTGCTCATCGTCATCGCCGGGGTGCAGGCCATCCGCACCCTCAACGTCCGGCAGTATCCGAAGAGCGAGAACGCCACCATCGTGGTCACCACCGCCTACGTGGGGGCCAGCGCCGACCTGGTGCGGGGCTTCATCACCACGCCGCTCGAGCGAGTGATCGCCGCCGCCGACGGGATCGACTACCTCGAGTCGCAGAGCACCCAGGGGCTCTCCACCATCAGCGCTCACCTCCGGCTCAACTACGACTCCACCAAGGCGCTGGCGGAGATCGCCTCCAAGGTGGACCAGGTGCGGCGCGATCTGCCGCCCGAGGCGGAGGTCCCCATCCTCAACATCGAGTCGGCCGACAGCCAGTTCGCCTCGGCCTACCTCAGCTTCTCCTCCGACGTCCTCAAGCAGAACGAGATCACCGACTACCTCGTCCGGGTGGTCCAGCCGCGCCTCTCGGCCATCGCCGGGGTCCAGCGGGCCGACATCCTGGGCGGGCGCACCTTCGCCATGCGCATCTGGCTCAAGCCCGACCGGATGGCGGCGCTCAACGTCTCCCCGGCCCAGCTGCGCCAGGCCCTTGCCAGCAACAACTACCTGGCGGCGGTGGGCCAGACCAAGGGGTCGCTCGTCCAGGTGAACCTGACCGCCAACACCGACCTGCGCTCGCCCGAGGAGTTCAAGCAGCTCGTGGTCAAGGAGCAGGGCGGGGTGGTGGTCCGGCTCGGCGAGGTGGCCGACGTGGCGCTCGGGGCCGAGGACTACGACAGCATGGTCAACTTCAACGGCCAGACGGCGGTGTTCATGGGCATCTGGTCGCTCCCCAACGCCAACGCGCTCGACGTCATTCAGGCCGTGCGGAGGGAGATGGACTCCCTGCAGAAGGAGATCCCCGAGCAGATCCAGGCGCGCATCGCCTACGACGGGACCAAGTACATCCGCAGCGCCATCCAGGACGTGGAGGAGACGCTCGGGGAGACCCTGCTCATCGTGGTGGTGGTCATCTTCCTCTTCATGGGCTCCTTCCGCTCGGTGCTCGTGCCGGTGGTGGCCATCCCCGTCTCCCTCGTCGGGGGCGTCTTCCTCATGCAGGTGTTCGGGTTCACCGTGAACCTGCTCACCCTGCTCGCCATCGTCCTCTCGGTGGGCCTGGTGGTGGACGACGCCATCGTGGTGGTGGAGAACGTGGAGCGCCACCTGCGCGAGGGCCTGAGACCGAGGGAGGCGGCGCTCCGGGGAGCCCGCGAGCTCGTCGGCCCCATCATCGCCATGACCATCACCCTGGCGGCGGTGTACACGCCCATCGCCTTCCAGGGCGGGCTCACCGGCTCGCTGTTCCGTGAGTTCGCTCTCACCCTGGCGGGCGCGGTGACCATCTCCGGGATCGTGGCCCTGACCCTCTCTCCGGTCATGTCCGCCTCGCTGCTCAAGCCGGGGCAGGAGGAACACGGGCTGCCCGGGCGGATCAACCGCGGGTTCGAGCGGCTCAAGGCCACCTACGCCCGCCACCTGGAGGCCTCCTTCAAGGCCCGGGGGGCCGTCTACCTGGCCTGGGCGGTGGTGAGCGTCCTGGCGGTGGCCATGTTCCTCATGGCGCCGCGCGAGCTCGCCCCCACCGAGGACCAAGGGGTGGTCTTCGGCGTGGTCAACACCCCCTCCAACTCCACCCTGGAGCAGCTCACCCCCTCCACCCGGGCGGTCTACGAAACGGTCTCGAAGCTCCCCGAGTCCGACTTCGTGTTCCAGATCACCTTCCCGAGCGGCGGATTCTGGGGCGTGGGCCTCAAGCCCTGGACCGAACGCGGGCGAAGCGCCTTCCAGGTCCTGCCGCAGGTGCAGGCCCAGGTCTCGGCCATTCCCGGGATCCAGACGTTCCCCGTGCTCCCGCCGGCCCTCCCCGGCGGGGGCCAGTTCCCGGTGGAGTTCGTCATCGCCTCGACCGCCGAGGAGTCGGAGGTCCTCGACTTTGCCCAGCGGCTCCAGCAACGGGCGGCCCAGAGCGGCAAGTTCGCCTTCCCCCCGCTCCTCGACGTGAAGCTCGACCAGCCGCAGTCCGAGATCGTGATCGATCGGGACAAGGTCGCCCAGCTGGGCCTGAACCTCCAGCAGGTGGGGCAGGACCTGGGCGCGGCCATGGGCGGCAACTTCGTCAACCGCTTCAGCGTGGCCGGCCGCAGCTACAAGGTCATCCCCCAGGTCACCCGGACCGAGCGGCTCAACCCGGAGCAGCTGCGGAACATCTACGTCACCGGCCCGGGCGGGCAGCTCGTCGCCCTCTCCTCCATCGCCACCATCCGGGACAGCGTCACCGCCCGGTCCCTCAACCGGATGCAGCAGCTCAATGCGGTCAAGATCAGCGGGGTGGCCTTCGTGCCGCTCGACCAGGCGCTGCGCTTCATGGAGGACGAGGCCTCGAAGATCCTGCCCAAGGGCTATTCCATCGACTACACCGGCGAGTCGCGGCAGCTCCGCCTGGAGGGAAACAAGTTCCTCGCCGCCTTCGGTCTGGCGGTGGTGCTCATCTTCCTCGTGCTCGCCGCCCAGTTCAACAGCTTCCGGGATCCGTTCGTCATCCTGGCGGGGTCGGTACCGCTCGGGCTCTTCGGGGCCATGGTGGTCACCTTCCTCAAGATGCCGAACCCCAACCTTCCCTTCTTCACCAACGGTTTCACCACCACCCTCAACGTCTACTCTCAGGTGGGCCTGGTGACGCTGGTGGGGCTCGTGTCCAAGAACGGGATCCTCATCGTCGACTTCGCCAACCGCCTACAGCAGGAGGGGCTCGCCAAGGTGGAGGCGGTGACGCAGGCGGCGGTCACCCGCCTCCGCCCCATCCTCATGACCAGCGTCGCCACCGTGTTCGGCCACTTCCCACTCACCCTGGTGACCGGCCCGGGCGCCAAGGCCCGGAACAGCATCGGCCTGGTGCTCGTCGCGGGGATGACCATCGGTACCGCCTTCACCCTGTTCCTCGTGCCGGCCATCTACCTGCTCATCGCCAAGGACCACCGGCGCGAGGCGGCGGCCCGGGCCAACGGGAAGCTGGAGGCGGGGGAGGCGCACCAGGCGGCCTGACCGGTGGGCGGGGGCGTGGAGAGGCGCCACGCGCGGGCGACGAAGGCCGTGGACCGGCGCGGCCGCCCGTGCATGATCTCTCCTGTGCACGCCCTCGCCTACGCCCTCGGCGTCCTTGCCCTGGCCGCGGGCGTCGTCGGCGTGATCCTGCCGGTCGTACCCGGATCGCTCCTCCTCGTGGGCGGAACGGTGCTGGTGGGCTGGGCTGGCGGCTTCGCCCGGGTAGGGTGGGGTACCATCGCCTTCTCGGCAACTCTGGGTTTGGTCATCTGGGCGGTCGACCTCGGGGCTGCCGCACTCGGTACCCGGGTGGCCAGGGCATCGCGCTGGGCGGTGGTGGGAGCGGGCGTGGGGCTCCTCCTCGGCCTGCTCTTCGGGCTCGTGGGAATCCTGCTCGGACCGGCACTGGGCGCGGTCGTGTTCGAATATCTCCGGAACCCGGATTTCAAGCGGGCGCTGACCGCCGGGGCAGGGGCGTTTGTCGGATTCCTCCTCGGCAGCGTGGTGAAGGTGATCCTGGCCCTGATGCTGGTCGGGGTGGTGGTCGTGAAGCTGGTCATCTGACCCCGAGATGGGCGAGCGGCCGCCTTCGCGGCGCACAGTGGCTAGCGTCTGCGCGGAGGTCACGACATGAACCGGGTGGTGGCGGGGCTGGCGGCCGGGGCCGCCGGAACGGCGGCGCTCAACGCCGTGACCTACGGGGACATGCTCCTCAGGGGTCGGGCGGCCAGCGAGGTCCCGGCCCGCACGGCGGAGGCGCTGACCGGCAGGATGGGGGTGCGCTTTCCGGGCGGGGACCGGTCTCGGCACCGCATGGAGGCCAGCGGCGCGCTCATGGGCATGGTCGCCGGGATGGGAACGGGAGTGCTCTACGGGGCCTTGCGCCGGCGGCGGAGTGCGCCCCTCGTCCTGCGCGCCCTGTCGCTCTGCGGCCCGGCGATGCTGGCCGCAGACGCACCGCCGGTCTTCCTGCGGGTGACGGACCCGAGACGGTGGCACCCCTCCGGCTGGCTCGCCGACCTCGTACCACACCTCGTCTATGGCCTCGTCACCGCCACCGTGTTCGAGGCGCTGTGGCGCCGCCGGCGCGCGCCCTCGGTCTCGGGCGTTCTGGCACGCCTGCGCGCGGCCAACTAGGCGAGCGCGGACGGGCGGGAGCGAGCCCTGGGGAGGGGGAGACACCCCGGAGTGATCCTGCCCACGAGGGAAGTTCGTGCGTACCTCCTTGTCGGCCGGCGTGGCGGAGCGGTGCCGGCCACATACCCATGTCGACGGTGCGGCTTGTCCTCTCCTTGGCGGTCGCCGCTGCCTGGGTCCCGGCCGCGGCGGTGAGCGATGGGCCGCTCGGGGTCGGGACGCCCGGCACCTTTCGAGGCCTGTTCTTGGAGATGCCCCTCGGCGACGCACGTGGCGCAGGCAAGACCCTGGTCGACCTACGCTGGTGGGCAGCCAACGACTGGTCGGTTCCCACCCGGCTGTCTCGCGGTGCGCGAGTGGTCTCGGTACACCAGGACGCGCAGGCCGACGTCCTCCAGCTCTCGGTGAGCCTGCCCTGGTCCCGCCTCGTCCTGCCCCCCCCGCTCGTACGGGTCGAGACGACCGCCGAGCTCCGGCTCTACGAGCGGTGGGGTGGCTGGACCGATGGTCCGATCGAGTGGTGGCACGGGGTCATCGGCTCCTGGAACTTCCGGCGCGGGTTCTATCCCCGGAACGCAGTGCACCTGCGCCTCGCCGAGGAGGGCGGGCGGACCCTGGTCGATGTCCACCACGCGCAGCCGGCGATGGGGGATCTCACCCTTCGTACCCAGGCACCGATCTGGATGGGAGGCTCGGTCGACGGCCAGCGTCCTCGCTGGGCTCTCTCGGTGCGCGCCGACGTGAAGCTCCCCACCGGGAGGTTGGCGGTCCTGGGCGGATCGGGCGGCCTGGACGCGGGGGCGGGACTCGCGGTCACGGCCGCAGTCGTCCGGTTTCTCACCCTGCACGGGCAGGGAGTGGTTCGGCTCGTCTCGCCGCTCCCGCACGCGTTCCCGCTGCAGGTGCAGACCATCCAGTGGGCGGTGGACCTTTCGATGGTGATCCGACTGGGGAAGCAGGTGGCGGTGCTGGCCGAGGATCGCCTGTCGTCCCCTCTCTTCAAGGGCGGCTGGGGCCTGCCCAGGGAGGAGCCCCGACCCGAGGCCACCGCGTACTACTCCCTCTTCCGCCCCTACAACCAGATCTCGGGAGGAGTGCGGGTCGGCGAGGTCACGCTCTTCCTGTGCGAGGACTTCACGCCCGGCAAGCGCCTCGCCGGCGATCCCGGCCCGCGCTGGTTCTACGACTCCAACTCGCCGGACGTGCTCATCGGCCTCGCCTGGAGCCGCACCCTCTGAGCCGGATCTCGCGCCGATTGGGTCGCTACTTCGCCGACCGCAGGAGCGCCTGCGCTCGAAGCCAGTCGTCGGCGCAGTCGACGTCAAGTTCCCCCCCCTCCAGCGGGACCCGGGTCACTGCCGCGGCGTGTCGGGCCAGGACCTCGGAGAAGTCCCTCTCGCTGGGGAGCGCTCCCAGTTCGGGGAACAGCGCCAGCGGGAAGAGCGCCGGCAGGCCCACCGATCCGCCGTAGCTCGATGCGGCGGGCGCGGAGGCGCCGCAGCCGGCAGCGGCCAGGGCGCGGATGTGGCGGGCCTGCACCACCGGCTGATCGGCGGCGAGGATCACCACCCCGAGCGCCGCGGGGGCGCACTCCAGCAGCCGGCGCAAACCCGGGAGGACGGCTCCGGCCGGCCCCCCCTCGCCAGCGGCCACGGTCACGATCGGCAGGCCGGCCAGCGCGGCGCGCACCTCTTCCGCGTGCTCCCCCACCACCACCACCGCCGGCCACAGCCCGGCCTCGACCGCAGCCCGGGCCGCCCGCCGTACCAACGGCTCGCCGGACAGCTCCAGAAGCTGCCGGGGCGGACCGGGACGCCTCGGTCCACCGGCCGCCAGCACGATGCCCCCCAGTCCCCTGACGAGATCCTCGCCGTTCACGTTGCGGGCCGGTCGCCCCGGGGGGCCGCCGGCGCGTGTGATCTGCTCCAGAGGCGCTGACGCGGCCCGGCGGAATGGCACCCCAACCCACAAGGGAAAGGAAAGGATGGCGGTCGGCAGGGCCGGGAGATACGAATGTGTCGCTCCCCCACGAGCGGTGCTCCGTGCCCGAGGCGCGTCCGGCCGAGATCGGCCAGCGTCCCGACCGAGAGGAGGCTCCCGATGAAAGCAACGCCGATCGTGCTCCTGGTCCTGGTCGGTTCCCTTGGAGACGCCCGCGCCGACGCCGGTGCGCAGTTCGACACGCTCAAGGCGCTCGCGGGCGCCTGGACCGGTGTGGCGGTGGGGCACGGCCCTTCGGGCAAGATGCCAACCCGCGCCACCTACCGCGTCGTCTCGGGTGGCTCGGCGGTGATGCTCACCACCGATCCGGGCACGAAGCACGAGATGGTCACCCTCTTCCACCGCGACGACGACGGGCTCATGGCCACCCACTACTGCGCGGCCCAGAACCAGCCCCGCTTCCGGGCCCAGCCCAGCCAGGACGGCAAGAGGCTCGTGTTCGAGTTCCTGGACGGGACCAACCTCGGCGCCCATCCGGCGCGGATGGAGCGTCTGGTGATCCGCGTCTCCGACCGGAACCACCACACGCAGGAATGGACCTACAAGGACGGCGACCAGGAAACGACCATGCGCTTCGAGCTGGCCCGCCGGAAGGGGTGAGGCCGGCTCACCTGACGCCGCCCAGCCGCTCCCAAAGCCAGCGGCGTGCTGGCCCGGTGTCGATGCCGCCCGCCTCCAGGCCGGGGAGCACCACCTCGAGGGTGGTCCTCGTGAACACCTCGCGCTTCAGCGCGTGGGGCAGCACCCCGTGCTCG
>Ga0335071_10004438_pt1 | contig 14637 bp, 15 predicted proteins | sample Lox_Sample_15_FD_206724 | JGI IMG/M metagenome (GOLD analysis project Ga0335071, IMG submission 206724) | Soil microbial communities from Loxahatchee National Wildlife Refuge, Florida, United States - Lox_Sample_1.5 | ecosystem: Environmental > Terrestrial > Soil > Wetlands | place: USA... | reverse complement strand
AGCTCGAGCGGCAGCGGTTCGCGCGGCGCGACGTCTTCCTCGAGATACCGGCGCAGCTTCCTGGACGATCTCCCCACGTGGTCGATGCAGGAGTCGTCCGAGGTGAAGAAATGCAGCAGGCTCGGCCGCAGGCTGGGCCAGTCACGCTTCGCGGCCTCGATGTCGAGGGCGAGCGTCACCACCTGCTCTTTCCAGAGGTAGTCAGGATCGCGGTAAGGGCGCGTCAGCTGCTCGAAACCCAGCTTGAGGTACAGCCTGTCCGTGCCCATCAGATCGTCGGTGTACGTGTCCAGCACCAGATGCGTCGCGCCGTCGCGGTCCGCCCGCTGGAACGCGGCCTTCATGAGCGTAGCCGCGAGCATGGTGCGGCGGTACTTGGGGGCGACGGCGAGCCGGGAGAGCTCTACCAGCCGTTTGCCGTCGCGGTAACCGTCCAGCACGCGGCAGCGCTCCAGCGGCAGGCCGAGCGGCCCGTCGGAGACCGCGCGCACGCTCCCCACGATGTCGCCGGTCGTCCGCTCGTAGGCGGCGTATTCGGCCGCGTCCCGGTCGAACTCGTCCACCAGGATGTGCGCGCCGCGGTCCTTGCGCGCCATCCACCCGAGCTCCTCGACGAACACGCGGTAGCGGAAGCGGCAGAGCTTGACGAGCTCACGCTGGTCGGTGACCCGCACGATACGCACGAAACCGGCTCCCGCATCGGGGGATGCTCACCATCCCCTTCGCGGTCTCTATCGGCCTGTTGCGGCGACTGGTTGAGCCCGGGCTCGACTAAGTGCGCCAGGCGCGGCCGACGCCCTCCCAGTGACGCAGGGTCAGCTCGTCCTGGTCGAACACGAGGAGGTCGGGCGCGACGACGTGCGCCGGCAGGCCCCGGACGGCGACGCGTACCAGCTCGTTGACCAGGAACGTGGCCTCGAAGGAGCTGGCGAGCACGTCGAGCGGCACGTTCGGCTGCTCGCCGGAGATGGCGCGGGCCAGCAACTCAGGCGTTGCCGCCCGGGGCAGCACGGGCATGAACGACGCGATCGTCCGCGCCATGGAGGGTCCCTCCGTGTCGCGGACCATCTCCTCCAGCGCGGGCGCGGACGGATCGAACGCCGTGACGGTGCTGATCTCCGCCGCACCCTGGCTGGTGAAGACCCACAGTCCCCGGCGAGCCGCCTCGCGGTGCAGGAGCAGCTCGGTACCGAGGCTCCAGAAGTCCAGCGCGTCGACCACGGCCCCCGCTCCGTCCAGCAGGTGCGCCATCGTACCCGGCGTGAAGCCATCGGCGCACACCGCGATCGCCAGCGCCGGGTTGATGCGCCGCAGCTCGCCCGCCACAGCCTCGGCCTTGTTGACCCCGACCGTGTCCGTGTAGGCGGCGAACTGGCGATTGATGTTGGAGGGCTCGAACGTCTCGGGGTCGGCGAGCCTGAGCTCGCCCACGCCGAGCCGGGCGAGGAAGTGAGCCGCCGGCCCTCCCACGCCGCCGCAGCCGACGACGGTCACGGCGAGCGACCGCAGCCGTGCCTGCTCCTCGGGCGCGAGCAGGCCGACGTTGCGCACGGTCATCTCGTCGTAGTCCATGTCCACGCGGCTCCATTCGCGCGCAGGAGTGCCTATTCCTGCGGCGTAGTGACGCCCTGGAACGATGCCGCGACGGCGGAGGTATGGTGAGGAGAGCGGCAAGAACGCGCACTCCCGAGCGACGAGCCGGAGCGACAGGGCCCCGCGGTCAGCTCGCGCTGGTCTGCGCGTCCGACTTCCTCGTCTGGCTCGGCGCCGGCGCCGTGTATCCCTATCTTCCGATCTTTCTGCGCGAGGACGCCGGGGCCTCGCTGCGCGACCTCGGCGTCGTCGCGGGTGCGTACTTTCTCTCTGTCCTCGTGTTCGCGGTCCCGGCCGGCCGGCTCAGCGACCGGATCGGCCGCAAGCCGATGATGGTCGCCGGGACGGCGTTGTACGCCGTGTCCACGGCACTGTTCCTGACCACCAGGGACCCGTGGCTGTTCGCGCTCTTCCGCGCGGTGGAGGGCCTCGGCGCGGCCGCCGTGGTGCCGGCGGCGCAGGCGTTCGTCGCCGAGATCACGACCGACGAGCACCGCAGCCGCGCCTACGGCTGGCTGACCAGCGCCCAGTACGGCGGCCTCATCGCAGGCCCGGCCGCCGCCTGGTCGGTCTACGCGCTGGCTGGCGACGGCGGCGTGTTCGCCTTCTATGCGATCTTCCTGCTCGGCGCGCTGACCGCCGTCGCGGCGACGGTGGCGCTCGCGCTCCTCCTCCGCGAGCCCGAGCGAGCCCGGCTGCGGCGCGAGGAGCCGGGGCCGAGGCCGCCGTTGCGCGGGCTCATCACGCGGCCCATCGCGGCCGTCATCCTCGTGGTGGCCACGGCGGAGTTCGCCATGGGCGGCTTCGAGGTCGTGTGGAGCATCTACCTGCGCGACCTCGGCGCCTCGATCACTGTGGTCGGCTTGACCTGGGTACTGTTCAGCGCGCCGCTGCTGCTGTCGTTCGCCGGAGGGCGTCTCGCCGACCGCCACAACCGCTTCGCCTTGATGACGGCGGGGTTCGCCGTGCAGGGTCTCTGCTGGCTGCTGGTGCCGGTGTTCCACGACCCGGACGTCTTCATGGTCCTCCTGCCGCTCGATGGCCTCGCCTTCGCCCTCGCGATGCCGGCCAAGCAGGCACTGCTCGTGCAGCTGAGCCCGCAGCGTTGGCTGGGGAGCATCCAGGGAACCGAGCAGGCCGCCATGCAGGCCGCCGCGCTGGCCGGCACGGTCGCCGCACCAGGGCTGTACGCCCGGCTCGGCGGCGGCTTCTTCGCCGTCGCCGGGGCGGTCGCGCTGGTCGGCCTGGCCGCAGCCGTGCCGACACTGAGCGCCGCATCTCGCCGGCTGAGGCAGACCACCGTGGCCGGAGTGGACGGCGCGTCCGGGGACGGCGGGACCCCCGTCGGGTGACCCCAGACGGCGTCCTTCATCATCGACGTGTCAAGGGGTACGATGTCCAACCACGTGCAGCGGTCGTCCACCCGACGCAGCACGGACGATCGGCCAGCGAAAGAAGGCGGTGCCCGATGCCCGACACCATGCAGCCCGATGACGTCGCCGACGAGATGCCGGAGGCCGGCGGTGCGCCGTGCGGCGACATCTTCGGCGCCGCCGGCGGGACGGCCGTCACCGGCGCCGAGGACGACGACGAGATGCCCGCTCCGGGTAGCGGCCCCTGTGGCGACCCCTTCGCCGGCACCCAGATGATCCACGTCACCGACGCGGACGACGGCGTCTGACCACGCGCAGGCCGGACCACAAGCAGCGGTCGCGTGCCGAGTTCGACCGGCAGGCGCGCACCTACGACACCGCCGGCTTCGGGCAGCACGCCCGGAGGCTGCAACCTGTGGTGCTCGAGGCGCTCGAGGGCATCGCCGCCGCGTCGGTGCTCGACGTCGGCTGCGGCACAGGGGCGCTGCTCGAGGCGGTCCTCGTCGCGCGGCCGGACGTCCGGGCGCTCGGTATCGACCTGTCTTCCGGGATGATCGCCGTGGCGAAGGATCGGCTGGGCGACCGCGCGGAGCTCAGCGTGGCCGACGCCGAGGATCTTCCGCTCGCCGACGGGACGGTGGACCTCGTGCTCTGCGTCGACTCGTTCCACCACTACCCGGCGCCGGCCACAGCGCTCTCCGAGATGCATCGCGTCACCCGAGCGGGCGGCGCGCTGATCCTCGGGGACTGGTACGTGGGCCGTGTCTTCCGGGGGGTCATGAACCGGCTTCTGCCGCGCGTTCCCTCAGGGGACGTGCGCATCTACACGCCGGCGGAACTCGGCGAGCTCGCCGCCGCCGCCGGCTATGACGTCGATCGCTGCGAGACGGCGGGCACGAGGGCACAGCTGCTGGTGGCGCGGCGGCCCGCCTGACGGCCGACCCGCCTCGCTCAGGTGCCGCCCTCCACACCCTTGTCGATGCCGATGATGAGGTCGGCGAGGCCGTTGGCCGCGGCGTTGAGCCGCCTGGCGGTGATGCTCAGGACGGCGGAGGACATCCCCGACGCCGTGTAGCCCTTGACCAGCCTGGTGTAGTACTTGTGCGAGGTGGCGGCCACCGCCTTCGTGAAGCCGGCGACGCTCTTGCGCGCCTTGTAGCCGTCGAACTTGACCCAGGCGCGGTGCTCGCCGACGGAGTCGGTGTACTTCTGCGCGTCCCACTCGTAGTCCGAGTGCATCTTGTCTTCCGCGGCGCACTGGTCGGTGTGCAGCGGGTTGCAGATGTCGCCGAAGTAGTGCGCCATGATGCCGACGTACTTGCTGGCCGCGGCGGTCTTGCCCGCCCTGCGCGCGTCCAGCGCCTTGCGGTAGTACAGCGCGACCTTGTAGGGGGCATCGCCGTAGTGTGAGGCGCCCCACACGTCGTACACGTGGTAGTAGAAGTCGTGGAAGACGGTGTCGGGGTCGTCGGTGTGGGGCAGGGCGACCTTCAGGTCGACCCAGCCCGCGCCCTTGTGCGCTGCAAGCCGCTCCGCCTCCTGAAGGATCCAGTCGTGCGTGCCGAACCCGTTCGCCCCGTGAGGCCCGTTGCACCACGCCTGGGCTGTGGCCGGCAGCGCCAGCAGCGCGAGCACGAGGATGACGGCGACGGTTGCGATCCTGCTTCTCACGGCCCCTCCAGCGCCCGTGTCGCGCTCTCTCCGGCGCGACGACACCACCAGTGTAGTCGGCTTGCCGGACGGCAGACGCGGGCACGGGTGGTCCCGCGGACCCCGATCGTCCGGCCCCGCCACGCCGTGGCCGGGACGGGCGTGCCCGTCTGGACGCGCCAGGGACGCGGCACCTCAACGCGCAAGCAGCTGCCAGACCAGCACGCCTGCGATCACCGCCGGCGTCGAGATGGCCACCAGCAGCCGCGCCAGCTCGCGGTCCTGGTCGAACACCGTGGAGACGACCATCGTGTAGAAGGCCACGGGCATGGCCGCGAGCAGGACGAACACGCCCGGGATGGAGACGCCGGCGAGCCGGCCGACCAGCAGCAGGAGCAGCGGTGCGAGTCCGGACCGCAGCGCCAGGGTGACCGCGGTCCGCCAGAGGTCGGCGCGGCCGTGGCGCAGCGGCTCGAGCGAGATCGCCAGGCCCAGCTGCACGAACCCGACGAACCCGATGAGCATGCCGACCACGGGGCCGACGGGACGGACCAGGGCGGTGATGTCGACGCCCAGCGCGCGAAGCGTGACGGCGATGGCGCCCACCACCACCGGCGGGTTCAGCAGCCAGGTCCGCAGGACCTGGCGGACGCCCAGCGCACGGGGCACTCGCGAAGCGGGCCCGGCGTAGTGCCGGCCCAGCCCGAGGATGACGCCTTGCGTCGGGATCAGGAACTGGAACTCCGTGAAGACGACGGCCATGGCCAGGCCGGGGCCGCCGTAGACGAGCGTCGCCAGCGGGTACCCGAGGATCGCCGTGTTGCCGAGGGCGGTCGCGTAGGACATCGTGCCGGCCTCGGCACGGTCGCGGCCGCCGAGCCTGCCCCACAACGTGCCGGCGAAGAGCGTGACCCAGGCGGCCGCGACGACGCAGGCGAATGCAGCTACGACGGCCGGCCGCACCGAGACCGTCGTGTAGCCGTAGAGCACGGCGAGCGGCGAGAGCACCCAGAGCACGAAGAGGAACACCAGGTGTGACGCTCGCAGCGGGTCGCGCAGGCGGCGCTGCAGCGAGACCCCCACGACGAAGCAGGCCAGCCACCCGGCGATGGAGATCAGCACCGGGCGCCCCGGTGACGGCAGTCTGCGGAGGGAGCGAGACGCATCGGCCGCGAGTCTTTCACACCCGTAGTCGCGGCGCCGGCCCCCGCACCTGCCGACTCGACAGATCCGCGCCGTCCGGCCTAGACGTTCATCCCACTATCTTCTCCGCCGATCGAGCCGATAGGCACGGTGAAGGCTCCACTACGGCGTCGACGCGACGCCAGGGGGAGGGGACGGGCGTGACAGGCTGCCGAGCCGCGTGTGACGAGGGGTCGCGATCGACGCGATGCCCGAACGAGAGGTTGGAGGCGGTCTATCCGCAGCGTCGCGGGTCGGCCGCCGAGATGCGCGCGGCCCTCAGGACCTATCTGACGCGGTACGCCGTGGACGCAGGCGTCGTCTACGAGATCGTGCTCGCCGCCGATGAGGCGTTCGTCAACGCTCTCACCCACTCCGCCAGCGGCGGCGAGATCCGCGTCTCCGCGTGCGTGTCGCGGGGCGCGGCCGAGATCGACGTGCACGACGAGGGCGACGGGTTCGCGCACCGGACCTCGCACCTGCGGCCGGTCCCCGACGTGAGCCTGACGAACGGCCGCGGGGTCTTCCTCATCGAGAGCATGATGGACAGCGTGCGCGTCATCACCGAGCCTGACGGGACGACGGTGCGCATGGTCAGGCGCCTGGCTCCCACGCCGGGAACGCCCACCTGACCGGGATCCCTCGTCCGACATCCTGACCCTGCGCTCCCGAGAGTGGCCGCCTGGGCTGGGACGAAGGCGCAGCGCGGGGGGCGGCCGAAGGTACACCGCGGCGCGTCCGGGAAGACCTGTCCGGCGTCGCTCGCCGACCGACGGGCGAACGGTTTGCAGCACCCGGTGCCGGTAAGTATCAGTGTGTGGTCGAGGTGGCGGGGGAGGCGGAATCATCCGCCGGACTGTCGGACGCCTCGCCGCCTCCGGGGCGGCGGTGCGTTCAGAGGTGAACTCATGAAGACCACATCGACATGGCGCCCCTTGGTGCTCGCGGGGCTTCTCCTTCTGTCACTCCTCGCGCTGGCGCTCGCCGCCCAGGCGGCGCCGGCGATCAGCGCAAGCGGAGCCGGCGCCGGTGGCGGCGTCACGACGGCGGTGGCGTCGGTATCGCCGGCCAACGCAGCGGCGGCTCTCGTCAAGCACGAGCAGATAGACCGGGCCGCCTCCGGCCTCGCAGCCGCGATCCCGGCCCAGCCGGCCTCGTCGGGAGGCACGGCGACGGCACTGTGGATCGTGCTCGCCGTCGTCGCCGCGACCGCCGCCGCCGGCGCCTGGGTCATCCTGCGACGCGGGAACCGGCAGGCCGCCGCGACGGCGGGCAGCGCCGCCTTCTGCGCGCTCCACCCCGACGATGCGAGCTGCGCATGAGCTTGCCGGGAAGGCGATGACGGGCGCGACACACCCGAGCTGAGGAAGACGGGCGGCTGGGCGAAGCGGCCTCGCCGCCCGTCGCGACCGGCCGGGGACCGCGTGCCAGTCAGCGGTACGCCGGGTGCGCGGCCAGGAAGTGCCGCGCCCTCTCCTTCGCGTTCGCCCGCACGCTGAAGAAGTACAGCGGGTAGTCGAAGGTGTGCAGCACGCCCTTCGGGAACCCGTGGGCGTTGTAGTAGGGCGGCTGGTCCGCCGGCACCGTGCTGCAGATGACGACGCCTCTCGTCCTGTCGACCCGGGCGTCCGCGAGGCCCATGACCCGCAGGATGCGCCCTTGCCTGGTCAGCAGGGGCCGTCCCGTGGTCGCGTCCAGCTCGATCGACCCCGGGTTCCGCTTCGCGCTCACCGCCGTCTGGTTCCTCGTCCAGGTGATCGGGTTCATGGCGATGCCTCCCGGCAGCAGGACGGGGTTCGTGCCGTCCACGGTCGGCGCCTCCGTGTTCCAGGAGATGATGACGCCGGTATCGCCCGCACCCCTCGCGTACCTGAGGTGCGGGTTCGCGTGCAGGTAGCCGGGGGTGATGGACTGGCCGACGATGTACGCTGCGACCATGCGCCTGTACGCGCGCGGGTGTGCGCGCATGTAGGAGGACAGCAGGTAGCGCAGCACGGCCGAGCCCTGCGAGTGGCCGGCGAGGATGTACGGCCGCCCATGGTTGTAGTGTCGCAGGTAGTACTTGAAGGCCGCGATGACGTCGACGGCCGGCGGCCCCTCGATGTTCCGCTCCTGCTCCGCCGGCGGCAGCGAGAGCTGGTAGGTGGCGTCGATCTGCCGGTAATACGGCGCGTAGATGTTGGCGAAGGTGCGAAACGCCCAGGCCTGCCGCGTGTAGGCCGACTGGGCGCCCTGCATCATCTGCGTATCGTCCACCGGGCAGAAGATCGGCTGGCTCGGGTCGGTCCGCGCGTACGAGGTGGGGTAGACGTAAAACACGTCGACAGGCCAGCGCGGACTGCTCTGCACGTGTAGCCAGTGCGCGGCGTCGGAGTAGTCGGTCGGGGTGACTGGCGCCGGCGAGGCGGCGGCCGGCGCCAGCATCACGACAGCAGCCAGCGTCACGGCGACTGCGGTCAGCAACCTTGTCACCACACCCATCGCGCATCCTCCCCGATCCGGCTCCGCGGCAGCCCGGCCTCTTGTGGCCGGCAAGCGGCGGGGCCTCCTTGCACGTCCTCCCTGTCTATCGGCATCGGACCCTCGAGACTGCACTTGTGCTCGACGCAGCCGGCGGCGGCGCCGGGGCACGGCGGCTCCCGGATGCCTCCTCGATGCCCATCGCGAAGGTCGCTCCCGTGGTGAGGACGCCGAAGCCACGGCAGCGACGACGCGCTGGAGCGGGTCAGGAGTCACGAGCGGAAGGGAATGGTGGGCGCACGTGGATTCGAACCACGGACCTCTTCCTTATCAGAGAAGCGCTCTAACCGACTGAGCTATGCGCCCACAGGGGCTTTGGAGTCTACGAGCGCGGCTGCGCAGCGTCAACCGCGCTCGCGGCCACCCGGGGGCCGGCCTCGATCGGCCCGCCGGCCCCTCCCCGGGCCATCAGGCGTCAACTGCGCTGCATACGGGAACGTGCCTAGCATCGGTGTGAGGCCCCCTCCGGGGTGCCGTATACTCGGGGTGTCATGGACGTTCAGGAGATGGTCATCTACGGCGTCAGTTTCGACGTCATCGGCAAGCAGCCGATCGTTCTGCTCAAGACCGTGGAGGGCAACCGCTTTCTCCCCATCTGGATCGGGCACCCGGAGGCGGCCGCGATCCTCATCAAGCTGCAGGGTACCAGCCTGCCGCGGCCGATGACGCACGACCTGCTCACCAGCATCATCGGCTCGTTCCACGCCGAGGTCTCGCGCATCACCGTCACCGAGCTCAAGGAGAGCACGTTCTACGCTCGCCTCACGCTCATGAGGGACGGCGAGGAGGTCGACATCGACTCGCGGCCCTCCGACGCGCTGGCGCTGGCGGTGCGCACCGACGCGCCCATCTTCGCCAGCACGGAGCTCATCGACGAGAACGCCATCGAGTTCGAGCGCGAGGTCGACGACACCGAGGAGATCATCGAGGGCTTCCGCGACTTCCTCGAGGGCGTCAGCCCGGACGACTTCCGCACCGCGGAGGTCACGGCCGACGAGGACGCCTACCTCATCGACCAGGACGACGAGGAAGACGAGGACGAGCTCGACGAAGAGGATGACGACGACGAAGACGAGGACGACGAAGAGTTCGACGACCAGGCCGGCGGCCCGCCGCAGAACTAGCCGCCGGCAGCCGCGCCGCCTCCCGGCCACCCCATCGACCCGCCCCCCTGACGAAAGGCCCACACCGTGAGCACCCCCGACGACGACCCCGTGGTGAGGCAACTCCGCGACCAGATCGCCGACAACGACCTGGAGATCGTCGGACTGCTCAACAGGAGGCTCTCGCTGGTCGACCAGCTCTGGCGCTACAAGGCCCAGCACGGCCTCGACATGTACAACCCGCAGCGGGAGCAGGCGATGATCGACCTTCTCGCGGACGCGAACACGGGACCGCTGTCCCGGGACGCTCTGGTCGGCGTCTACCGGGCGATCGTCGAGACGACCAAGGCAGAAGCGACGCGGCTGGGCGCCGGCTGACGACGTCGCACCGGGATGCCCGTCGCGCGCGGGCCGACGCGTGTGGCCGTCACCCCTTGAGCACGCCCAGCGGGCGGAGGCGCGCCACCTTGCGCGAAAGGCCGACGGCGTCGACGACGCCGACGACGTCGGCAACGTCCTTGTAGGCGTACGGCGCCTCCTCGGCGAGCCCGCCCACTGACGCCGTCCGGACCACGATGCCGGCGCCTTCGAGCTCGCGGCGCACCTCGGCGCCGGACCGGACCTTGCGGGCGGCGTGCCGGGAGAGCAGGCGGCCCGCCCCGTGACACGTCGAGCCCCACGTCTCCCGCATCGCCGTCTCCGTGCCGGCGAGCAGCCAGCTCTCGCGGCCCATGTCGCCGGGGATGATCACCGGCTGCCCGACCTCGCGGTAGTCCTCCGGCACGTCCGGATGCCCCGGGCCGAACGCACGCGTGGCCCCCTTGCGGTGCACGCGCACGGCGCGCCGCTCGCCGCCCACCTCGTGCACTTCCCGCTTGGCGATGTTGTGCGCCACGTCGTAGACGAGCTCCACGCCGAGACGCTCCCAGCTGCCGTGGAACACCTGCTCGAAGGCGCCGCGCACCTCCTGCAGCATCATCTGCCGGTTGGCGAAGGCGAAGTTGCAGGCACAGGCCATGGCCGCAAGGTACTGGTCGGCCTCGTGAGAGCCGAGCGGCGCGCAGGCGAGCTGCCGGTCGGGCAGCTCGATGCCGGCGCGCGCCGCCGCTCCGGCCATCCGCCCGAGCACGTCGGTGCAGACCTGGTGGCCGAACCCGCGCGAGCCGGAGTGGATCATGACCACGACCTGCCCGGCGCGGATGCCGAAGGCGCCCGCGGCGCGCCGGTCGATCACGTCCTCCACCATCTGGACTTCGAGGAAGTGGTTGCCCGAGCCGAGGCTGCCGACCTGCGTTCGGCCGCGCTCGAGCGCCTTCTGGCTCACGGCGGCCGCGTCGGCGCCGGGCATCACGCCGCCCTCCTCCGTGTGGGCGAGATCGTCGGGCGTGGCAAGGCCGCGCCTGGCGAGGTAGGCGGCTCCCTCTTCGGCGAGCCGCTCCAGCTCGCCCTCCTTGAGCCGCAGCGCACCGTGCGGGCCCGATCCCTGGGGCACACGGCGCATCAGCTCGCTCATCAGCGGCTCCAGGCGTGGCCTCACGTCCACGGCGTCGAGCCCCGTGCGTACCAGCCGCACGCCGCAGTTGATGTCGAACCCCACGCCGCCGGGAGACACCACCCCGTCCGCCTCGTCCATGGCGGCCACGCCGCCGATGGGAAAGCCGTAGCCCCAGTGGATGTCGGGCATGGCGATGCTGGCCTTCAGCACGCCGGGGAGCGTGGCGACGTTGGCCACCTGCTGCAGCGCCTCCTCGTGGCCGGCCTGGTCGAAGAGGCCCGCGTGCGCGTACACACGCCCCGGCACGCGCATGGCGCCCTCCGGCGGGATCTCGTAGACGAACTCCCCGATGCGGTCGACGCGCATGGCCCCGGCTCCGCCGCGCCCGCCGGGACCTAGACGTCGAGGAGGACGAAGCCCTCCCAGTGGTCGCCGCGACGCTCGAGCGACAGCTCGTGCAGCGTCGCGGCCTTGACCCCGCCGCACAGGACATGTCTGCCCAGCGGCTCGCCGACCACGCGAGCGCGCAGGCGCCGCTCGCCGAGCTCGCGGATGTCGAACTGGAAGAGCACCAGCCGGCGCGTCTCGAAGATGTACAGCAGCTCGTTGAGCCAGGCCGCGAGCAGCAGGTCCATGGTCTCCGCCTCCAGCTCGACGTCGACCGTCTCGAGGTCGTCGATTTGCAAAGGGTCGCAGACCAGCGAGAAGAGCGCGAGCGCGCCCTGCTCGAAGACCTCCTCGGCCGTCGGGCCCCACAGGCGCACGCCGATGTCGGCGGTGTGGTCGACCAGTTCGTAGCCCACGCTCATAGGCACACTGTACCCCGGGCAACGGGGAAGCCGCGTCGACGCCGCGTGGCTCGCCGGCTGCGACGGAGCGACCCCCTCTACTCGAGCACGGTCGCGCCGGCTGCCGAGGCGGCGAGGCCGAGCGGGATCGCCGTCACGCCCTCGGCGGCGAACGCCTCGGCCATCACGCGCGCGATGCGCGAGGCGTCGGTGGCGAGGGCGACGAAGGCGATGAGGCTCGGTCCGGAACCGGAGACGGCCACCGCCGCCGCCCCCGCGCTCTGGGCGGCGAGCCAGGCGGCGCGGCCACCCGGGATGCGCTTGAGCCGGGAGGCCTGGTGCAGGCGATCGTCCATCACCTGGCTGAGCAGCTCGTAATCGGCCGTGCGCAGCGCCTCCACGACCAGCGGCGTGCGCTGCAGGTTGAAGACGGCGTCCGCCATCGTCACCTCGGTCGGCAGCTCGGCCCGGGCGGCGTCGGTGCTGAACGGGAGGTCCGGCACGGCCAGGGCGACGTGGACCTCCGGCACCAGGATCTTCTTGGTGAGCAGCTTGTCGGGCCGCTGCACGACGATGGTGAGCCCGCCGAGCAATGCCGCCGCCACGTTGTCGGGGTGGCCCTCCATGGCGGCGGCGATGCCGAGCACCCGGTCGCGGTCGAAGGGCCGGCCCAGCAGCGCGTTCGCGCCGAGCAGGCCGGCCGCGATCGCCGTGGAGCTCGAGCCGAGGCCGGAGCTCGCCGGGACGCGGATGTCGCACTGGATCCGGAGTCCGGAGGGCGCAGGCGCGCCGGCCTCCGCACACAGCCGCAGGAAGGCCCGCGCGACCAGGTTGCTGGCGTCGCGCGGCAGCTTCTCCGCGGCCAGGCCCCGCACGTCGACCTCGATCCCCTCGCCCTCGAGCGAGAAGCGCACGTCGTTCCAGAGGTCGAGGGCCAGGCCCAGACAGTCGAACCCGGGGCCCAGGTTGGCCGTGGTCGCCGGGACCCTCACCCGGCAGGTGGAGCCGGGGGCCGGTCCGTTCACGCCGCGCCCGCGAGGCTCACGCCTCGTCCCCGTAGTCCGCGGGACCCGGCCCTCCCTCAGCCCGGCGCCTGCGCCAGCGCAGCACCGCCCACACGACGAGGACCACGAGCACTGCGACCACGACGAAGTCGGCGTAGTGCAGGTACGGCTTGATCTTCTCCCAGTTGGCGCCCAGCCCCTTGCCGACAAACGCCAGCATCGTCACCCAGGGGATGCACCCGAGCACGGTGAACAGGGTGAACTTCCAGAACTTCATCTTGCCGAAGCCGGCGGGCAGCGAGATGAAGGTGCGGACGATGGGGATCATGCGCCCGAAGAAGACGACCGGGGCGCCGTAGCGGTCGAACCACCTCTGCGCCGTCGCCAGGTGATGCGGGCGCAGCAGCACGTACCTGCCCCAGCGGTCGACGAAGGGCTTGCCGCCGTAGTAGCCGACGGCGTAGGCGATCCAGGAGCCGGCGAGGTTGCCGAGCACGCCGGCGACGATGATGCCGGCCATGCCGAGCTTGCCCTCGCTCACGGCGAAGCCGGCGAAGGGCATGATCGCCTCGCTGGGCACCGGGATGCAGGCGCTCTCCAGCAGCATCAGCAGGAAGACGGCCGCCAGACCCCAGTCGCCGATGAGGTTGGTCGCCCAGGTGACGACGCCGTTGATGATCGATGCGGTCAGCACGGACGACAGCGTACCCCACGCGGCGCCGCGAGGTCGAACAGGCGTTCAGCGCCACGCCCGCACCCGGCCCGAGGTGGCCCCCCTCCCGGAGCCTGTGGTAGGTTCCAGGCTCGACTTCCCCCCGCCGCAAGGAGTGGTTCACATGGCCGTCGGACTCATGGACATCAAGGGACAGTACGCGGAGCTGCAGGACCGCATCGAGGAGGCCGTCCTCGAGGTGCTGCGCAGTGGCCGGGTGATCCTGGGGCCGAACGTCAAGAGCTTCGAAGAAGAGGCCGCCGCCTTCATGGGCACCGCCGGGGCCGTCGGCGTCGCCAACGGCACAGACGGCCTCACCATCGCCCTGCGCGCCCTCGGCATCGGCGCCGGCGACGAGGTCATCACCGTGCCGTTCACCTTTTACGCCACGCCCGAGGCGATCGCGCAGGCGGGCGCGACCCCGGTCTTCGTCGACATCCACCCGGACACGCTGAACATGGACCCGGACAAGATCGAGGCCGCCATCACGCCGAAGACCAAGGCCATCATGCCCGTCGACCTTTTCGGCCTGCCGTGTGACATCGACGCCATCCGCGCCGTGGCGGAGGCGCACGGCCTGCCCGTCATCGAGGACGCCTGCCAGGCGTGGGGCGCGAGCTCGAACGGCCGGCGCGCCGGCAGCCTCGGCGACCTCGGCGTCTTCAGCTTCTTCCCCACCAAGAACCTCGGCGGGTTCGGTGACGGCGGCCTGGTCACCGGCCACGACGCCGGCGTCGTGCAGCACGCCCGTGAGCTGCGCTTCCACGGCAGCAAGGACAAGAAGACCTTCACCCACATCGGCTTCAACTCGCGGCTGGACGAAGTGCAGGCCGCGATCCTCCGCATCGAGCTCGGCGTGATCGACGAGTGGAACGGCCGGCGCGCGCTGGTCGCCGAGTGGTACGACGAGTACCTGCCGGACGAGGTCGTGCGCCCCGCCGTCCCCGACGGCTTGACGCACGTGTACCACCTCTACGTGCTCCGTCACCCGCGCCGCGACGACATCGCCGCCGCGTGCAAGGAGCGCCAGGTCGACTGCGCCGCCTACTACACCACGCCGATGCAGTTGCAGCCGGTGTTCGCCGGCATGGGTCACAAGCTCGGCGACTTCCCCGCTACCGACGAGGCGGCGGCCACCAACCTCGCCGTGCCCATGCACCCCAATCTCACCGAGGTGCAGGTCAGGGAGGTCGCGGCCGCGGTGGAGGCCGGGCTGG
>Ga0335071_10004437_pt1 | contig 14638 bp, 9 predicted proteins | sample Lox_Sample_15_FD_206724 | JGI IMG/M metagenome (GOLD analysis project Ga0335071, IMG submission 206724) | Soil microbial communities from Loxahatchee National Wildlife Refuge, Florida, United States - Lox_Sample_1.5 | ecosystem: Environmental > Terrestrial > Soil > Wetlands | place: USA: Florida... | reverse complement strand
GTGGCGGGCGAGCAGCCCGGGGGCGACGTCACCGCAGCGCGTCCTCGAGAGCCTTCCTCATCACGTCCTTGTTCGGCTGCTTGCCCGTCCACATGACGATGTTCAGGGCCGCCTGGTTGACGAGCATGTTGAGGCCGCTCTGCCAGCGCAGCCCGCGGCGATCGGCCTCCTTTAGGAACGGCGTGTAGGCCGGGTTGGGAATCACGTCCTGGACGTACACGCCCTTGCCGATGGAGTCGTAGTCGATGTCCGGCTTGTCGTTGACGTTGGGGTACAGGCCGATGGAGGTGGCGTTCACGAGGACGTCGCTCTCGGACGGGACCCGGTAGCGCCCGGTCCAGGGGACGTACTCGACCTCGACCGAGGTCCCCTGGCGCAGCGTCTTCACCAGGCTCTCGGCGAGGTGCGCGTCGCGGGGGACGTTGACGATGGTGATCTTCCGGGCGCCGGCCAGGGCCAGCTCGACCGAGATGGCCCGGGACGCTCCGCCGGCCCCGAGCACCACCACCCGCTTGCCGCGCGGGTCGACGCCGGCGCTCTCCAGGGCGATCATGAATCCCTTGCCGTCGGTGTTCTCGCCGGTCAGCCGGCCGCCGTCGTTGACGATGGTGTTCACCGCGCCGATGAGCTTGGCGCTGGGCGCGATCACGTCCAGGTACTTCAGCACCTCGATCTTGTGAGGAATGGTGCAGTTGGCCCCGCGCATCTTGAAGGCCTTGAGCCCGGCAATGGCCGAGCCCAGGTCGGCCGGGTCTACGTCGATGGTCAAGAACCGCCAACGTGCCAGGCCCAGGTCGGCGAAGGCGGCCTCCTGGATGACGACGCCCGGGTTCTCGGCAACGGGGTGGCCGAAGACGCCCACCAGGTGGTCCAGGTAGTTCTGCTCCTTCATGGCGACCCTCCCTTGGAGTTCGTGATCTAACCCATCTTCCGGCGCTCGGCCCTCACCAGCCGGTGGTTGGCGTAGTGCAGTGCGCCGATGGCCTGGGCGAACTGGGCGACGGTGTAGCCCGGGCGCTCCTTCAGCGCCTTCATGTAGGGGGTGTTGGCCAGCTCCTCGTCGGCCACGCCCAGGGTGAGCTCGGGAGCGAGGTGCCGGGCGCCCTCGACCATGAGGGCGAAGCAGGGCCGGTGCTTCACCAGCCGGCCGAAGAGGATCCGTTCGCGGGCCCGGGGAGCGAGGAGGAACTCGGTCTCGAGCCAGGCCACGGCCAGGAACTCGCCCACCTCGCGGAAGATCCGGTCCACGGCCGGATGGCCGCCGCCGGCGAGGCGCATGAGGTGCTCGAGGAGCGGCTTGCGCATGTCCTTGGGCTCGGTCGGCACCCACAGCGCCGGGCCGTCCTCGACGAGCAGTCCCCGGGCGAACAGATCGCGGAAGAGGGTGGGGTCGGCGGCGGGCAGGTGCTTGGCCGCCAGCCGGAACACCCCGCTCTGGCTGGCGTACTTCTGCAGGGTGCCCGGGATGCGGGTGTTGAAGTTGTTGACGCTGCGGACGTCGTCGGGCTCGAAGGCGCGCTCGGGGTAGCTCCCCAGGTCGATGACGCAGTTGTAGACCTCGAGGGGGATGTCGGGGATCTCGCCCTCTTCGGTGACCCAGCCCGTGCCGAGCTCGGTGCCGAGAGTGTGGGCGAACACGCCGCGCTCGACGGCGGACGGGTGGGCCGCGGCGGTCTCGACCGCGGCGGTGAAGGCGGCCATGGGGCCGTCGTTGACGATTCCCACCACCCCGCCGGGACGGACCAGGGCCCGCAGCGCCTCGTCGAGGTGGGAGAGCTTGCGGAACTCGCGTTCGTAGTCGATGGCCGCGTTCTGGCGGATGCCCCGAGTCTTGTAGACCTCGCCGCCGACGATCTTGTCGTGCACCACCACGTCGGGGAAGCACAGGCCCAGGGCGTCGAAGCGGAAGGGGTGCTCCGGGCAGCGGCGCTCCCCGGCCTCCACCGCGGCCTCGATGCGCTGCAAATGGTCGGTGCCGCCGGCCATGGCGGGCTCGAGCGCCTCGCCCAGGGCCGCGGCCGCGGTCTCATCCAGGGTGCGGATGGCCTCGAGCCGGAGGAGGCGGGCGAGCAGGACGATGGGGCGGACCAGTTCATCGATGGCGGTGAACGAGGCCGGGAACCAGTCGTACTCCACGAACCTCGTCACCTTGCCGCGGACGGCCAGGGCGAGCTTGATGTCCGTCCCGCCCACGTCGATGCCGCACAAGGTCCGCTCCTCGAGCCCGGCGACGGCCTCGCGGCAGACCGCGAGCACGCCGCCGCCGGCCGCGGGCGGACCCGGCTGCACCGGGGAGGTCCGGTGTGGGACCGCAGCACAGCGGAAGGCGGCGGCCGCGCCGCCGCCAGGCACCGCCTGGTTCATCCGCTCGGCCACGTTGAGCGCGCGCCCGTAGCCGGGCCGATCGCGCCGGGGCCGTTCCACCCCGAAGGCCCGGGCCACGGCCGCGGCCAGCTCGCCGGCCTCGGGCGGGTCGCCTTCGGCGGAGACGCGCAGCTCGCTGCCGCCGAGGGTGGAGATGATGTTGTACACGCTGGCCAAGAAGTACTCGGTGGCGAGCGCGCGCTCCGCCGTCGGCAGGGACGAGAGCCGGGGCAGGCGGAGGACGAAGGTGCGGAGGGCACCGTCCGCGCCGCAGAGGGTGCAGGTGACGGGGACCGACGCGGCTGGCGGGAGGGCGCTGAAGGTCCGGCGGACGTGGGAGAGATAGACCGGCTGCCCCGCCTGGGCCGCTTCGAGGAAGGTACGGGTCGGGGCGCTCACGGGTGGCTCCAGTAGGGTCGGCTCAGCGCACGCGCAGGCCGCGCCTCTCGAACACCTCGCGGAAGGCGGCCAGCTCCCGCTCGTTGAAGCTCGTCACCTCTCCGGCCAGGGCGTGCTCCCTGTGCATTCGCCGGTACTTGGCGGCGGCGAGGGGGTTGAAGTTCATGAGCTCGACCGGGGCGGTCGGATCGATGGACGCCGCCAGGGCGGCGATGGCCGAGAGGTTCTCGGGCCCGGCCGTGAAGCGGGGAACGAGGGGGACGCGGAGCAGGAGCCGGCCGCTGCCGGCCAGGCCCTTGGCCAGGCGGCGCGCGTTCGCCAGGATGAGGGCGTTGTCCTGCCCGGTCAGCTCGGCGTGGCGGGCCGGGTCGCTCATCTTGAGGTCGACGATGAACAGATCGATGACCGACAGCAGCGGCTCCACCGAGGCCCAGGGTGCGAAGAGGGAGGTCTCGATGGCGGTGTGGATGCCCCGGGCCTTCAGGCCGCGGGCCACCGCCGCGACGAAGTCGGCCTGGAGCAGCGGGTCGCCGCCGGAGAAGGTCACCCCGCCGCCGGAGCGGTCGTAGAAGACCTTGTCGGCGGCGAGCTGGGTCACCGCCTCGTCCACGGTGAGGTCGCGGCCGTCGAAGGCCAGGGCGTTGCGCGGGCAGGCGTCGATGCACTTCCCGCACAGGTCGCAGCGAGAGCGGTCGATGTCGATCCCGTCCTCTGTGAGGGAGAGGGCCCGGGTCGGGCAGGCCTCGACGCAGGTCCCGCAGCGCTGGCACAGGTTGGCGAAGTGCCAGAGCCGGATGGCGCCCTCGAGCCCCTCCGGGTTCTGGCACCACAGGCAGCGCAGGGGGCAGCCCTTGAGGAAGAGGGTAGAGCGGATGCCCGGCCCGTCGTGGACCGAGAAGCGCTGGACGTCGAAGATCCGTCCCACCTCAGGCGTCCTCGAAGCAGGTGCGGGCGATGATCTCGTTCTGGAGGTCGGCGGCCAGCTCGGTGAAGTAGGCGGTGTACCCGGCCACCCGGATGGTCAGGTTCCGGTAGGCGTCCGGGTCCTTCTGGGCGGCGAGGAGGTCCTCCTTGCGGACCACGTTGAACTGGACGTGGTTGATGCGCAGGGCCACGAACCCCCGCAGCATGGCGGAGAAGGCCTGGGCCCCCTCCCGCGACCGGAACATCTTGGGCAGGAACTTCATGTTGAGCAGGGTGCCATTCGAGCCGTGGCGCGAGTCGACCCGGGCCACCGAGGTGAGCAGCGCGGTGGGCCCGCGCCGGTCGCGCCCGTAGACCGCGGACATGCCGCCGTCGGCCAGGGGCGTCCCGGGGAGCCGCCCGTCGGGGGTGGCGCCGACGTTCGCGCCCATGGGCACGTGAGCGCTGACCGTGTACAGGCCGGTGTGGTAGCGCCCGCCGCGGTAGTTCACCCGGCCCCGGAACTTCTCGGCGAAGTAGTCGACCCACTGGTGGGCGATGCGGTCGACCCACTCGACGTCGTTGCCGTACTTGGGCGCCTTGTTGAGCAGGAGCTGGCGCAGGACCTCGTCCTCGGCGAAGCCGGTGCGCAGGGCGGTGCGCAGCCGCTCCTTGGCCACCGTGCCCTCCTCGAACACCAGCTTCTTCAGGGCGGCCAGGCTGTCGGCCACGTTGGCCGGCTGGATGGCCTGGATGCCGGAGAGGTTGTAGTGGGCGCCGCCGCGGGTGACGTCGAGCCCGCGGGCGAGGCAGTCGTCGATGACCGAGGAGAGGAAGGCGGTGGGGAGGAGCCGCTGGTGGATCTCCTCCACCTTCTCGCAGGCGGCGATCATCCTCTCGAAGAAGAAGTCGATCTGGGCGGCCAGCGCCCGTTCCACGTCCTGGTAGCTGGCGAAGTCGACCAGCGTACCGGTGTGCGGCCCGAGCTGCTTGCCGGTCTGGAGGCAGACGCCGTCGTTCAGGGCCAGCTCCAGGGCCTTCACCAGGTTGAACATGGCCGCGTCGCTCCAGCCCAGGTTGTTGCCGTGGGTGGTGAGCTCCACGCAGCCGACGATGGCGTAGTTCACCGCGTCGTGGTGCGAGATGCCCTGGGCCTCGAGGGCCGGGATGATGCTCTCGTCGTTGAACGCCTGGGGCATGCCGGTGCCGAGGCCGATGACCCGGGTGCACTCGTCGAGCAGCTCGTCGGGGGTGTTCTCGTGGAGGCGGGCGGAGAGGTTGGGCTGGGGAAGGCGGATGTGATCCTGCGCCTTGAGGAAGAGGAAGCTGAGGGCATTGGAGGAGTCCCGGCCCTGCTCGTCCTTGCCGCCGAAGGCGACGTTGAAGCCGATGGGGAAGCCGGCGAAGAAGGCCGCGCTGTGCGAGTTCCGCAGGTACACGACCTGGTTGAACTTGAGCCACAGCGCGTCGACGAGCTCCAGCGCGCCGGCCAGATCGAGGCGCCCGGCCCGGAGATCGGCCTGCAGGTAGGGGTAGAGGTACTGGTCGGCGCGCCCGGGAGAGAAGGAGGAGGCGTTCGACTCGAGGTGGAGGAGGACGAAGAGGAACCAGAGCGACTGCAGCGCCTCGCGGAAGGTGTCGGCCCCGGCCGAGGAGAGCTTGGCGCAGATCCGAGCCACCTCGCGCAGGCTGACGGCGTCTTCGGGGGGGGCGTCGGCGGCCATGGCCAGCGCCAGCTCGGCGTAGCGGCGCAGGAAGCTGCTGGCCGCGTCGAGGACGGTGATGGCGCACTCGAAGAACTCGCGCTGCTCGGCCGGTGCGGTCTCGAGCCGTGCTGCCGCCTCGCGGCGCAGCCCGGCCGGACCGAGGGCGATCCACTTGGCCGTGTCCGGGCAGATGTGGCCCTGGGCGTGGTCCTTCTGGTTGATCTTCACCACCCGGGCGATGGCGTCGAGCTCGGGACCAAACTCGGCGCGGAGGGTGTCCTCGAGGCTCTTGCCTTTCCAGTAGGGGAGGATCTTCTCGCGGAAGGCGACGACGTCCTCGGGGCGGACGTTGAACTTGTCCTGGGGCCGGGTCGGCAACCCCTCGATTTCCTTGTCGATCCAGGAGATCCCGGCCTCGGGGAACACCACCCCGGCCCGCACGCCGCGGGTGCGGTTGCCGACGAGGAGCTCCTGCGGGTCGATGCCGATCTCGATGCGGCGCATGGCCTCTGCCAGCGCCATGGCTCGCTTGCGCGGCACCGAGGCAGCCTCGTTCTGCTGGTAGACCTCGGTGATGATGAGGGCCTGCTCGAGCGAAAGATAGCGGGGCTCGGCCAGCATCCGCTCCCGGAGGGCGAGGATGCGCGGCGTGGGCTCGAGCGCGGCGATCTCCTCGCGGGCGGAGGGAGCGGGCACGAGCTTCGCGGCGGGGCTGGGCATCATGAGACATCCTCCTTCGCCTCGAACACTAGTGAATGGGCGCTGCTGAAAGAACCCAATGGCGTGGCGAGAGGGTAGACAGGAGTGAACCGGGGGCCGGGACGGGGGGAGCCCGGGTGGGGCGGAGGCCGGAACCGGGCTGGCACGCTGCCCCTTGCGCCCCGGCTCGCGCCCTCTGGGTGCCCATGCGAGCAGGAGATCGTCTCCTCCACGTGTGCGAGCGGTCACCTGGCCAAGCTGGCGCGCTCCACGAGCGGGGGGGGATGGCCGCGGTCAGGTCCCGGTCCGCGGGCCGGGGATGAGGGGGGGGGCGAGCGCCGGGCCTTGGCGGTACCGGGTCCCCTCCGACCACTTTCGTCCTCCTCCTGGGTAGGTTCATCCTCCCGTGGTTCTCGGGGGTTGCCTATCCTCCCGGCCGACGAGGCCCGTCTCGAACTGGCCCGGACGAGGAACTCACTTGACCGGCTCGGTCCCTCCCAAAGTCCGCCTTCTCGCGCTCGACGTCGACGGCACGCTGCTCGACAGCTCGCATCGCCTCACCCGGGCGGCTTGTGGTGCCGTTCGTGAGGCAGCTCGAGCGGGCGTGCGCATCGTGCTGACCTCCGGGAGGAGCCCGTCCGGACTGCGGCCCATCGTTCGCGAGCTGGGGATAGTCGGCTATTCGGTGGCGTTCTCCGGAGCGCTGCGTTGCCGGACGTTCCCCGATCGGCCCGCGGACTCGGTGAGCGGCGAGCGGATGGATCTTCTGGACGCGCGCGAAGTGGCCGTGCGGGGGCGGGAGCTGGGGGTGAGCGTCGCCTGGTGGGACACGGAGGAGTGGTACGTCGACGCCGAGTACCCGCCGGTCGTCCACGAGGCCGGTGTCATCGGCTTGCGTCCCCTGGTCCGGGACCTGTCGAGGCTAGAGATCGCTCCCTTCAAGCTGCAATGCATGGTGGGGATGGAGGACATCGATCGGCTGCAGGCGCTCCGCGGATCGTGCCCGAGGACCCTGGGCGTCAGCTTCTCCAATTCGAACTACCTCGAGGTGGTCCGGGCCGGAACCGACAAGGCGAGGAGCCTCGCCAGGCTCGGCGAGCAGATGGGCGTTTCCCTGAGCGAGATGGCGGCCATCGGCGACGGCGAGAACGACCTTCCCATGCTGGCCGAGGTGGGCCTGGGGATCGCGATGGCCAACGCCAGCCCGAGCGTTCGCGGGGCGGCCGCCTGGGTGACGAAGTCGAACGACGACGAGGGGGTGGCGCTGGCCATCGAGCGGATGCGGGGTGAGGGCAGGTTCTAGCGGAGAGAGGGAGCCAGGGTTCGCAGGCGGCGAGGGCGGTCCGCTCCGTCGGGCCACGGCGCGAGCAGGCTGCCCGGGATCGATCGAGATCGGCCGCGGCGCGATGCGCCCGCGGACCGCTCCGGGAGGAGGCGCTGCCCGCTCCGGGTCAGCGGGTGCGATTGCGCCGGCGGAAGTCGCTGGGCGAGGCTCCCGTCTCCTTCCTGAAGACCCGGGCGAAGTACTTGGCGTCCTCGAAGCCGACCCGTTCGGCGACCTCCTCCATCTTCAGGGTCCGGTCGAGCAAGAGGAGCTTGGCCTTCTCCACGCGGACCAGGTTCCGGTAGTGCATGGGCGTCACGCCCATCTTCTTGCGAAAGATGCGGAACAAGTAGGAGGGGCTCACGAAGACCATCTTGGCGAGCGCCTTGGCGGGGAAGTCGTGGGCGTAGTTCTCGTGGAGGTAGTTGAGGCAGCGCTCGACCTGGGTCTGGCTCTCGGTGACCGGCTCGGCGAAGTGCTGGCGCACCATCCAGACCAGGGTTCGCAGGTGGCAGGCGATGACCTCCGGCGAGAACCGGCGCTTGCCGGCGAATTCGTCGTACATGGCTTCGAAGAGCTGGCGGAAGGTGCCGCGGGTGTCCGGCAGCTTGATGGCGTGGTCGAACCGGGGGCACTCCCCCAGGTCGGCCCAGAGGCAGATGATCTCCTGGCGCCGGGCGGCGTCGAGGTGCTCGGTGTGAGGCAGGCCCGGAGGGTAGATGACGAGGTCGAACAGCGAGATGTCGAGCGAGTCTTCGCCGGCATCGATGTTGGCCTTTCCCTCCAGGAAGAGGATGAGCTCGAAGTAGGGATGGGAGTGCTTCTGGAAATTCCAGATGCGGCTCTGGTCGTCGAAGCGCTCGCAGAACTTGAGCTCTGCGCGCTCCAGGCTGATCGCCTCGAGGAAGGCGAGGGTCTCGGACGCCATCGTCGCTCCCAGAAAAATATCCGGCCGTGTCTCAAGGCGGCGCCCTGAACGGCCGTGACATCATGACCGGACCCCACGATCCCGGGAAGCGCGAAGAGGCAGCCCGGGGATATTCTCATCGCCCTGGGCCGGGGCTGCCGCACGGCTGCAAGCAGACATTTACGCGAGTACTTACAAGGTGTCTGCAGGGTACTGGAACCCTGCTCACTCGACGCCTCGGTGCGTCCAGGTTCAGCGGTGTCCACGCTCAGGGAGGGGCCGGCCGACCGTCGCCGAGCCGGGAATTCGGGAGCGCCTCGAAGCTTGACCTCGGCCTCGGCAAAGAGGTCGGCAGCGGGCCTGGCGGGTCGGGGCGCCGCGTTCTCCGTTCGAAGGGTGCGCAGACGAATGCCATGGGCTAGTTTGCCCTCCCCGATGCCTCGCACCCCGAGAGCTGGCGGCGCGCTCACGGTCAGCCGTGCTGCGGCCAGGCGGTTCCTCCTTCTCGCCCTTGGGCTCGAGGCGCCGCACCGAAACGTGGCCGAGGCCCTCGACCACCACGGGTTCGTCCAGCTCGATCCCATCAACGTCTGTGGCCGGATGCACGATCTCATCCTGCGCAATCGGGTGGTGGGGTACCGCGAGGGGGACGTGTTGCGCCGCCTGCACGGGCGGAGCATGGAGGACGGGCCGCCGCTGGCGCCCGCGCAGCGCACCGCCTTCGAGCACTATCTACCCGGTGGGACGCTAGCGGCCGTGCCCCTCGCGTCCTGGCCCTACCTCGCGGCGGCCATGGAGGCGCGCTCGCGCCGGCCCGGCGGCTATGGCGGCCGGCTCTCTGCTGCCGAGGAGCGGCTGGCGAGGCGCATTCTGGCCGAGATGGCGGAACGCGGTCCGCTGACGCCGGACGACATCGACCACGACGGCCGGGCGACCACCGGTTGGGGCACGCAGGGGCGCATGGCGAAGACGGTGCTGGAGAAGCTCTTCTTCCACGGACGGGTCCTCATCACCGCCCGCCGTGCCTTCCGGCGGGTCTACGACCTCCCCGAGCGTGTGCTGCCAGCGGAGGTTCTCTTTAGCCCCCGCCCCTCCCCGGCCGAGGAGGTCCGCTTCCGCGTGCTTTCACGCCTTCGTCAAAGGCGCCTTGCCGTGGTGAGCAAGGACGACCTATCGCTCCTCGACGGCGCGGTAGAGCACGTCCACATCGAAGGTTGTCCGCCCTGCTGCTGCTTGCGCGAGGACGTGCCGCGGCTCCTCTCGGCCGAGGAGGCCCCGCCGGCGCAGGCGGTGCACCTGCTGGCCCCGCTCGACCCGCTCATCTACGACCGTCGCCTCACCTCCGCGCTCTGGGGCTTCGACTACACCTGGGAGGTCTACACCCCGCCGGCGCGCCGGGTTCGCGGCTACTACGCGCTGCCGGTACTGGCGGGGGAGCGGCTCGTCGGGCACGTGGAGCCGCGGGCGGAGCGTGGGCGTGGCCGCCTGCTGGTCGTATCGCGCCGGGTGGCTCCCGGGATCGCTTGGCGACCGGCCCTCGGCGAACTGGCCCGGTTTCTCGGGCTCATGGCGTGAGCCGGAGAATGTGCCTTGGGGGGCGCGGGCCGAGGAGAGTGGCCCGGCATTAGCGCGGGGCCGCCCCAAGTGACGAGCAAAGACTGCGCCGCCGCTTTGCGGCGAGGTCCGCTCGGACGCGGCGCGGCAGCCGCTTGCCCACCCGGGCGCCTGTGGTGAGCGCTCTCGTCCTTCGCTATTGCACTCCCATGCCAGGCGCGATCACGCGGGCGATCTCGATCGCCGCTCCCCCCGCCAGGGTATTTGCCATCGTCTCGGATCCGACCTCCATGCCGCGCTATGCGCCCCGATTCGCTCGATCGGTGCGGCCCGACGGCGGCATTTGGATCGCGGAGACGAGCCGGGGCAGGCTGCGGCTCTGGCGCACCGGTGATGCGCAGGCGGGCACGGTGGACTTCCGGCTGAAGGCGCAGGACGGCGGGGAGAACATGGTGTTCACCCGGGTCGTGCCGATCGGTCGAGAAAGCGAGTTCGTCTTCACGCTGCAGTTGCCGGACGGGGTGAGTGACGAGGCGGTGGTCGTTCAGGGGGCCGTCTTGGAGGAGGAGCTCCAGGCGCTGAAGGCGCTCTGCGAGGCAGGCTGAGCGCGGGGCACGGTGGGAATGACGTCCCGCGTGCGGAGGCGTGCGGGAACCGCCGTGGACGCCTGGAGAGCGTTCCTGAGAGGACGTGTCGGCTACCCCGCTGCCCGAAGGCCCGGGAGGAGGTCACCCCTGTCCGCATGGGCAGCCGCGCGGGCTCACGGGCGTCCGGATCTCGGGGACGAGTCCATCTGGGGGTTCAGGTACTGGAGCAGTTTCCCGAAGTGCTTCGAGACACCGTGCAGCGCGACCCGGGCGTGCTCGGAACGGATCACATCCACGAGCCGGGCGAGGGCCGGCCCCTCGCACTCGTGAACGTCGCGGAAGTCGAGGTCGACATCGGCCCCGGGAACTGCACTCGCCAGGAGGGCAGCGATTTGCTGGGCATCCTCAAGGCGGAACACGGAGCTCACCTCGATGAGCACCTTGCTCCTTGTCGAGCCAGGCTGGACGGAGACACACATTGCGTCACCCCTATGAGGAGAGCCTCAAGCATGGAGATGACGTGGGGAGGGGGAAGAGACGCAGAGTCCTGCCCTCGCGCATCCAGGGCTCTGGACTAGGCCCTCGCTAGGTCGGTGTCCGAGCATCCACCCGGGCATCCCTTCCGCAGGCGCTTGTGAGCATGATGAAGCCGAGGCTAGATACCGCACCTGGCCCGGGGTGGTCTGTGGGGGCGGGATGCTGCTTCTGCACGGGCATCGACCCGCCTGTCTTTGGTGCTCCGGGCCGCGGAGGTCGCGTTGGCCTACCCCGTGAACAGGTCCCTGGCACAGGCGCTGCTCGCGGGGCAGGGCGAGGCGGGTGAGGCCGTCCGATCGGTGGACTGGGCTGCGACTGCTCTCGGGCCCATCCCGGCTTGGCCACCCTCGTTGTGGATGGCGATCCAGATCGCCCTGGACTCGAAGTGTCCGATGGCCGTGTGGGCGGGGCCGGAGTTGGTCCTTCTGTACAACGACGCCTACCTGCCGTTGCTCGGGTCCTCGAAGCACCCGTGGGCGATGGGCCGCACCGCGGGCGAGGTTCTCGAGCAGGACGACGCGTTCGGGGCCGAGCTGCGCATGGTGCGGGAGCACGGTCGCTCGGTGCGTCATCCACGGGGGAGGGGCGAGGTCGAGCGCAGCGGTCCTTCCGAGGAAGCCCGCTTCACCTACACGCTCACGCCCATCCGCGAGGGTGACGGGCGCGTCGTGGGGGTGCTCCACCTCGTCGAGGAGGCGATCGATCCGCCCGGCGCTTGCGAGGAAGGCTACCGGGCGCTGTTCCGCTCGATCGACGAGGGAATGAACGTCATCGAGCTCGTCTACGACGAGAGCGGGCACGCGATCGACTACACCATCCTCGAGGCGAACCCGGCGCAGGAACGGATGACCGGGCGCAGGAACCTGACGGGCAAGCGAGCTTCGGAGGTCGTCCCGGATCTCGAGGACCGCTGGTTGGCGGTCTTCGAGGAGGTCGCTCGCACCGGGGTAGCGGCCCGGTTCGAGGCGGGGAGCCGCCCGCTCGAGCGCTGGTTCACCGTAAAAGCGTCCCGGGTGGGCGGCGCGGGGAGCAGGACCCTGGCCCTCGTCTTCCACGACGTGACCCAGCGCAAGCGGCGCGAGGCGAGCCAGGCCCTGCTCGACGCGATCGCGGGCGACTTCGCCCACCTCTCCACCGAGGAGGAGATCACCCAGGCGATCGGGGCGCGGCTGGCCACGCACCTCGACGCCTCGACGTGCTCCGTGGCGGACTTCGCGGAGGGGATGGCCATGGTGCGATCGGCCTTCGCCCGCCCCGGCGCCGTGACGGCCACGGTTCCCCTCAAGGTATCGGACTACCTGAACGAGGAGTTGCAGGCGCTGGCCCGGGCCGGGCGGACGGTGGTGGTGCGGGACACGCGGGCCGACCCGCGCCTCGACGCCGACCGCTACGAGGCGATGGGGGTGCGGGCGGGCATCATCGTACCCTTCCAGAAGGGAGGCGAGTGGCGGCACTCCCTGGCCGTGGGCGCCTCTGAGCCGCGGGACTGGCGGGAGGACCAGGTTCGCCTGCTCGAGGAGGTGGCGGGGCGCTACTTTCCCCGCATCGAGCGGGCGCGGGCCGAGGAGGCGCTGCGGGCGACCTTGGCCCGGGCGCGGACCATCTCCCAGAACATCCGCGACTACCTGGTGATCCTCCGGGCGGTGCGCGGCGACTCGGGCGAGATCGTCGACTGGAGGTACGAGGACGCGAACGAGGGTGCGCTGCAGCTGCTTGGCCTGGGCAGGGAGGACCTCATCGGAACGCTCCTCGGCGCCCTCTTCCCGGAGCAGCGGGACCTGCCGAGGCGGCTCGAGCGCGTCCTGGCCGAGGGGAGGCCGGTCAAGTACGAATCCACCTTCCGGGACATGGCACTCTGGGTCACGCTCTTCCGCATCGACGAGGAGACGGTCGGCAGCGCCTCGGTGGACATCACCGATCGCAAGCAGGCCGAGGCGTACGCGCAGTCGCTGGCCCGTTTCCCCGAGGAGAACCCCGACCCGGTGCTGCGGCTCAGTGGAGATCTGCTGGTCGAGTACGTGAACTCGGCCGGTTTGAGGGCGTTCGGGGCGCTCGGGGTGGAAAGGGGCCTTCTCGTCCCGACGCCCATCGCCGGTCCGGCCCGAATCGCCCTGCGGGAGCGCGGGCCGGTGAAGGCCGAGGTGGTGTGCCAGGGAGCGGTCTACTCGGTCACGGTGGTGGCCGTGGGAGCGGAGGTGAACGTCTATGCCCAGGACATCACCGAGCGAAAGCGCGCCGGAGAGGCGCTCCGCCTGAGCGAGGCCCGCCTGCGGCGCCTCTGGGACTCGGGCATGATCGGCATCTTCTACTTCGACCTCGACGGCTCGGTCACCGATGCCAACGACAAGTTCCTCGGCACCATCGGCTATACCCGGGACGATCTGGGCTCCGGGCGCATCCTCTGGGAGCAGCTGACTCCCCCCGAGTACCGCAGCCGGGACGAGCGTGCCATCGAGGAGCTCCGAGCGGCAGGCGTCGACACCCCCTACGAGAAGGAGTTCATTCGCAAGGACGGCTCGCGGGTCTCCGTGTTCCTCGGCGCAGCGATGTTCGACGACGAGCGCCAGCGCGGGATCTCGTTCGTCCTCGACATCGAGGAGCGCAAGCGCGCCGAGCAGGGCCTGCGCGCCTCCGAGGCGGCCCTGCGAGAAGCGGATCGCCGCAAGGACGAGTTCCTCGGCGTCTTGTCGCACGAGCTGCGAAACCCGCTCGCCCCCATCCGCAACTCGCTCTTCATCCTCGACCGCGCGGCTGCGGGGAGCCCCCAGGCACGCCGGGCCAAGGAGGTCGTCGAGCGCCAGGTGCTGCACCTGTCCCGCCTCGTGGACGACTTGCTCGACATGACCCGGATTGCCCGGGGCAAGGTGAAGCTCGATCGTTCCGAGCTCGATCTCGTCGGTCTGGTTCGCCGCACCGTAGAGGACAACCTGGGGCTCCTCTCGCAGCGCGGGCTCGAAATCGAGGTGCGGGTCCCGCGAGGGCGGGTCCGGGTGATCGGGGACGAGACACGCCTCGTCCAGGTGTTGGGCAATCTCCTCCAGAATGCGGCCAAGTTCACCCCACCGGGTGGGCGGGTGACGGTCGCAATGTCCGTTGCGGGGCGAGTCGCCGAGCTGCACGTGCGCGACACAGGGGCGGGCATCGAACGGGCGCTCCTGGGCACCATCTTCGAGCCATTCACCCAGGGCGAGCAGACCCTGGCGAGGAGCGACGGGGGGCTCGGCCTGGGGCTATCTCTCGTGAAGGGGCTCGTCGAACTACACGGCGGCGAAGTGCGGGCCCTGAGCGAGGGCCCCGGCCATGGCACCGACCTGGTCGTGACGCTGCCGCTGGCAAGGTCACCGTCCTCGGCGCGGGGGCGGCGGCGCCGCCGTTCCCGGGGGCAGGCCGTTCGGCGGCGGGTGCTCATCGTGGACGACAACGAGGACGCGGCGGACAGCCTGGCACAGCTCGTGGAGTTCCTCGGACACGAGGCGGAGGTGGCCCACGAGGGAAGGACGGCGCTGGCGAAGGCGCGCGCCAACCCTCCCGACGTCATCCTCTGCGACATTGGCCTGCCCGGGATGGACGGCTACGCCGTGGCGCGTGAGGTTCGCCGCGGCGGCCCCGAGGGAGTGCGGCTCGTCGCCGTGAGCGGATACGCTCGACCGGAAGACAT
>Ga0335071_10004436_pt1 | contig 14640 bp, 14 predicted proteins | sample Lox_Sample_15_FD_206724 | JGI IMG/M metagenome (GOLD analysis project Ga0335071, IMG submission 206724) | Soil microbial communities from Loxahatchee National Wildlife Refuge, Florida, United States - Lox_Sample_1.5 | ecosystem: Environmental > Terrestrial > Soil > Wetlands | place: USA... | reverse complement strand
CGTGGATGGACCAGGCGTCCAGCGACTCGTCGAGCCCTTTCCGGATCCGGAGGAGCATCATCGAGTAGCAGAGCAGGCCGGCGACAACGCCGATCAGGATCGCGGCCATCGGGTCCACGAACCCGGCGGCGGGCGTGATGGCACCGAGGCCGGCGACCGCCCCCGAGACCACCCCGAGCGAAGAGGGCCTGCCATGGTACCAGCTCGCGCACATCCAGGTGAGGGCCCCGGCAGCGGCAGCCGTGTTCGTGACGACGATTGCACTCGCCGCGAGGCCGCCTGCCGCAAGGGCGCTCCCGCCGTTGAAGCCGAACCAGCCGAACCAGAGCATCGCGGCCCCGATCAGGGCGATGGGAATGTTCGCCGGCTCGATGGCATGTTCGCCAAAGCCCCTTCGCCTCCCGATGACGAGGGCCACCGCGAGTGCCGAGAACCCGGCGCTGATGTGGACGACCGCACCCCCGGCGAAGTCAAGTCCCCCCATGGCGGCGATCCACCCGCCGCCCCAGACCCAGTGGGCCAGGGGGTCGTAGACGAGGGTCGTCCAGAGGAGGCCGAAGACGAGGAAGGAGGCGAGCTTCACCCGCTCGGCAAAAACCGAGGTGAGGATGGCAAGCGTCACCGTGGCAAAGACCATCTGGTAAGCCATGAACGCATAGCCGGGGACCGTCGGGGCAGGGGCAGCCGGGGCCATCCCGACCCCGTGGAGGAAGGCCGAGGAGAGCCCCCCGAAGATGCCGCCGATATCGGGGCCGAAGGAGAGGCTGTACCCCCAGAGGACCCACTGGAGGCTCACCAGGGCAAAGACGATGAAGGAAAGGGCGATCATCGCGATGACGTTCTTCCTTCTCACCATCCCCCCGTAAAAGAACCCCACGCCCGGGGTCATGATCATCACGAGGGCGATGGAGACGAGTATCCAGGCAGTGTCGCCTGTGTCTATGGCCATTGCAGTATCCCTCCCTGTCCGCCTCCCGGGCAGAGTATCCCGCCGCCTGGTCCAGGTGAAACAGGCGGGTTCTCGAAAACGGTCATGGTCGCTGCCTGACGGTCTGATCTCATGGAAGGAAAGTAGTTTCCTTCTTACCTAAACATTCCGATTTTTCACGGGAACGGAACCGGCACGGTTCGCCGGCACCAGGAAAAAAAGGGGTTCAGTATCTCACGAGGTACTGGTCGTGCTCCCAGGCGTGCACGGCCGTCCGGAAGGAGTCCCACTCCATGGTGGTGATCCGCTCCAGGTTCTCCATGATGTGGCCGCCGAGGGTCCCGGCGAGAAGCGGGTCCTTTTCCAGTTCCCTCATCGAGGAGACGAGATCGCCGGGCAGGGTGTCGATCTTCGCCCTCTTCCGCTCCTTCGGGGTCATCTCGTAAATGTTCTTGTCTGTACTCGCCGGGGGCTCAATCCTGTTCCGTATCCCGTCGAGGCCGGCCGAGAGCATGCAGGCAAAGGTCAGGTACGGGTTGCACATGGGGTCGGGCGACCGGAACTCGGCCCGGGTGCTGTTCCCGCGGGCGGCGGGGACCCGGATGAGAGCCGAGCGGTTCGTCACCGACCAGCTGATGTACACGGGGGCCTCGTAGCCGGGGACCAGGCGCTTGTAGGAGTTGATGGTCGGGTTTGCCACGCGGGTGATCCCCTTCACGTGTTTCAGGAGGCCGCCGATGAAGTGGAGGCAGAGGGGGGAGAGCTCGCGGTCGCCCTTCGGGTCGTAGAAGGCGTTCTTCCCGTTCTTTGCAAGCGAGCAGTGGGTGTGCATCCCGCTCCCGTTGATCCCGAAGATGGGCTTTGCCATGAAGGTGGCGTGGAGGCCCTGCTGGAGGGCGATGGTCTTCGTCGCGATCCGGTAGGTGATCACGTTGTCGGCGGTGCGCAGCGCGTCCCCGTACTTGAAGTCGATCTCGTGCTGGCCGGCCGCGACCTCGTGGTGGGATGCCTCGATCTCGAAGCCCATTTCCTCGAGCGCCTGGACGATGTCCCGGCGGACGTTCTCGGCGAGGTCGATGGGGGCGAAGTCGAAGTACGCCCCCGCGTCCTGCGGGATGATCGTCGGGTTCCCGTCGGAGGTCCTGAAGAGGAAGAACTCGAGCTCGGGGCCCGTGTTGAAGACATATCCCATCTTCGCCGCGTCCTCGAGGGTCCGCTTCAGGATGTACCGGGGGTCGCCGACATAGGGCTTCTCGTCGTAGGTATAGACGTCGCAGATCATCCGCGCGACCGAGTTCGACGGCCTCCAGGGGAGGACCGAGAAGGTGGCCGGGTCGGGCTTGAGGAGCATATCGGACTCCTCGATCCGGGCGAACCCCTCGATGGAGGAACCGTCGAAGTAGATGCCCTGTGTGAGGGCCTTCTCTGCCTGCGTCGCGGGGATGGCGACGTTTTTCGGCTGCCCCTGGATGTCGCAGAACTGCAGCCTGAGGAACCTGATATCCTGATCCTTGATCTTCTTCAGGATCGACGCCTGACTGTCGCGTGGCATGGGGGAAGATGTCGACCTGACACGAGTTATAGTTACTCATCCGGCCCGGGCCGGGAGGTGTCGCATCAGGCGAAAAAAAGGGGTGTTCAGATGTCGAAGTACAGGTAGAACTCGTAGGGGTGGGGGCGCAGGCGCACCTTGTCCATCTCGGCCCGCTTGTAGTCGATCCAGACGTCGATGACATCCTGGGTAAAGACCCCGCCCTCGAGGAGAAACTTGTGGTCCTCTTCGAGGGCCTCGATGGACTTTTCAAGGGACCCGGGGACCGTCGGGATCTTTTTTGCCTCGGACTTCGAGACCTCGTAGGTGTTCCTGTCATAGGGCTCCCCGGGGTCGATCTTTCTCTTTACCCCGTCGAGGCCCGCCATGAGCATCGCGGGAAACGCGAGGTACGGGTTGCAGGCCGGGTCAGGGGGCCGGAACTCGAGGCGCTTTGTCTTCGGGTTCTCGGAATAAACCGGGATCCGGACCGCGGCCGACCGGTTGCGCATCGAGTACACGAGGTTCACCGGCGCCTCGTAGCCGGGCACGAGCCGCTTGTACGAGTTCGTGGTCGGGGCGCAGAAGGCCATGAGGGCGTTTGCATGGGCAAGGAGGCCGCCGGCATAATACTTCGCGAGCTGGCTGATCTTCGCGTACCCCTTTTCGTCGAAGAAGATGTTCTTCCCGCCCTTCCAGAGGGACTGGTGGGTGTGCATCCCGGAGCCGTTGTCGCCGTAGAGAGGCTTCGGCATGAAGGAGGCGACCATGTTGTTCTTCTTCGCGATGTTCTTCACGATGTACTTGAACATCATGCACCGGTCCGCCATTGTGACCAGGGTATCGAAGCGCATGTCGATCTCGCACTGGCCGGCGGTCGCCACCTCGTGGTGGTGCACCTCGACGGGGATCCCCGCCCGGATCATCTGGAGGATGGTCCGGCTCCTCAGGTCCTGGAGGGAGTCATGGGGTGGCACCGGGAAGTACCCTTCCTTGAACCGGGGCTTGTACCCGAGGTTCGGCTGCTCGACGGCGCCGGAGTTCCACTCTCCCTCGACGGAGTCGATGTAGTAGAATCCCTTGTTCACGGACTGGCCGAACCGGATGTCGTTGAAGAGGAAGAACTCGAGCTCCGGTCCCCAGTAACTCGCATCCGCGATCCCCGAGTCCTTCAGGTATTTCTCGGCCTTCTTCGCGATGTACCGGGGGTCCCTCGTGTAGGGCTGCTTGGTCATGGGATCGTAGACGTCGCAGATGATGGAGGCGGTCGGCACCTCGCAGATTGGGTCCATGATCGCCGTGGTGGCATCCGGGATCAGGATCATGTCCGACTCCTGGATGGCCTGGAAGCCCCGGATGGAGGATCCGTCGAAGCCGATGCCCTCGGCCCAGATGGAGGTCACCGGATCGTCAATCTGCGAGAGCTCGGAGGAGGGGATCGAGAAGTGCTGCCAGAGGCCCGGCAGGTCGTTGAACTTGAAGTCAACGATCTCGATCCCGTTCTTCTTGATGAGCTTCGAGACGCTCTCGATCGCCTCGTTGTTCAGGTTCCCGTTCCACTTCATGGCGGGCGCGGTCACGGCCTCACCATCCCGAGATCACACCGGATCAACATGGAAATAAATTTCTACCACGGTACTATATATATGTAGTGATATTATCTTATAGGGCAAGGTAGAAACATTTTACTACCAGCCATCGCCAAACCTAATGGTACGGATCCCCCCGCGAAGGACCGGCGGGCCGACTAAACCCTCATCATCCGGAAGGTCTCTCTAAGGAATACGTCATGTGCGGCATCATCGGCGTCATCGATCGCGCAAGGAAGGCGATGGACGGCTCGCTGATCAAGCCGGCGCTTTCCCAGATGGTGGAGCGCGGGAGCGGCGAGGGGGCCGGGTATGCCGTGTACGGGTGCTATCCCGAGTACCGGGAATGCTATGCCCTCCATGTCTTCTTCGACGCAATCCACGAGAACAAGAAGGCGGTGGACGACCTCCTCGACCAGTGGGGGAAGGTTGTCCATGAAGAGCAGATCCCGACGTACGAGCAGCCGAACCTCCGGAAGGTCCATTCCCCCTGGCGGTACTTCTTCAAGCCCGACCCGGGCCTGATGTCCTGGTCCCCCACCCCCGAGGACGACATCGTGACCCTCCTCGTCATGCGGGTGAACACCGAGCGGAAGGGCGCCCTCATCATTTCGTCGGGAAAGGACATGGGGGTGTTCAAGGCCTCCGGCTGGCCCGAGGATGTCGCGAACTTCTACCGGATCGAGGACTACCAGGGCTATCTCTGGCTCGGCCACAACCGGTACCCGACAAACACGCCGGGGTGGTGGGGCGGGGCCCATCCCTTCAACCTCCTCGGCTGGTCGGTGGTCCATAACGGTGAGATCACCTCGTATGGGACGAACCAGCGGTACATCCAGTCCTACGGGTACAACTGCACCATGTACACCGACACCGAGGTGGTGGCGTACCTCTTCGACCTGCTGGTCCGGAAACACGGCCTCCCCGAGGACGTCGCGGTGAAGGCCCTCGCCCCGCCCTTCTGGGACGAGATAGACCGGATGCCGGAGAAGGAGCGGCTCCTCCACACCGCCATCCGGCTCACGTACGGGCCCGCGCTCATGAACGGCCCGTTCGCGATAGCCATCGCCCGCCCCGGGATGATGCTCGGGTTCACCGACCGGATCAAGCTCCGGCCGCTCGTCGCCGGCGAGAACGGCGACCGGCTCTATATCTCGAGCGAGGAGGCGGCCATCCGGAGGATGGACCCCGAGGTCGGGGAGGTCTACATGCCGAAGGCCGGCGAGCCCGTGATCGGGAGGGCGAGGATATGAGCACCATCGGAGCCCTCCCCCCGCGGTACCGGGTCACCGTCGACCGGGAGCAGTGCATGCTCTGCGAGCGGTGCGTCGAGAACTGCCCCTATGGCGTGTTCAGGATCGAGGACGGGCGGCTCATCATCGACTCCCGCCGGTGCACCGCCTGCCACCGGTGCATCGCGCTGTGCCCGAGGGACGCCATCGACATCAGGGAGCACCCGGTCGACTACCGGAGCCACCCGGTCTGGACGAGGGAGGCACGGGAGGACATTTATAACCAGGCCCGGACAGGGAAGATCATCCTCGCGGGCATGGGGAACGCGGCCGACTACCCGGTCATCTTCGACCGGATGGTCCTCGACGCCTGCCAGGTGACGAACCCCTCCATCGACCCGCTCAGGGAGCCCATGGAGCTCCGCACCTACATCGGGAAGAAACCCGCCCGCCTGGAAATCAGGAGGAACGACGGCGGGGAGGTTGAGCTCCTGACAAAGCTCTCCCCGAACCTCCAGCTCGAGACCCCCGTCATGATCGCCCACATGTCCTACGGTGCGATCAGCCGGACCGCCCAGCTCTCCCTCGCCCGTGCTGCGAAGGAGACAGGGACCTTCATGGGGACCGGGGAGGGTGGGCTCCACCAGGCCCTCTACCCCTACCAGGACCATATGATCGTCCAGGTGGCGTCGGGCCGGTTCGGGGTTGACATCAACTACCTCGAACGGGGCGCTGCCATCGAGATCAAGATCGGCCAGGGGGCAAAACCGGGCCTCGGCGGGCACCTGCCCGGTGAAAAGGTGAACGGCGACGTCTCCCAGACCCGCATGATCCCGGTCGGGTCCGATGCCATCAGTCCCTCCCCCCACCATGACATCTACAGCATCGAAGATCTGAAGCAGCTTGTCCGCGCCCTCAAGGAGGCGACCGAGTGGAAAAAACCGGTCTTCGTGAAGATCGCGGCGGTCCACAACTCGGCGGCCATCGCCGCGGGGATCGCCCGCTCCTCGGCGGACGCGGTGGTGCTCGACGGGTTCCGGGGCGGCACCGGGGCGGCCCCGAAGGTCTTCCGGGACCATGTCGGGATCCCCATCGAGGCGGCCATCGCCTCGGTGGACGCGAAGCTGCGTCAGCAGGGGATCCGGAACGAGGTCTCCCTCATCGCGAGCGGCGGTATCCGGGAGAGCGCCGACGTGGCAAAGGCCATCGCGCTCGGGGCCGACGCGGTATACATCGGGACCGCCGCCCTCGTGGCCCTCGGCTGCCGGGTGTGCGGCAACTGCTACCGGGGCCTCTGCCCGTGGGGGATTGCGACCCAGCGCGAGGACCTGGTCACGCGGCTTGACCCCGAGAACGGTGCGCACCAGGCGGCGAACCTGATCCATGCCTGGACCCTCGAGCTCTCGGAGCTGATGGGGGCGGCGGGGATCAACAGCATCGAGAGCCTCCGGGGGAACCGGGACCGGCTCCGTGGCTACCTTCTGGACGAGGGGATCCTGAAGGTCCTCGACGTGAAGTCGGTGGGGGCGTGAGGATGCCGGCGCTTCGGATCGATGCAGGGAACCTCACGTACACCCGGCTGAACGAGCTCCTCCGTGCCGCCGTGGCCGCCGGTGAGAAGGAGATCGAGATCGACCATGTCCTCGGCCAGCGGTTCATCGCCGACGGGCTGAAGGGGGACGTGCGGATCACCATCCACGGGGTGCCCGGCGGGGACCTCGGGATGTTCATGTCCGGCCCGACCTGCATCGTCCACGGGAACGCCGAGCATGCACCGGGGAACACCATGGACGCGGGGATGATCGTCATCCACGGGTCGGCCGGCGACGCGGTGGCCCACTCGATGCGCGGGGGAAAGGTCTTTGTCCGGGGCGACATCGGCTACCGCGGGGGCATCCACATGAAGGAGTTCACGGGAAAGCGGCCAATCCTCGTCGTCGGGGGCAGCACCCGTGCCTTTCTCGGCGAGTACATGGCCGGGGGGCTCATCGTGGTCCTCGGATCCGGGGGAAAGCCGGCGGTGTCAGAGCGGGGGATCGGGAGCGGGATCCATGGCGGCGAGATCTTCATCCGCGGGGAGGTCCCCGACCACCTCCTCGGCGTGGGGGCCATGAATACGCCGGTCGGCGTGGAGGACCGGAAGCGGATAGCCCCCGTGATCGATGAGTTTGCCCGCGAGCTCGGCCTTGATGCCGCAGAACTCCTCTCGGGGGACTTCATCCGGATCGCGCCCGCCAGCAGCCGGCCGTTTGCAAACAAGTATACGTGGGAGTAAGCATGAGCGGGAAATCCTACCGTGACCTGGAAAAGGAGGTCTGGGCCGCCGGCCTCTGCTCCGGCTGCGGGGCATGCGTCGCGGTCTGCCCTGCCGAGGGGCTCTACTTCATGAAGGCCGGGGCCGGGGACGCAGGGCCGGCGAGCCCGGGGTCAACCGGCACCTGCAAGGAGGACCAGTCCGAGGTCCCCTGCGGGGCCTGCTACGCGGTCTGCCCGAGGGTATCGGGTCCGGGCCCGGAGATGCTCGGGGAGTTCTCCGCTGCCCTCGCGGCAAAGGCGGCATTCGAGATCCCCCGCAGGCAGAGCGGCGGGGCGGTCACCGCCATCCTCGCAAACGCCCTCGACGAGGGGCTCATCGACGGTGTCGTGACCGTCACCGAGGACCGGTTCACCCTGGAGCCCCGCTCTGCCATTATCACCTCATCGGGTGCCCTCATCCACGAAGCGGGATCCCGGTACTCCTGGTGGGTGCCCCTCCTCGCGTCCCTGAAGGAGGCGGTGGTGCGGCGGAAACTCCGGCGGGTCGCGGTGGTGGGCGTGCCCTGCGCGGTCCAGGCGGTCCGGCGGATGATGGCCTCCGACAACCAGCTCGCACGGCCCTATGGCCGGTCGATCCGGCTCCTCGTCGGGTTGTTCTGCACCGAGTCCTTCGACTACCAGGTCCTCGTGCAGGGCGTCCTCGGGAAGAAGCACGGGGTCGAGCCCTGGCAGGTGAAGCGGCTGAACGTCGCCGGGAAGCTCGAGGTAACCGTCGAGGGGCAGGGCCAGGTCGCGATCCCCCTGAAGGAGCTCGACGCCGCGGTCCGGCCCGGGTGCCGGATTTGCACCGATTTTTCGTCCGTCGATGCCGATATCTCCGCCGGCGCGGTCGGGGCCCCGAAGGGGTACACCACGCTCCTCGTGAGGACGCCCGTCGGGAGATCCTTCATAGACCGCGCCGTCGCATCGGGGAAGCTTGTCACCGGCCCGGAGGTCGACCTCGCGGCGGTGGAACGGCTCGCGAAGGAAAAGGCGAAGCGCAAAAACCGGGGGTCGCACCCCGCCTGATGGCGGTTTGTTCCAGGTCGGTTTTCTGCGAAAACCTCCCTTCCACCGAAAGTAACATAACCTCCCGCGCCTCCCATCCCGGGATGATGGTCAAGGAGCGTGAGAAAGTGAAGGCCGGGAAGGTCCCCATCTTCTCGGTGGCGACGGGACAGGTGGAGATGGTCGACCGGGTAGTGAAGACCGACGAGGAATGGCGGAAGGTCCTCGACCCGAACACCTTCGAAATCGCCAGAAAGGCGGGAACGGAGCCAGCCTTTACCGGGAAGTACCATGACTGGCACGGGAAGGGCCTCTACCGGTGCTCCTCGTGCGGGACCGACCTGTTCCTCTCGGACACGAAGTTCGAGTCCGGTACCGGCTGGCCCTCCTTCTGGGCACCGGTATCAGAGAAAAACGTCGAGCTGAAGAAGGACGTCTCGTTCGGCATGGTCCGGACCGAGGTGCTCTGTGCCCGGTGCGGTGCCCACCTCGGGCATGTTTTCGACGACGGTCCGCCGCCGACCCACCAGCGGTATTGCATGAACTCGGCGTCGCTCGCGTTCGTGAAGCAGGAACAGATTTTGTAATTACCCGTCATTTTTATGTAGCCCCGGGTCATCAGGGGCTCACCATGGCACTCAAAGACAAGATCCTGCAGGTCATCGGGGGAATGCACCCGGCGGCAGTCGCGACCATCGACCGGGGGAAGCCTGCCGTGCGGTTCATGGTGCTCTGGGGGTTCGACGACATGACCCTCGTCGGGGGAACGGGCAGGCCGAGCAGGAAGGTGGCGCAGCTCAGGAAGAACCCTGACGCGTCCATCTCCATCTGGTCGGGGAAGGAGTTCACCGACCCGTACGTGACGATACAGGCGAAGGGGGAGGTCCGCGAGGATCTCCCGACGAAGAAGAAGTACTGGAACCCGATGATGGAGCAGTACTTCAAAGCGGTGGACAACCCCGAATACGTGGTCCTCGTCTTCACCGCGGGTGAGATCGAGTACATCGACCCGAAGACGATGGCGATGGAGACCTGGAAGCGGTAACCGGCAAACCCTTATGGGGAATCGAATCCTTATCGGGATTCGGGGGAACGACAGGTGACCAGGAAACAGGCTGATGAGGCGGTCGAGGCCTTCCGGAGGGGCCTCTCCTGCTCGCAGGCGATATTCTCGGTGTACGCGAGGGACTTCGGGATCGACCCCGGGACGGCGGAAAAGCTCGCCTCTCCCTTCGGGGCGGGCGTGGCGAAGACCGGCGAGATCTGTGGGGCGGTTTCCGGTGCGCTCATGGTGATCGGGCTAACCCAGAAGCGGGAGGACATCGGAAATGCGACCGCGAGGGAGAAGGTGTACGGCCTCGCGAGGAGGTTCATCGAGGAGTTCACGGAGAGGAACAAGTCGGTGAACTGCACCGAGCTCGTCGGTTACGACCTCTCGGACCCGAAGCAGTTCGCCGAGGCGAGGGAGAAGAAGGTCTTTGCCACGAGGTGCTCGAAGATCGTGAGGGACGCCGGGGAGATCCTGGACGGGATCCTCTCCCGGTAACAGGTACCTTTCCCGTGATCGATATGCGCGACGGCCGGTCCCGGGCCTCGATCCGGATCGGCGCGATGGTCGAGATCGTCAGGAAGGAGGACCAGAAGACTGGTAAGAGGACCCGGGGTATCGTGGCCGCGATCCTCACGAACTCCGCCTCCCACCCCCATGGCATCAAGGTGCGGCTTCGGGACGGGAAGGTGGGGAGAGTGGCGTCCGTCATCGGGGATGATACCGAAAAACAGGGTGAGTGAGGGTTACTTCTTCTCGGCCATCTTTTCCATCGGCATCTTTTTCATCATCATTTTCGCTCCTGCAAAGCCCGCAAGGCCGAGCAGGATGGTGATGATGCCGAGGACGAGGGCGACGGTTGCGGAAAGCGCGATTCCCGCGACCAGCACGAGACCGATGATGATCATCCAGATCCAGGTAATGGCGAATAACCACTTGGACATAGGCAACTCCTTGACGATTGGTGGAAGACTCCATGACGGGGGGGCGCACTTCTGTCCCCGGTCCGGCCGAGGGTCAGGGAAGTCCTGCGGAGATTGTCCCCGGAAAGTGAATGCCGGGGGCAATTGATAAATATTTCTCTCCTGCCGTCCCGGCCGCCCGGCAGCAGGTTCTCTTCTAATTCCCTCGCTTCCGCCTCGCGAGCGGGCTCGCCGGCTCGATGAACCGGGAGAGGAAACCGGCGAACTCCTCCTGCCAGCAGGCCTCGCCCTCGGCAAGGTCCCAGCCTCTTTCCATCGCGAGCTTCACGTGCTTCCCGATTCCCACGGCGAGGATCTCCGGGGATCGCAGGAGACTCGCGGCATCCGTGAACCTCCGCCCGAGGTCGACCATGTACCGCCCGTCCACGACGAACGGTCCCGACAGGGGGTTTTCCAGGTACTTCCCGGCGAATTTTTCGGCGTTCGCCCGGTCCCAGATCGGCGGGCCGGTGTGCCGGGTGACCGGCGGGAGCCGGTCCACGAGGAGCTCGAGGAGGAGGATGCACCGTTCCTCCCCCATGTCACAGTCGTCCTGGAGCACGACGAACCCGTTCCGGGTGAGGAGCCCGCGGACGGACGCGAGGCTCCGGCGGAGCTGGGGGACAACGATGTCCGGGATAAGCGATGGGGTCGCGAAGCTGATGGCATAAAGGTGCGTGCCGCGCCGGGCAAGCGCCTTTCCAAAGTCCTTCCTGTTGATGCCCCCCTGCGCAGGCGGGGAGAAGAAGCCTGCCGAGGGCTCGTCCAGGTATCCCCGGGAGTACTCGACGAACTCGAACATCCGGGTGGAAGAGAGTGCTGCGGCGACGTTCCGGGCAGGGTCCACCGGGTCGACCACCCGGAGGGGTTCCTCGAAGGCCTTGCAGGCATGCCCCTCGAGGTCGATGCAGGTGCCGGGCTTCCACGCCGACGCGGCCTCGATGAACGGGGTAAAGCCCCCATAGTGGAGGACCAGCAGCTCGCAGAGGTAGCCCGAGAAGCCCTCGGTCATCTGGTCCGAGCCGTACACCCCGCAGGCCTTGGCAAACTGCTTTGCGAGAAGGACGTCGTCACGGAACGGCCCGATCTTCCCCGAGATGTACCGGGTGTGGAACGGGGTGCGGTCCACCGCCGACTGGATGGCTGCCGCGGAGGCTACCTCGTAGCAGGGGACGAGATCCACGTCGAGGCTGTTGATGGTCGCGTTCACGTACGGGTGCTCGGCGTACTTCTCATGGAAGGTCGTCGTGAACCGGCGGGCGATCCCCCGGGCAAGGTCGAGGCCCTTCTCCTCGAGTTCCTCCCGGGGGAGATCGGGGGGGAAGAGGAGGAAGATGTCCAGGTCCCGGTCGCCGGAGAGCCAGGTATCCCGGGCCACCGAGCCGACCACCATCCCCTTCGCCCTCCCGTCCGCTTCAACGGCAGAAAGGATCCGGGTGGCCACCTCCCAGGTATGGGTGCGCTCCTCCTCCGTCGGGCGGATCCGGGCGAGGATCTCCATCTCGTGCGTGGCCCGGGCGGTGGTCCCACCTCGCTTCACGTGCAGGGCACCTCCAGGATGTCCTCGTAGATCGGTCCCGAGGGCGTGAGGGTGCTCTTCTTCAGCTTTATGCAACGGACGGGGCAGGACCCGAACTCCTCGGCCGCGAGATCCCGGAGCACCGGGAGGAGCGAGGGATCGAACCGCTTCACCCGGGCAAGGGTCGCATGGGGGGTGTACTCCCGCTTCTCCCTCGGGATGCCGAGGGGGGCGAGGGCCGCCTCTACGAGGTCAAAGACCGTTTTGCAACCCCCCTCGTCGCGGACCCCGGACCAGATGACCCTCGGGGAGCGGGAGGGGTTCCCCTTCACCCCCCCGACGGAAACCCATAAGGCCGGGAAACGGATGGCAGAGAGCGCCTCCTTCACCCTCGCGAGGGTCTTCTCATCGACCTCCCCCAGGAACTTGAGGGTGATGTGGATGGCCGGGGGTTTCACGAGGGTGAGCCGGGCCCGCGAGGCGCCGAGCTTCTCCTGCGGCCCCTTCATCCGCTCCCTCACCTCCGGGGCGAGATCAATAGCAATAAACGTCCTGACCATCAAGAATACTTGGAACACCACCTACAAATGATAATCGATCCCGGGGGAAAGGATTCTTGAGCGCGCAACCGGTCCCGACCGTCTATACCCTTGAACATTGCCCGAACTGCGAGATGCTGAAGGCCTACCTGAAGTCCCGGAAGATCTCCTATGCCGAGAAGGACATGTCCTCTGCCGAGTCCCTCACCGAGCTTCGGGTAAACGGCTGCTTTGCGATGGAAGCCCCGGTCCTCAGGTTCGACGATACCTTCCTCACCTCGGCCGAGCTCTTCGCCGGGGGAAAGGTCAGGGACGCCGAGATCCGGAAGACCCTCGGCATTCCCTGAATTCCCCCCGGGTCTCCCTGAATCCAGCCCCGATCCCGGGCCGAACCCCGGGATTCCCGTGTTTCGGAAAACCAGCCGAGCCGGGGGGCTTCCCGCCCGGTTTATAAGCGTGGGAATGGTTTAAAAAGATATATAAGGCGATATTACTCGATAAAGTCAAATAGCAATGGATTAATAGTATCTTAACGGTTTCGAGAGGTTGACCTCATTTGCCGAGGCAGAAGAAATCCCAGGGCAGGTCTGTTTTCCAGCAGCAACTCACGCTGGACGGGCGGTTTCTCCCCGCCCTCCCCAAGGTCAGGACCACGGACGGGCACATGGTGGAGTGGGACCGGGAGCGGATCGTCCGGCAGATCGTCGAGGAGACCCGGCTCATCGAGGTCTTCTACGGCCACGAGAGCGCGAGCCCCGAGGTCGCGCGGGAGATCGCCGCGCTCGTGGAGCAGCGGATCCTGAAGCTCGGGCTCCAGGTGCTCTCAGGCCCCCTGATCCGGGAGATCGCGAACATCGTCCTCCTCGAGAAGGGGCTCACCGAGTACCGGAACGTCTGCACCCGGGTAGGGACGCCCGTGTACGACGCGCACCTGATCGACGTCGGCCGGGGCTTCGAGGCCCATGACAACGCGAACCTCCAGGAGAATGCCGAGACCTCCCACAAGAAGAAGGCAGACAAGATCAGCAAGGAGCAGTACCTCCTCCAGCTCCCGCCCTCCCTCGCCGACTACCACCTCGGGGGCGACCTGCACATCCATGACCTCGAGTATTTCGGGACGAGACCGTTCTGCCAGGACTGGGACCTCCGCTATTTCCTGTATTACGGCCTGATGCCCGACGGGAACGGGACAAAGGCCTCTGTCGCGGGCCCCGCGAAGCGCGCCGAGGTCGCGGTGCTCCATGCCGTGAAGGCCCTCGGCTCTGCCCAGACGAACTTCGCCGGCGGCCAGGGCTACTACAACTTCCTCACCTTCCTCGCGCCGTACTTCGAGGGCCTTGAGTACGACCAGGTCAAGCAGCTCATCCAGATGTTTGTCTACGAGATGACCCAGATGATGGTCGCCCGGGGCGGCCAGCTGGTCTTCTCCTCGGTCCAGCTCACGCCGGGCGTCCCCACCCTGTGGAGGGACAAGCCCTGCGTGTACCGCGGCAGGATCTACGACGGGAAGCAGGCCCCGAAGCGGACTTACGGCGAGTTCGAGCGGGAGGTCCGGCTCCTCTTCAAGGCGATGATGGAGGTGATGCTCGAGGGGGACTACTGGGGCAAGCCCTTCTCCTTCCCCAAGCCGGAGATCAGCATCGAGCCGGACTTCCTTACCGAGAACGAGGACTTCAACAGGAGGCACCCCGAGCTCCCCACCTACCGGGACCTTTACCTCCTCACCTTCGAGCTCGCCTCGAAGTTCGGCACTCCCTACTATGACAACCAGATCCCGCCTTACCGCGGGGCAGGGAAGGGCATCTCCTGCTACCAGTGCTGCGCCTACCAGTTCTCGACGGTGGCGGGGAAGGACCCCGAGTTCGAGCGCAAGCTCGACTTCCAGGACGGCCGGCACTTCTCGATGGGCTCCTGGCAGGTGGTCTCGGTGAACTGCCCGAGGGCCGCATACCGGGCCGAGGGCGACGATGCCCGGCTCTTCTCGGAGCT
>Ga0335071_10004432_pt1 | contig 14649 bp, 13 predicted proteins | sample Lox_Sample_15_FD_206724 | JGI IMG/M metagenome (GOLD analysis project Ga0335071, IMG submission 206724) | Soil microbial communities from Loxahatchee National Wildlife Refuge, Florida, United States - Lox_Sample_1.5 | ecosystem: Environmental > Terrestrial > Soil > Wetlands | place: USA... | reverse complement strand
TTTGATGGTCTGAGAAACGGTGAGGGCCTTGAGGGGTGTACTCATATATGCCTTAATCGGTTGCTTGGGAAGGGAGATCATCTCCGATGTGGCAATAAGGAGCGCCTGCTTTGCCTCGTCTTTCCCAAAGACCTCCCCGCGGATCAGGAGTTTGTTTACCGGGGTGGGACCAATGGTAATCTTGTCTCCTATCTCGAAGATTTTGGCGCTGCCCACGAGTTTGATCACCGCGTGACAGACATCCGGGTGACAGAGTGTGGTAAAATCGATCTCCTGAACGTGTGCTCCCGATATCCTCTCGCCGTCGCGGCTGATCGGGACATCATAATCCCCTTCAGACACGTTCAGGTTGAGTTCCTTGTAGGCGAGCTGGGTGGGGATGTACCCTCCTTTGGGTCCGGGAACCCCGTCGACAAGACCGATCGCCTTTAAGGACTGCATCTGGTTTCTGACCGTGCCCGGGTTCCGCAGGATCATCTCCGCGATCTCCTCGCCCTTGATGGAATGGGATTTCTGGTGGTAAAGGGTGATGAGGGTGATGAGGATATCCTTCTGGATCAGGGACAGCTCCATAACGATAAGACGTATCACGCTCTAGGAATATATAGGTTGGAGTTTTGTGGAATTCGAACGAATGCCTACTGTGCCCACTGCTGATGAGATCCTTGACCGGAGCTTCCGGCGTGCAGCAAAGAAGAGAAGAGAGAAGCTCAATAAGGACCGGGCAAACGAGGAATTCGTGCGTGCGGTAGGGGCCGCGATTCATGACCGGCTGGTCTACATCATCCGGGGATTCCCGGAATTCGAGGAGATCCCTCCCTTCTACCGGGAGATGGCCGAGATCCTGTACGGGATTGACCGGATCAAGAAATCTCTCGGGGCCGTGGGCTGGGCGGCCAAGCACACCAAGATGGTAGGCCATGAGATTGCTGTCCAGACCAGAAAAGCAACCGACACGATGGTGTACCGGAAGCGTGCGGTGGCCCGGCTTGCATCCATGGTCCACCAGATCGATGATGACCTCATTTTCTTAAATGAGGTGCGAAACACCCTCCGGAAGCTGCCCCATATTGAGGATGCGTTCACGGTCGTGATCGCGGGGTACCCTAACGTGGGTAAGTCCTCGTTTATCCGGCTCGTCTCCTCTGCGACGCCCGAGATCGCTTCGTACCCGTTTACCACGAAGGGCGTAATCGTGGGGCTCCGCGAAGTCGGCCGGGAACGGGTCCAGTTTGTCGACACCCCGGGGATCCTCGACCGCCCGGCCGAGGAGCGAAATGCCATCGAGAAGCAGGCGCTCTCGGCGATAATGAACGTGGCAAGCGTGATCCTCTTCATCCTTGACCCCTCCGAACACTGTGGTTACCCGATGGAGGTGCAGATCCGGCTGCTGGAAGAGGTCAAGGGCATGGTGAGCGTGCCTGTGATTGTTGTGGCAAACAAGTCTGACATCGCGGTGGCAGAAGAGTACCGCTCTATGTCAACCGAGACAAATAAGGGTGTGGACGGGGTGCTCAATGAGCTCCTCTCTCACAAAAAGGCGTGGGCTGCCTTACGCAAAGCCGATGAGCGCCCAGCCGATGAGAAAACCGAGGATCGTCCCCCCGTTTAACGGGGGAAGTCCGGCCTGCGGCTTACCTGACATCACAAAGTGGAGAAGGATGACAAGGCCGCAGAGCGAGCCAATCATTGCGCCGAGAACCGGCAGGTTGAGGATTCCAAAATATTTTGTGCCGTGGGTGAATATCCCGGCGGAGACAACGAGGATTGAGGGCATGATGAGATCGCCCATGCCAATGATGAATGCCGAGCGTTCCCCACCATCGGCGATCTTCCCGATACCGTCTTTAATGAATGAGTAATCGCGTTTCTTGGGGATCACAAAGAGGATCGGGGTTTTTAAGTCAAGCACCCCTTCGGCAAGAGTGATCATGTGCTTTGTCTTGTACACGGAGATCGCATCGTAAACTGCGAGGATCACCAGTAGCAGCACAACCGGCAGGACATCAAGCGACGCCCCGAAGATCGCGGCAATACCGGCGGCAAGGAGGATCCCAAGGATATCTATCACGTACCACTCGGGATATTTGTAGAGCACCAGGGTTGCAAGGATTGCGAGGATGAGAACAATAGCCGTTGATGCAATCGTGCCTGCAGTCGTTGAATAAACAAGGACTGCCGGCACGATGTCCTCCCACCATGCACCGGTTCCCGAGGCCGTCACGTTCGTCGCGGCATAGACAAGGGCTGCAAAGACAAAGCAGAACGTAAAAAAGATCGAGAGGCCGATGATGGCAGCAATCAGTTTTTTTAGGGCATATTTTATCAGGACCAGGATAACGATGGTAAAGCCCAGGATCATCGCCAGAAAAATGAATGGGTTTGCTACGGACTCCGGGTCTTGGAATGCAACGAGGCCTGCAGACTGGACCGGGGCGGAAAGCAGGAGGGCGATAAGTTCGACCACTATAAGGAATATCGGCATCACAATGAGGGGCAGGGCATCTTTGAGCCGGGCAACTTTCGTGTCCATGGTAGTTCTGTACTCCGCGAAAGAGGATAGTTAGCTTAATGATGTGCGCTCTCATCATCTAAAAGCATGGATATTCCCGAGTATCTCCCTGACATCCTGCTTACGGCAGTCATGGTTATCTCGACACTCTTTCTTATCCTGCGGTTCTGGCAGGATCTCACCATTGCCGTAGCAGCCGCCCTTATGATGCTCTCGCTGGGTGGCCTGTTCTTGTCCCTCCAGATTAAGGTACGAAACCTCGAAAAGAACGTGATCACCCGGGAGCGGATGCTGCGTTCCAATCTTGAAGAAATTTCAAGCCGTATGACCCAGAAATACGACCAGACATCTACGCATCTGGACGAACTTGTCGGCGAGTTCTCGAAACGGGTGTACAAATAGAGGCCGGAATAACGGCGGGGCAGGAGCTTACGGGCTATGGGTGTCGCACTCCGGGATATCATCGCAGATTACAAAATGCCGGTTACCTGGGAAAACCTTTCCGGGGTAGCAGCGGTCGATGCAAACAATGCGCTCTACCAGTTCCTGACTATCATCCGACAGCCTGACGGGACGCCGCTGATGGACCATCAGGGGAGGGTGACCTCTCACCTTTCGGGGATCCTTTTCCGCATGGTCAATTTCCTGGAGAAAGGGATAAAACCGGTTTTCGTTTTTGACGGGAACCCCCCCCAACTCAAGCAGGAAACCAACGCTGAGCGAAAAAAACTCCGGGATTTGGCCGGGGAAAAGTACCGGGCAGCGGTTGAGCGCGGCGACGATGAGGAAGCCTACAAGCAGGCCCGGTCAGCGACCCGGGTGGACGAGACGGTGGTTGCCACCTCAAAGGAGCTCCTCGACCTGATGGGCATCCCGTACGTGCAGGCCCCTTCGGAGGGCGAGGCGCAGGCAGCGTTCATGGTGCAGCGGGGGGACGCACGCTTTGCGGTCTCGCAGGACTACGACACCCTGCTCTTTGGCGCCCCGCTCCTGATGCGCAACCTGACCGTGAGCGGGAAACGTAAGCTCCGGGGGAGGGTTGTCTCGGTCAACCCGGAACGCTTAGTGCTTTCCGAGGTGCTGGCCGGCCTCTCTTTGACCCGGGAGCAGCTGGTTCAGGTGGGCATCCTGGTGGGCACCGATTTCAACCCCGGGGCGGCCGGCGTGGGCGCAAAGACGGCACTGAAGATCGTGAAGAACGGGGAGTTTACTACAAAGCTGGCCGAGAAATGCCCGGGTTTTGATCCGGCGCCGGTCATGGACTTTTTCCTGCGGCCACCGGTGACCACGGAATATGCGCTTGCCTGGGGCCACCCGGATGTGGAAGGGATAAAACGAATGCTCTGCGACCGGTACGATTTTGCCAGTGACCGGGTTGATGCCGCCCTCGAACGGTATACCGTTAAATCCGGGCAGAAAACGCTCGAGAGCTTCTTTTAAAACAGTAATCCCAAGAATAATGCTAAATGCCACTACTATCCTTGTCATCGAAACCGGGGCGATTGGAGCCCGCATTTTCGTATTTGCGTATTTATTTATAGGATAAATGGCGATAACGATTTCTATGGTTCCCGGTGACGGAAAATCCCTTATATCAGTCCTGTACGTGGATGATGAGCCCGGCCTGCTCGATATAGGGAAGCTGTTTCTTGAGGATGACGGGGATTTTCATGTCGATACCGAGACATCCGCACAAGCTGCGCTTACTACACTGGGAAAGAGAACTTACGATGTGATCATATCCGATTACCAGATGCCGGAGATGGACGGTCTTGCATTTCTGAGGCAGGTTCGAGTACAGTATCCTGATATTCCCTTTATCCTCTTCACCGGCCGGGGACGGGAGGAGGTGGTTATAGAGGCGATCAATAATGGAGCTGATTTCTACCTCCAGAAAGGAGGAGAGCCCATGTCGCAGTTCTCCGAGCTCTCCCATAAGATTCGCCAGGCCGTACGCAGGAGAAAAGCTGAACTTGCCCTTGCAGAAAGCCGGGATTATCTCAATCTCATCTTCTCCACGGTCAAGGCAGGTATTCTCGTGATCGATGCCAAAACCCATCAGATCACGGATATCAACCCGGCTGCAGCAGCCCTGATCGGTCTTCCCCGGGAGCAGATTATCGGGAAAGAATGCCACCGGTATGTCTGCCCGGCCGAAGTGGGAAAATGTCCGATAACGGATCTCGGGCAAACCGTAGATAATTCCGAGAAGATCCTGATCACTGCAGAGAAAAAAACGGTCCCCATCATCAAATACGTCACAATGGTGACGATTTCCGGAAAGCCTGCGCTGCTTGAAACGTTTATTGATAACACCGAGAGAAAACAGGCCGAACAGGATCTCCGGAAAGCCTATGGGGAACTCAAGCAGAACCAGGAAGAGATCCAGGCAGCTTATGCTGAACTGGCCGCAAATGAGCAGGTCCTTCTCCACGATTATGCTGCCCTGATAGAGAGCGAAAGGAACCTGCGGGAAACCGCGGAGCAGTTCCAGAAACTTTTCGATTCGGCAAACGATGCGATTTTTGTGGTATCTGAGGGAATTTTTGTCCGCTGTAACCGCAGGACCCCGGCAATCTTTGGATGCACCGATACTGCCGAGATCCTTGGGCATTCTCCGGCAGAGTTCTCCCCTGAATTTCAACCCGATGGTCTCAGATCGGCAGAAAAGGTAGTTGCTAACGATCACGCTGTTCTGGCTGGTTCAGCGCTCTCGTTTGAATGGGTACATACCCGGCGGGACGGGACCCTGTTTTTCGCTGAGGTGTCATTGAACGCTGTGGAGATCGGCGGTAAGAAATGTGTCCAGTCTATTGTACGGGATATCTCTGATCGGAAACGTGCTGAGCAGGCAGCGGCGCTGGCAAACAGGAAGATGTACATGATGAACGAGTTCACCCGGCACGAGATCACCAATACCATCACGGGCCTTGTCGGCCTCGTGGATATGGCCTACGGTCTCCCTGCCGGTGAAGGACGCGACCAGCTGAACCGCGAGATCAAAGGGCAGATCCTTACCATCCAGAAACAGGTTGCGTTCACCAAGGAATACCAGGAAGTGGGAGTAAAGGAGCCACGGTGGCAGCAGGTACGCCGGATGATTCCTGCTTCGTTCCAGCCGGAAATCAGTGTCTCTCCTGCTCTCGATGATCTTGAGATCTATGCCGATCCGCTGATCGCCAAGATCTTTACCTACCTTGCGGAGAACGTTGTCCGCCATGGGAAATGGGCAACCCGAATTGAAATCAGCACCGTACAGCACGGCCCCGGCCTGAAGCTACTCTTTGTGGATAATGGGGAGGGGGTGCCCGATGACATGAAATCCGTTATTTTTGAACGAAAGATTGGCGAGCGCAAAGGGGTGGGTCTTTTCCTTATCCGTGAGATCCTGGCGATCACCGGGATGTCCATTACAGAAACCGGGGCGTTTGGGGAAGGTGCCCGGTTCGAGATCACGATTCCCGAAGGAGGCTTCCGGTACGGAAAGAACGGTAAGGCAGCTTCAAAAGAGAGCCGGTTTGTCCAGGAACCCCCCGTAGAAATGGCCGATCCGGAATAACATTCTTTTTTTGCCATCACGAATTCACCCGTGGGATGCGCCCCTCCGTTTTCCGCGTGCCTCGTACGGATAATAAAGATCTGCGCAGCAGATTCTGTCAGAGCCAAATTTTAACGCAAATGGAACCTGTCTGTCAGGCAGAGATCGAATAAAAAAGGAGAACCTGGGGGAACCGGTTACGTGGGTGTTGCTACGATTACAAGACTGAAGGAATCAGCAGCAGACGATGCACCTTCCCACGAGCGCATGTAGCTGGCCTTGAAGGTGTATGTGCCGGGAGAATCCGGGGCAAGGATCCACTCGCGGTACCCTCCGGCACCGACGAGAGTGGTATTAGGTGGATAAAAGATATCGGAGATCACCGTAAGTCCCTTGGAGGCAGTCGCGTTCCAGGTATACCCGGTGGTCGGGTTCTCGTAGAGCCTGACCAGTACCCGGTCGCTTGCGGGAACCGTCAGGATATTTCCGTTCGAAGAGCTGTTCACAAAGATGGTCGTAAATGAATTTGTGGAAGGCGACGGTGCAGATGTCATGGTTGTAGCAGGGGTGGTCATTACTGTTGTTGTAGTTACAGCCGGCGTGGTTGTCAGCGGGGTAGTCTCCGGTACTACGGTAGAGGAAGGAGTTACCTGGGACGATGCAGTTTGTGTGCATCCGGCAAGGATCATGGCTGCAACAATGAGCGAGCAGCACAGAATTCCAAAAACAAGGGAAGGTCTCATTCTGTTCACCTGTTAAATAAACAAAATATTGCGGGAATTTTAATAAATCTGACGATAACTACGATTTATTTTGCAGTCTAATTACCAGCCGGGTTCCGGACCGATCTCCCTTTTAGCCTCCTGTGTATTATAGATCCGGGATCATATGGCGCTCTCCCTGGGTCCTGGCAAAGAGGTGGCGGGATCCCCCGTTTCCAAAGAGCGGACCGTGGTGATCAGCCTTCTTTGCGACATTGCCCTCTGGCTCCCGGAAATTCTTGCGGTTCTCCTCACCGGCTCAGTGACCCTCTTTGCCGATGTGATGAAATGCGGCAATGAGATTCTCGCCACCATCTTTGCGCTTGCCATTCTGGTAAAGATGAAAAAAGGGGGAGCATTCACCTACGATTACGGAATGGGCAAGTTTGAGACGTTTACCCGGAGCGCCACCGGGATCGTAATGCTAGTCTCCATCATTATTATCTTCTTTACCGCATTTCACCGGATCTTTGTTCCTGAGACTCTCCAACCTGCCGGTGCGTTTATCGCTGTCCCTCTGATGGTCATCTCGGCAATCGTCGATACCTATCTCTGGCAGAAAAACTACCGGATCTCCCTCGCCGAACCTTCTCCGATTATGGAAGCACAGTGGCGGCTCCGGCGTGCAAAGTCATTTTCCGATATCGCGGTCCTCCTTTCACTGGTCCTCTCGTTTGCCCTGATTGGCTATTCCTGGGCAACGTATATTGATCCTTTTGTCTCCTTTGTCATTATCGGATTCCTCCTTATTGCAGGGTTCCGCGAAATTTCCTCCTCCATTCCAGACCTTTTCGACAAGACCCTCGAAGAGGAGCTCCAGATTGTGATCTTAAAGGAACTCTCCGCATTCTTTCACGAATACAATGGATTTTATGGGGTCCGCTCGCGGCGTTCCGGGAGCAAGATCTATATTGACATCTTCCTGGGGTTTGACCCCGGGCTGAAAATGGGAACCGTCCAGGACACCAGTGACCGGCTCAAAGCCTCTCTTGAAGGAAAGATCCCCGGGAGCATAGTATCAGTTGTTCCCACCAGTGATCGATATCTGCCGTCTGGCCATCCATGATTCAAATCCATCTTCGTTTATCTTCGTCCATCCTCCGGAAAAATATCCCGGTTTTTACCGAAGGGAAATTGTTTAATAACGTTACAGGACAACCCGATCGTATCGAGTGTTGACTTCCCGTGATCCGTGTTCTTTCCATTGATGATGAACCTGCCCTGCTCGATCTCACCCGGCTGTATCTCGAACGGACCGGTGAGTTCAGTGTCACGGTTGCCGTTTCTCCAGAGGAAGCTCTCGGTCTTCTCGCAGATCATCAGTACGATGCCATAATCTCCGATTACCAGATGCCAGGGATGGATGGTATCGCCTTTTTGCAACAACTCCGACAATCGGGAAATACTATCCCGTTTGTCATTTTTACCGGGAAAGGCCGGGAAGAGGTCGTTATCGAGGCGATCAATTGTGGTGCAGACTCCTATCTCCAGAAAGGCGGGAATCCACGGGCACAATTCGCTGAACTTGCAGAGAAGCTCCGCCAGATTGTCCGGAGAGCGCGTGCCGAAGGTGCACTACGGGAAGCCGAAGCACGGTACCGTGCCATATTCCAGAATGCATCCGATATTATCCGTATTCTTGACGTTGACGGGAAGATCACCTATGATTCCCCGTCATCCTCAAAAATTCTCGGCTATCCTCCCGGGTCGCTGATAGGAAAGGATCCGATGGATTATATCCATCCCGAGGATCGGGATCGCATCAGATCAGATCTTGCCGCCGTGTATGAATCGAAGAACAACGGTCTTCCCTCAGAATTCCGTATACGCAGGGCAGATGGGAGGTACCTGTGGGTCGAAACGGTCGCTGCCAACCTTACGGGTGTCGAAGGAGTAGGTGGCGTGGTGGTCACGACCCGGCCGATTGCTGAACGAAAGGAAGCAGAAGAACAACTGAAAAGGAAGCACGAAGAACTTTTCGCCGCTTTTGAACAGCTGACTGCAACCGAGGAAGAACTGCGCCAGAATTACAATGAACTTGCTGCAAGCGAGCGCAGGCGGGCCGAGACAGAACAGTTGATCCAGACTTCGGAAGCGTTCCTGAAATGCGTCATTTCGGATGTCCGCGAGGGCATCATTGCCTTTGACACCAGCCTGCGCATCACTCTCTGGAACCCGTTCATGGAGGAGCTCACCGGTATTGCTTCGGGAGAGGTAGTTGGAAAGGATTTGCAAACGTGTTTTCCGCACCTCAAAAATACCGATATCCCCCACACTATTGAACGCGCACTAAAAGGAGAGACGGTGGAGACTTCCGATGTACGGATCCCCCTGAGTGTAAAAAAGAAAAACACCATCTGGGTCCGGGGTATTGCCTGTCCCCTCAAAAGGCATGATGGTGATATCATGGGAGTGATCGGGGTAGTTCAGGATATCACTGCACGCAAAGATGCCGAACTTGCATTGCTCTCGGCAACCCGGGAGCTCCACGAGAGCGAAGAGAAATACCGGAATGTCTTTGAAGCGAAAAACGATCCCCTCATCCTTGCTGATATGGAAACACGGACTATCCTTGACCTGAACCGGGCCGCATCCGATCTCTATGGGTATTCGCGTGATGAGATGCTCCGGATGGCCCTTTCTGATCTCTCCTCTGAACCGGAGAAGACAAAAGAAGCCCTTGACCGGCGGGTTCCCCGGGTTGCGCTGCAGTATCACCGGAAAAAAGACGGTACCGTGTTTCCCGCAGATATTGCACTTGCCTACTTTACCCTAAACAGCCGGTCGGTCCTGATTCTCTCAATCCGGGACCTGACGGGTGTCCAGCAGATCGGGGATGCCCTGCGCATAGCGAACGTGAAACTGAACCTGTTAATCGGCGTGACGCGGCATGATGTTCTCAATTCCCTCACGGTGCTCCTTGCCTATAACGGGTTTCTCCGCGAACGGGATATTGATGAGGCAGCCAGCGAACTTCTCGAAAAACAGGAAAAGGCCCTTCTTTCTATCCGGAGCCAGATCGAATTTACCCGAGCCTACGATGATCTGGGCATTAAATCCCCGCTCTGGCAGCACGTCGGAAACACCGCAGCACGGGCATTTTCTCAGTTTATCAATACTATCTCGTTTGCCTGCGAAACCGGTGATCTTGAGATCTATGCGGACCCGATGCTCGAGAAGGTATTCTACAATCTCTTTGACAATGCCTTCAGGTACGGTGAAGGGGTTACAAAGATCCGGCTGTACGGTGCAATGGACGGGACCGATCTTCTCCTCTCATTTGAGGATGACGGGATCGGGGTCATGGAAAATGAGAAGGAACGGATCTTTTCCCGCGGTATTGGAAAGAATACGGGCCTTGGCCTCTTTTTAACCCGGGAGATCCTTGCCATCACCCGCATCGGCATAACCGAAACCGGCGAGTACCGGAAAGGGGCCCGCTTCACCATGAGGATTCCCCGGGGTGCTTACCGGCTGATGAAATAAGCTCCTGACTGTTCAGGAGTGTCCGGTTAAATACAGTTTAGATCTCTCTCTGCGATCCCGGCAGCGTAATGGTGCGGCTCTTTGTGGACTGCTTCGATCAGCGATCGCTCAAAGCATTCATTCTCCCGGAGTGGGTGGGAAGTATATCCGAGTACATGGAGTGTCTTTGCAAATTCCATTGTAGATGTAATATATTCCGGCGGAAGCGCAGCACAGTATTTCGGCGAGATGCGGTAGGTCTCAAAGACGAATGATGCATCTACCATCCCGGTTGTCTCTGCTACGATATGGGCGCATGCCTCTGGATCATGGCGTATCCATTCGCAGGCGGCTTCGTGGGCGGTCAAAAACCGGGTGAGCAGGTCGCGCTTTAAAAGCATCTCACGCATGACCACAATCCCGTAACTCGGGTTGAATGGCCAGAGCCGATCGGGTGAAACAACAATACGTGCGTTTCCATAACGGCGGGCTGTCGTTGCAAGTGCCGGTGTCCCGGCGGCTGCCGTAATCTCCCCGCTCGAGATGGCGTCTGAGAGGAAATCTGCCCAGGGAAAATTGCGTACCGAGACATCATCGCAGGAGTTCTTCCGGAGCAGGTCATGGACAATTACGTCGTGGATGGATCCCTTCGGAGGAGTCCCGATCGTCTTTCCGGATAACTGGGCAAGGAATTCCGCCATATCCCTGCACTCATCAAGGGTCCTGATAGTGTTCCCGGCGATCATGACCGTCCCTTCAATGTGTCCGCCGGCGATACAGGCGAGTCTGAGTCCCCGGTCGATCCCGATAATAACCGGTGGCAGGCCTATATATCCGAGATCGAGCCTGCCCGCCTGCATAGCACTGATAATATCCGGGCCTGAGGGAAAGAGCGTCCAAGTGGCATGGACGCCCTGCTCTTTAAGCAGGCCGGATCCCCGGAGCAGGAATGCAGTATGGTACAGGGTGGAGAGGTGCCCAATCCTGATCGTTTCCTGCGGCATCATTCACCCGACTCTCTTGAGTACTGCACCGATGGCTTCGTCCACACAGGAGAGCTCGGGACGGAGCATTCCTACTGGCACATCCACGATCTTTTCGACGATTGTGGCGAGGATCGGTGCACAGATGATCCCTGATGCCCCGTCCTTTTCCGCCCGGGCGGCTGCAACAATGCATTCATCAAGCGAATGGGCGGAATATCCCCTGATGGCAAATTTTTGCCCGGCCGATTCTACTTCCCGGGTAGTAAAGGAGTCGAGCAGGAATTTTGCGGCAATCACCGCAATGAACCGGTGCCGATCCGGTTCAAGGGCAGAAACGATCTTCTTTACCGTGGAGAGCCGGGGATCCCGCTCTCCCAGGGTAATCTTGTAAAGTGTCGATACCGGGATGCCGGTCTGTTCCGCGAGATCTTTTACAGTCATGTTCTTGCGCTCCAGCTCATCGCTGAGCGCCGTGGTGAACTCGGTCTCAAAGATCCGTTTTGAGAACATATTATCCTTTATGTCTTGTTTTTCAGATTATAATTGTTACTATAAGGAAAATTATTTTGTAAAATTGGAAAACTATTTGAATACCTCCGCCTATGATCCTGCGATGTACAGCGATCAGGAGTATGAACTGACCATCCTTCCCGGTACTACCCGCGACGGAAGAAGAGAAGAGTTTGACCGGATTGTGATCCGCCCCGGCGATACCCTTTCGATTGTAGGACCTACCGGTTCAGGAAAATCTGCGTTCATCAATGATATCGAAGTACTGGCCCAGGAAGACACGGTGACCGGAAGGAAGATCCTTGTGAATGGCGGAGAGCCATCAGAGGATATCGTGCGGGACCCGGCACGAAAACCCATCGCCCTGATTACCCAGAATACCCGTGTTCTTGCCGACCTGACGGTTGCGCAGTTTCTTGCTCTCCACATCAGGGCGCGGAATACCGGTAATGAAGCCCTGATCGCTCGGACGATTGAGCTCGCAAATGAATTTACCGGAGAGAAAATTGCCGGATCCATGCGGATGACCGGCCTCTCAGGCGGCCAGACCAGGTCGCTCCTGATCGCTGATGCAATCCTGATCGGGCAGACGCCGATCCTGCTTCTCGACGAAGTAGAAAATGCCGGTATCAACAAGGAACGGGTCATTGCCTGCCTGCGGGAATACAGAAAAGCCGTGATCTTTGTTACCCATGACCCCTATATCGCACTCATCACCGACCGGAGGATCGTGATGAAGAACGGTGCGGTCCTCGCCGTGCTCGAACCTGATGGCTCTGAAGGAGAGGTGATCGGTACCGTGTCAGGTATGGACTCGTTCCTGTGGCAGCTCCGGGAGAAGATCCGCGGAGGGGAGCTCGTGGGAAACGGTGAAGGCCCCCGGTCAACTCCCAAGAAGACCGGTATTCCCGCATGAAACTCCTGATTGTTGCCGGTCCACCAAGTGCCGGCAAGACTGCGGTCATACGCCAAATCATCAGAAAATTCGTTCGGTCTGACAAGCCCGCCTATCTCAAGATCGATGTAGTCCGGGCGTTCGAGGACGAAGAACTGCGGGAAGAATTCAGTATCCCGGCACGGAAGATCTATTCCGGCGATCTCTGTCCGGATCACATGGGCATCATGGTGCTTAAGGATGCCATTGCTTGGGCCGGGGCGATCGGCGCGGGGATGCTCATTGTGGAGAGTGCCGGGCTCTGCCTCCGCTGCACTCCCTATATCACCCAGGCCTTCGGTATTGCAGTCCTTCCCGCCGTGTCCGGCAACAATGCGCCCCTGAAGATGGCCCCGCTGATCTCCCTTGCCGACGCTGCGGTAGTGACCAAGACCGACCTGATATCGCAGGCAGAAAAAGAGGTGTTTCGGGAGTGTATCCGGGGTGTGGTCCCCAAGATCGATATCATTGAGACCAATGCGGTGCAGGGCACAGGTCTCAGGTACCTTTTCCAGGCCATCACAAAATTTCCTGCAGTGGAGGATCCGGAGACCATTATACTGCGGGGAACGCCGCCCCTCGGTGTCTGTACCATCTGTATCGGGAAAAAGGAGATCGGGTGGCAGCATCATTTCGGTGTCATCCGCCCGCTTGAAGAGGCCGACAATCTGTACCGGGGAGACTGAATCTCATGGTATGGACGCCCCCGGGAAAGGACTGCGGATCCTGCGGTCTTCCTTCCTGCAACGAGTTTCTCATCGCTGTCAGTACCGGCACCAAAAATCCGGCAGACTGCCCGTTTTATCCCGGTGATCAGCAGGCACAAACCTCCGGTAAAACCCGGTATTCCGGCACGGACGTGACGGGAGCACCGTATGACTTTGTGATTCAGGCATTTCCCGGGGAACCATCGGCCCGCAAGTTTATTGTTCCGTTCCGGGCTGATCTGGTAGAAAAGTGGGACATACAGCCGGGGGCGCTCGTGACCGGCCGCCCGGCCGGCCCCGGGTGCCCGGTTTACCATGCGCTCCGCGTGCTCTCCGCAAATCCAGTTACCGGCGTTCTTGAATGCCACACGGTCGGCCCTCTTGCGGCCCGCAGGGAGAAAACAGTTGATGTGCAGGCATACCATGTCCATGCGTTTGAAGGAATTGCCGAGACCATCCATCGCCCACCGACCCTTGGTCTCCGGCAGCGTTTTCTCCCGGGGTATTGTATGATGGACCTTTCTCATACTGCCGTTGTCAACATGGTCCTGAAAAAAACAGATGGCATCCATGTCAGAGTCGAAGATATCCGTATCCTGTGAACCAGTCATGATCCCAAAATACCGCATCCGGTGTGTCAAAGGAGGGGAACTTGTTCCCGATATGACCGCACAGTCCTGTCCCGCCGGCCATACCTCCCTGCTGCGCACCGAGTATAGCAACCGCAGGCTCCAGCTGGCCCCCTGCAGCGGGATCTTCCGTTACCTCTGCTGGCTGCCGGTGACCAACCCGCTCCTCCCTTCGGGGGGTCCGGTGACATTTACTCACGCGCAGCTGTCCCGTGAGCTGGGGCTTTCCCGGCTGGCGATCTCCTTTTCCGGGTATTCCCCCGAGCACGGTGGCAATCTTACCACCGGTTCATTCAAGGAGCTCGAGGCGCTGCCCACCCTTCAGAGGCTCTGGGAACTTGGGAAGAAAATACCCGTGATCGCGTCCGCAGGAAATACCGGGCGGGCCTTTGCCGGGCTCTCTGCGCAGTACAAAAAACCGGTGGTAGTGGTGGTACCCCGGAGTGCGATCTCACGCCTCTGGACAACGACACTTGCACAAGATGTATTCCTTGTGGCCGTTGATGGGGACTACGCCGATGCCATTACCGTAAGCGCTGCCCTCGCTGCCGTTCCCGGCTGCGTACCTGAGGGTGGTGCAAAGAATGTTGCCCGCCGGGACGGGATG
>Ga0335071_10004431_pt1 | contig 14649 bp, 10 predicted proteins | sample Lox_Sample_15_FD_206724 | JGI IMG/M metagenome (GOLD analysis project Ga0335071, IMG submission 206724) | Soil microbial communities from Loxahatchee National Wildlife Refuge, Florida, United States - Lox_Sample_1.5 | ecosystem: Environmental > Terrestrial > Soil > Wetlands | place: USA... | reverse complement strand
GCCGGGGCCGGCGGCTGTGGCGCCGCCGCCTCGGACGAGGCGTCCGGCCGGGGCGGCGTCGACTCGGCCACGGGCCCCTCGGCGACCGCCGTGCCCGCGGTCCCGGTGACGGGGGCAGCGCCCGGTCGGGCCTCCGTCCGCCGCGTGGTCCCGGCTCGGGTGCGGGAGGCGCGGTCGAGCTGGGCGGAGAGCTCGTCGGCGACGGGGTTCCTCGGGTCGAGCTCGAGCACGCGGGCGATCGCCGCACGCGCTCCTGCCGCGTCGCCTCGGCCGTACGCGCTGCGCGCGCTCTCGACGGCGGCGTCGAGGTCCCGGCGGACCGCTGTCGCCCGGTCCAGCACGGCCTTGGCCTCGGCATTGCCCGGCTCGAGGGCCAGCGCCTCGCGGGCGTGCGACTCGGCGGTCGCGTAGTCGCGGTTGCCGAGGTCGGCGCGGGCCAGGTCGATCTTGCTCGCGACCAGCGTGGCCTCGAGCTGGCGGACCTGGTCGGTGGCCGGCGCCGCGGCCGCCGGGCCGGCGGCACTGTCCTGCAGCCACCACCAGCCGGCACCCGCCACCGCCAGCAGCGCCAGCGCGGCGGCGCTGGCCGCGAGCAACGGGACCGCCCGCCGCGCAGGCGGCCCGGCCGGGGGCGCCAGGGTCTGCGGCATGCGACCGGTCGCCGGCTCCACGCCGGTGGCGTCGGGGCGCCATGACGCCGGCACCGCCGCGGAGCGCGACGTGGCAGCCGCGGCCCGGGGGACGGGCGGTGGCGGCGGCGCCACCAGCGGCACCGCGCCGGCGGCTTGCGGCGGCACCCACGCGCCGGCCGGGAGGATGGTGGTCGCCAGGTCCTCGGCGGCCGTGAGCCGAGTGGCCTCGGTCCGCTCGCTCTCGTCCACGGCGGCGAGCGCCCGCCCCAGCTCCCCGGCATCGGCGTAGCGCCGCGCGGCGTCCTTGGCTAGGGCACGATCGAGCACGGCCAGGAGCGGCGGCGGCGTGTCGGGCGCCAGCCGCCGGGCCGGCTCGGGCTCGCGCTCCAGGATGGTCTGCAGCACCTGGCTCAGGGAGGGACCCTCGAAGGCCCGGCGCCCGGTGAGGATCTCGTAGAAGACGACGCCCAGCGAGAAGACGTCCGAGCGCGCGTCGACCCGCTCCCCGCGCACCTGCTCGGGGGACATGTAGTTGGGCGTTCCCAGCACCACGCCGGTGCGGGTGATCTCCGAGCTCTCGATGCGGGCCAGGCCGAAGTCGAGGATCTTCACCCGGCCGCCCGCCTCCACCTGGATGTTGCCGGGCTTGAGATCGCGGTGCAGCACCCCGCGGGAGTGGGCGAAGCCCATGCCCTGGCAGAGCTGCCTCATCACGGACAGCTTCTCCTGCAGCGTCCGCAGCGCGCCGCTGCGGATGGCCTGGCGGAGGTCGGTCCCCTCCAGCAGCTCCATCGCCATGTAGGTGAGGCCACTCTGCGGGTCCTCGCCGTAGTCGTAGATGGTCACCACGTTGGGGTGGTTGAGCTGGGCCGCCGACTGCGCCTCGCGCTGGAAGCGCCGCCGGAAGTCCGGGTCCGAGGCGAGCGCCGGCGAGATCGTCTTCACCGCCACCTGCCGGTTGAGCAGGGGGTCGAGCGCACGGTAGACCTGCCCCATCGCGCCCTGGCCGATGCGGCCGATGACGCGGTACTTGCCGATGCGTTCGTGCTCGGTCACCAGATCGCCTCCTCGCCGGGTGGCGACACCACGGGCTTCGCGCGGAACCTGCGTCCTGGCGGGTGAATGTGGATCGATCCTACCACGGCGGCCGCAGTCGGGTGGTAGCATCGTGAGAAGCACGGCACCGGCGGGAGGAGAGAGCTCAGGATGCGGCGATGAAGCTCGTCGTCGGCTCGGACCACGCCGGCTTCGACCTCAAGCAGGAGGTGGCCGAGGCGCTGCGGCGCGGCGGCCACCAGGTGCTGGACGTTGGCGCGTACGCGCCCGAGCCGGCGGACGACTACCCCGACTTCGCCGCCGCCGTGGGGCGGGCGGTGGTCGACGGCCACGCCGAACGGGGGGTGCTCATCTGCGGCAGCGGCGTGGGCGCCTCGGTGGCGGCCAACAAGCTGCACGGCGTGCGAGCGGCCGTCTGCCACGACACCTACTCGGCCCACCAGGGCGTGGAGCACGACGACATGAACGTGCTGGTCCTGGGCAGCCGGGTGGTGGCCTCCTCCCTGGCCCACGAGCTGGTGGGTGCCTTCGTGGCCGCCCGCTTCTCGGGGGAGGAGCGCCACCGCCGGCGGCTGGAGAAGGTCAGGGCCCTCGACGAGGCGCGCCGCTGACCGCCCCATGACGCGCTCCGACGCCCTCGTCTTCTTCGGCGCCACCGGCGACCTGGCCTACAAGAAGATCTTCCCCGCGCTGCAGGCGATGGCCCGGCGCGGCCGGCTCGAGTTCCCCGTGGTCGGCGTGGCCAAGGCCGGCTGGGGGCTCGAGCAGCTGGTCGAGCGGGCGCGGGCGAGCGTAACCGAGCACGGGAGCGGCGAGGACGCCGCCTTCTCCAGCCTGGTCTCGCACCTGCGATACGTGGACGGCGACTACAGCGACTCGTCCACCTTCGCCAGGCTCCGCTCCGAGCTGGCCGCGGCGCAGCACCCCGCCCACTACCTCGCCATCCCGCCGAGCCTCTTCCCCACCGTGGTCACCCAGCTGGCACGGGCAGGCCTGGCGCAGTCCGCCCGCATCGTCGTGGAGAAGCCCTTCGGCCGCGACCTCGAGTCCGCGCGGCAGCTCAACCGCACCATCCACGAGGTCTTCCCCGAGGAGAACGTCTTCCGCATCGATCACTTCCTGGGCAAGGAGGCGGTGCAGAACATCCTCTACTTCCGCTTCGCCAACACCTTCCTGGAGCCGCTGTGGAACCGCCACTACGTGGAGAACGTGCAGATCACCATGGCGGAGAGCTTCGGCATCCGCGGCCGCGGACGCCTGTACGAGGAGACGGGCGTCATCCGCGACGTCATCGAGAACCACCTGCTGCAGATCGTCACCTACCTGGCCATGGAGGCGCCCTCCAGCACCTGGCACGAGGCGATCCGCGACGAGCAGGCGAAGGTGCTGCGCACCGTCCGGCCGCTGCGGGCGGAGGACCTGGTGCTCGGGCAGTTCCACGGCTACCGGGACGAGCCGGACGTGGCGAAAGACTCCTGCATGCCCACCTACGCGGCCCTGCGCCTGTTCGTCGACTCCTGGCGCTGGCAGGGCGTGCCGTTCTACGTGCGCGCGGGCAAGTGCCTGGCCGAGACCGTCACCGAGGTGCAGGTGGAGCTGCGCCCGCCGCCGCCGGTGGTGTTCCCCGAGCCGCCGCCGCCGCTGGTCAACGTCATCCGCTTCCGCCTCAGCCCGCAGGTCGAGATCGCAGTCCTCGCCCGCACCAAGTGCCCCGGCGAGGCGATGGTGGGCGAGCCCGTGGAGCTGTCGGTGATGCAGGGGCCGGCGCAGGGCATGGACGGCCGGATGGGCGACTACGAGCGTCTGCTGGGCGACGCCATGGCCGGGGACGCCACGCTGTTCGCCCGCGAGGACGTGGTGGAGGCGGCCTGGGCGGTGGTGGACCCGATCCTGCGCGCGGACATCCCGCTGCACCCGTACCAGCCGGGGAGCTCGGGGCCGACCGAGGCCGACCGCCTGGTGAGCGAGGTGGGCGGCTGGAACGCGACGCGCACCGCGCCATAGGGGCCTGCGCTCCAGCGGGAGTACACTCCCCTCTCGGACGGACGGTCCGCATGCGGGCATTCGTGCTGGCGGTGTCACTCCTGTCTCCCGGCGGCACCGTCGCCGCTGCCCAGGTCGGCGCGGCGACGATGGAGACGGGCAGCGGCCTGCCGCTGCGCGGTGAGGCGGCCGAGACCTTCCTGCGCACCGCCAAGGTCGTCCGCCACCGGCCGCTCGGCGCAGGCGTCAGTGGCTCCGAGCAGCTGACCCTGACCGACGGGACCGCCATCCACAAGGCCGTGTGGAAGACCATCAACGAGTTCCACCCCGGCCTCACCAGCTTCGAGGGCGGCGGCACCATCCTCGATTACGAGGACTCCTACCGCTTCGAGATCGCCGCCTACGAGCTGGACAAGCTGCTGGGCTTCGAGCTGGTGCCGCCCACGGTCGAGCGCGTGCTCGGCAACAGGACGGGCTCGCTGCAGATGTGGGTGGAGAGCGCCATCACCGAATGGGACCGCAAGCAGCGGAACCTCGCCCCTCCCGACACCGAGCAGTGGAACCGCCAGATCCACGCGGTGCGGCTGCTGCAGCAGCTCACCTTCGACTGGGACGCGCAGAACATCCACAACGTGCTGGTCGACGCCTCGTTCCGCGTCTACGCCATCGACTTCTCGCGCTCCTTCGCCGTCTACGAGAAGGTGCAGCAGGAGAAGCTGCTGGAGCGCTTCCCCCGCGCGCGGCTCACGGCCATGAAGGCGCTCGACGAGGCGACGCTGGCGGCGAAGCTCGGCCGCTGGATCGGCCGGCCGCAGATCCGCACGCTGCTCAAGCGCCGCGACCAGATCCTGGCCATCGCGGCGCGGCGGGTGGCCGAGAAGGGCGAAGCGGCGGTCCTCTACTGAGCCCTGCCCGCCCTCGCGGTCCCGGGGGCTTGACCGACGCCGGGCCCGCGGCTTAGCGTGGGCCACCCGAAAATGACCGACTGGAGGAAGCGCTGGCGGGCGCTCGTCCGGAGGGCGGGCAAGGAGGTCGTGCCGCGCCCAGTCGCCCCGGCGCTGGCCCCCGCCGCCCGCGACTTGGCCGCCCCGCCGACGGCGCGGGAGGCCCAGCTGCAGCAGGAGGTGGAGACGCTGCGCCAGGAGCTGCGCGCTCTCGCCGAGCAGGACCCGCTCACCGGGCTGGCCAGCGCCCGCCGCTTCCACGATCGGCTGTCGATGGCGATGATCCACGCCCAGCGGCAGGGCCAGAAGCTGGCGGTGGTGCAGCTGGCCCTCGACCGCTTCGCCGCCCTGGACCGGCAGCTGTCCGGCCGCGGAGACGACCTCCTGCGCAGCGTCGCCCTGGCGCTCGAGAGCACGCTGCGGCAGGGGGACAGCCTGGCACGCTTGGCGGAGGACGAGGTGTTCACGCTGCTGCTGCCCGGCATCCGGCGCGACGAGGACGTCACCGTGGTGGCCGACAAGCTGCACCTCGCGCTGCGCGGCCCCTTCAGCATCGGCGGCGACGACCTGCACGTGACCGCCAGCCTGGGCATCGCCCTCTTCCCCGACGACGGCGCCGACGTCGAGTCGCTGCTGCACGGCGCCTCCGTGGCCCTCCGGCGCGTGCGGCAGAGGGGTGGCGACTCCTGGGAGGTCCACGCCCCCGACTCGCGGGCGCGGGCGGCGCGGCGGCAGGCGCACGAGACCGCGCTGCGGCGCGCCCTGGCCGGAGGCGGCCTGGAGCTGTACTGGCAGCCGGTGGTCGCCTGCGAGGGCGGCGCCATCACCGGCATGGAGGCGCTGCTGCGCTGGCGCGGCCGCGACGGGCTGGCGACGACGGCCGACCTCGTCTCCCTCGACCAGCTGAGCGCGCTGGCCGTCCCGCTCGGGCAGTGGCTGCTGCGCGAGGCCTGCCGCCAGGGCGGGGAATGGCAGCGCGGCGGACATGCCGGGCTGATCGTCTCGGTGAAGCTGTCGCTGCGCCAGCTCGCGCACCCCGCGGCGGTGAAGCTGGCGACCCGAGTGCTCGGCGAGACCGCCCTGGCGGCCTCGTCGCTGGAGCTGACGGTCACCGAGACGGAGCTCCTGTCAGGACGGCCGGCGGTCGCCGAGCGCCTGGCCGAGCTGCGCAGGCTGGGCCTGCGGGTCGCGCTCGAGGGATTCGGCTCCGCCGACAGCCGCCTCGGCGACCCGCACCGCTTCCCCCTCGACACGCTTCGCCTCGACCCCGCCCTGCTGCGGGCGGCCGCCGCCGACCCGGCGCAGGAGGCGATGGTCTCGGCGGCGGTGGTCCTGGCCCGCCCGCGGCGCCTGCGGGTGGTGGCAGAGGGCGTGGCGACGGGCGAGCACCTGCGGCTGGCGCAGCGCTGCGGCTGCTCCGCGATGCTGGGGCCGCTGTTCGGCGCGCCGATGACGCCGCTGGAGGCCGAGGCGACGTTGCGCACGGGTCTCGTCGCCCCGCAGCCTCAGCGCTGAACCTCCTCGACCGCCACCGCCTCGAAGCGCACCTCGCCGCTGCCGGGGACGAGCTGAGCGGCCCGCGGCAGGTCGGCGCCGACCACCGTCGCCAGCTTGGGATAGCCGCCGGTCGTCGGAGCGTCGGCCAGCATCAGGATGGGCCGGCCGTCCGGTGGCACCTGCACCGAGCCCGGCACCATCCCGTCGGAGAGGATCTCCGCGCTCCTCCGGTGTGCGAGTTGGGGGCCGTCGAGGCGGCAGCCGACGCGATCCGAGGTCTCCCGCAGCCGCCAGGCGGTGGAGAGGAACCGCCGCACCGTCTCGGCGTCGAACTGATCGGCCTGCGGTCCCAGCACCACCCGCAGCGTGACGCGGTCGGGGCGGGCCTCGGCAGGCGAGCCGCGCGGCTCCGAGGTCGGCAGGTCCGAGGCCCCGAGGGTGTCGCCGGCCCGCAGCGCGCGACCGCCGTGGCCGCCGAAGCCCGACTGCAGGTCGGTCGATCGCGAGCCGAGCACCGCCGGCACCCGCAGGCCACCTGCGAGAGCGATCACGGCGCGGCAGCCGCAGACGCGGCCGCGGAAGCGCAGCAGGTTGCCGGGCCGGGCCAGCACGGCGGCGCCGAGCGGCACGGGCCAGCTCCCGAGGTCGGCGCGCTCCAGCACGGCGCCGAGGTCGGCGCCCGCCACCGCGAACCGCCACGGGCGCAGGAAGCGCAGGGTGGGGCCGAGCAGCGTGCACTCGAGCCCCGCGGCGGCGGGGGGGTTGCCCACGGCGCGGTTGGCGCAGGCCAGCGCGTGCGGGTCCGCGGCGCCGGCCGACGCCACCCCGTACCGGCGCCAGCCGGTGCGGCCCCCATCCTGCACGCTGGTGAGCAGGCCCGGGTCGATCACCTCCAGCACCGGCGCGTCGCCCGCCGGCAAAGGTGGCGTCACGGCCGGCTCGGGGTCCGGCAGCTCCTCCGTGGGCACGAAGCGCACCCGGTCACCGGGGGCGATGCGCGCGGGCTCCTGCCGGAGCGGGTCGAACAGCCGCCACGAGATGCGGCCGACGATCTGCCAGCCACCGGGCGAGGCGACCGGGTAGGCGCCGGTCATCCGCCCGGCGAGCCCGACCGACCCCGCCGGCACGCGCACGCGAGGCGTGGCGAGGCGCGGGACCACGAGCCCGCCCGGGAGCAGGCCGAGGTAGGGGAAGCCGGGCGTGAAGCCGAGCATCAGTGCCGTGTAGTCGATCGAGGCGTGCCTTCGCACCAGCTCCGCGGGCGCGATGGCCAGGCTGCGCGCCAGGGGCTCGAGATCCTCGCCGTCCTCGCCCCCGTACCGCGTGGGGATCTGGTGCCGGCGAACCGGGCCGGCGACGGCCACCGCCTCTGCCGCCCGCGACAGCAGCTCCCGGCGCAGCGCGGCGAAGCCCAGCGCCGCCGGGTCGTAGAGGACGAGCAGGGAGCGCAGGGCGGGGGCGGTCTCGCGCAGGCCGTCGAAGGGCGCGCTGAGCAGCGCGCGGTCCAGGGCGCGGACCCGGGCGCTGGTGGCGGGGTCGAGGTCTTCGCCCAGCTCGACCGTCACCGCCGCGTCCCCGAGCGGCAGGACGCGTGGCGGCTTCAAGGCGCGAGCGCCTCCACGCAGACGCCCGCGGCATCGAGCGCGCCCCGCACGGCGCGGGCGAGGGCGATCGCGTGCGGGCTGTCGCCGTGGAGACACAGGGTGTCCGCCCGCACCTCGACCCGGCTGCCGTCCACCGCCTGCAGCCAGCCCTCGAGGGCGAGGCGCACCGCGCGCGCCGCCGCCTCCTCGGGATCGGAGACGAGCGCGTCGGGGTGCGAGCGGGGCAGCAGCCGGCCCTGGCGGTCGTAGCCGCGGTCCACGAAGGCCTCGGCCGCGAAGCGCAGGCCCTCTTCCTCCGCGGCGCGCCGCATCACCGCCGAGCCGGCGAGCCCCACCAGCGTCGCCGGCTGCCCCAGCCTGGCGACGCCGCGGGCCACCGCCCTCGCCAGCGCCTCGTCGCGCGCCGCCTGGCTGTAGAGCGCGCCGTGCGGTTTCACGTGCCTGAGGCGGGCTCCGTGGCTGCGGGCGAAGGCGGCCACCGCCGCCGCCTGGTAGAGCACGTCCGCCTCCACCTCCAGCGGGTCGGCCGCGATCTCCCGGCGCCCGAAGCCGCGCAGGTCCGCGTGCCCGGGGTGGGCTCCCACCGCCACCCCCGCCCGGGCGGCGAGCGCCACGGTGCGGTCGATGACCACCGGGTCGCCGGCATGGAAGCCGCAGGCGATGTTCGCCGAGCTGACGTAGGCCAGCACCACCTCGTCGGCGCCCAGCGACCACGAGCCGAAGGACTCGCCGAGGTCCGCGTTGAGGTCGATCCGCCGCTGCCCCATGACCCCGCTACGCGGCCGCCAGGAATCCCAGGCAGCGCACCAGCGTCTTCTTCAGCTCGCGCCGGTCGACCACCATGTCCAGCATGCCGTGCTCCACCAGGAACTCCGAGCGCTGGAAGCCCTCCGGCAGCTTCTGGCGGATCGTCTGCTCGATGACGCGCGGGCCGGCGAAGCCGATGAGCGCGCCCGGCTCTGCCAGGTTGAGGTCGCCGAGCATGGCGTAGGAGGCGGTGACGCCGCCGGTGGTGGGATCCGTCAGCACGCTGAGGAAAGGGAGCCGCGCCTGGTGCAGCCGCGCCAGGGCGGCTGCGATCTTCGCCATCTGCATGAGGGAGAGCGTGCCCTCCATCATGCGCGCGCCGCCAGAGCAGGAGACGACCACCAGCGGCAGACGCTCCGAGAGCGAGCGCTCGACGCAGCGCGTGACCTTCTCGCCCACCACCACGCCCATGGAGCCGCCGATGAAGCCGTACTCCATGGCCGCCACCACCGTGCGGCGGCCGCCCATCTCGCCCACCGCGGAGACGAGGGCGTCGTAGGAGTCGGTCTTGGCCTTGCCCGACCGCAGCCGCTCGGCGTACGGCCGGGTGTCGCGGAAGCCGAGCGGGTCGGCGCTCACCAGGTCGCCGTCGAACTCCTCCCAGGGTCCGTCGAAGAGCATGGCCAGGCGCTCGCGTGCGCTGATGCGGAAGTGGAACGAGCACTTGGGGCACACCGAGAGGTTCTGCAGCACGTCCTTGCGGTAGAGGATCTCCTTGCAGCTCCCGCACTTCGCCCACAGGCCCTCGGGCACCCGGCTCTCCGAGGGCCGCTGGGGCAGGGGGGACGGCTCGCGTCGGAACCAGGCCATCAGCTCTCCTCTCCGGTCACGGGGTTCCACCGCCGTTGCGGGCGGGCCCCGGCTCGCCCCGCTCGCCGGCGTCGAACAGCAGCTCCAGGAAGCGGGCCAGGTCCCGCGCGGTGACCTGGGGCCGCTCGGCCAGGAAGCGCTCCAGGCCGCGCAGCATCTGACCGGCGTCCTGGTAGCGATCATCGGGGTCGCGCGCCAGCGCCTTCAGGAGCACGCGCTCGAGCGGCTCGGGCAGCCTGGGGTTCACCTCGCGTGGAGGCGGCACCTCGCCGGCGCGGACCCGTTCCAGAAGGGTGCGCTCGCCCCCGGCCGGGAAGGCCCGGGTCCCGGTCACCAGCTCGTAGAGCACCAGGCCCAGAGAGAACAGATCGCTGCGCCCGTCCACGGCGCGCCCGCGGGCCTGCTCCGGGCTCATGTAGAGGAGCTTCCCCCGCAGCACGGCGGGATCGGTGGCGGAGGCCATGGTGGAGGCGCGGGCGATGCCGAAGTCGACCAGCTTCACCTCGCCCTCGAAGGACAGCAGGATGTTCTGCGGGTTGACGTCCCGGTGCACGATCTGCATGGCCCGGCCGTGCTCGTCCTTCCGGCGCTGGGCGTACTCCAACGCGGCGCAGACCTGGCCCACCACGCGCAGGCTGAGGTCGAGGGGCAGGCGCAGCCTGCGCTCGGCCGCCCGCCGGGTCACGCTGCGCAGGTCGCGGCCGTGCACGAACTCCATGGCGATGTAGTAGCTGTGGCCGATGCGGCCGAGCTCGAAGATCGAGGCGATGTTCGGGTGGCTGAGCCCCGCCACCACCTTGGCCTCGTCGACGAACATGCGCACGAAGTCGGCGTTCTCCGAGAGGTGGGACAGGATGCGCTTGACCGCGACCACCTTCTCGAACCCCTCCACCCCCGAGCGCTTGGCCTTGAACACCTCGGCCATGCCGCCGACCGCCACCCGCTCGATCAGCTCGTAGGGCCCGAAGACCTCGCCGCGGAAGGTGGGCTCCGCCGCCGCCGCCGGCGGCCGGACCGGGGTCAGGTCCTCGTCGAACGAGCCTTCCGGCGCCCCGCGACGCGGGCCCCCGCCGAGCAGGTCGTCGAGCTGCAGCGGGTCGTCCTCCGGTCTGTCACCGCCCCCGCTCATGCCAGCATCCCGAAAGATATCAGGCTCCGGCCCTGCCCGAGCGCCAGTACAGGTAAGCCGGCACCCCGGCGGCCGTCAGCAGCAGGCCCATGCCGGTGTCACGCGGATCGGCGACCGGCATGTAGACGAGGAAGAAGAGCGCCACCGCGATGTACGACAGCGGCACCACCGGGTAGGCCCACACCCGGTAGGGCCGCGGCAGGTCGGGCCGCCTGCGGCGCAGCACGAACAGGCCCACCACCGTCAGCACGTTGAACAGCAGCGAGGTGAAGGCCGTCATCGTCAGCAGGTTGGAGTACGTGCCGGTCAGGGTCAGCGCGGCGGCGACCGCCCCGTGCAGCACCAGCGCGGCCGCCGGCGTGCGGTAGCGCGGGTGCACGGCGGCCGCCCGGCGGAAGAACACGCCGTCGCGGCCCATGGCGAAGACCACCCGGGCTCCGGCCAGGGTGAGCCCGTTGACGCAGCCGAAGGTGGACACCAGCACGGCGAGCGCGACGAAGGCGCCGCCGGCGGGGCCGATGATGCGCACCGCGGCCTCGGTGGCGATGCGGTTCTCGGCCACGCGGGCCATCTCGCCGATCGGCACCAGGTAGAGGTAGACGGCGACCGCGGCGGAGTAGGCGGCGGTGATCGCCAGCGTCCCCAGCACCAGCGAGCGCGGCAGGTTCCGTTCCGGGCGCTCCACCTCCTCGGCGGCGAAGGTGACCGAGGTCCAGGCGTCGTAGGAGAACAGGGCCTTGCTCATGGCCCCGGCGAGCGCCGCGAACAGGCCCAGCCGCAGCCCCTCCGGCCCCAGCGCCAGCCCCAGCAGCGGGCGGAAGTGGGAGGTGCTGCCGTGGTGCGTCGCCGCCGCCAGCAGCACCAGCGCGGCGATCGCCGCCAGCTTGGCGACCGTGAAGGTGTTCTGCACGGCGGCGCCGGTGCGCAGCCCGGTCACGTTCACCCAGGTGAGCACCGCGATCACCAGCAGCGCCACCGCCTGCGCCGTGGTGAGCCGCAGGCCGAGGACCGCCAGCAGCAGGTGCTGCTCGCCGATCGCCGGCACGAAGAAGCCGAGCGTCTTGGCGAAGGCGACCGCCACCGCTGCCACGAAGCCGGTGTTGATGGCGACCAGCAGCGTCCAGCCGTACAGGAAGCCGAACACCGGCGAGAAGGCCTCCTTGAGGAAGACGTACTGCCCGCCGGCCCGCGGCATGGCAGCCGCCAGCTCGGCGTAGGAGAGCGCGCCGGCGAGGGTGAGCAGGCCGCCGAGCACCCACAGCCCCAGCAGCAGGCCCGGCGACTGCAGATAGCCGGCCATGATCGAGGGAGCGAAGAAGATGCCCGACCCGATCACGCTGCCCACGATGAGCAGCGTGGCGTCGAGCAGGCCGAGGCCCCTCACCAGCTCCGGCCGCTGCGGCACGGCGGCCACGCGATCCCCCAAGCTCCCCGCCTCCCGCCGGGCTCCGCCCCTGCCCGTATGCAGCGGAATCGCGGGAGGATACCACGCGAGCGCTGGGCTATAATCCACGCGGTCCCGACCGCGTGTCGGGGTGGGTGACCGGTCCGCATGGGATTGCTCCTCGGACTCCTCGAGAGCCCCCTCGCGCTCGGCGCGGGAGGGCTGCTGGTCGCGTTCCTCCTCTACCGCTTTCTCGCCGACCGCATCCGCGTCCGCCTGCCCGCCGTCGACCTCTCCCTCGACGGCGTCGCCGGCAAGGTGCTCGGCAAGTCCTGGACGGAGAGAAAGCTGAAGCGCGAGCTCGCGCGGCTGCGCAAGGGGGCGAACTTCCTGGCCGCGGGCAAGCTGCTGGAGGACGCGGGTCAGCCGGTGGCGGCGGCCGAGACCTACCTCGAGGGCCAGGAGTTCTGGGCGGCGGCGGCCACCTACGAGAAGCTGGGTCGCAACGAGAAGGCGGCCGAGCTCTTCCTGCAGGCCGGGGACTACAAGAAGGGCGCAGCCCTCTTCACCACCGCCGGCAAGCCCGCGCGGGCGGCCGCCCTCTTCCTGGAGAAGGGCAACAACCTCGAGGCCGCGCGCCTGTTCGGCCAGGCCGGGCAGTGGCAGACGGCGGCGGAGCTGTACGAGAAGAGCGGCTACCCTCTGCGCGCCGCCGAGGCCTGGGACAAGGACGGCAAGCTGCTGAAGTCGGCGGAGTGCTACGAGAAGCACTTCACCGAGAACGTCACGCTGTCGACGACGTACAGCGCGACCGCCGCCAGCACCGAGAACAAGACGGCGCTCCTCGCCGGCGACCGCTACCTGAAGGCGGGCGAGCTGGCGCGGGCGGCGGCCATCTACGAGCGCGGCGGCTTCTTCCGCCAGGCCGCGGAGGCGCAGCTGAAGGCGAAGCAGCCGGCGCGCGCGGCGGAGCTCTTCCTGCGGGCCGAGGACGAGGCGCGCGCCGCCGACGCGCTGGAGCAGGCCGGTGACGCCCCGCGCGCGGCGATGCTGCGCGGCGAGGCCGCGTTCAAGGCCGACCGCCCGGCCGAGGCCGCCGCCTGGTTCGTCAAGGGCCGCGACTTCCTGCGGGCGGCGGAGCTGTACGAGTCGCTGGACATGCTGAAGGCGGCGGCCGAGGCCTACGAGGCGGGCGAGAGCTGGGCGGCGGCGGGCAGCGTCTACGTGCGGGCCGGGCTGGAGCCGCGCGCGGCCGCCGCCTTCGAGAAGGCGGGCGACCTCGCCACCGCGGCCGCGCTGTTCGAGAAGCTGGGCGACGCGCGCCGGGCGGGCAGCCTCTACGACCGGGCCGGAGACGCGTTCAAGGGTGGCCAGGCGGCTGCGCAGGGCGGCGACCGCGAGCGGGCGATCACGCTGCTGCAGCGGGTCGGACCCGGCGACGAGAACCATCTGGCGGCGACCGAGCTGCTGGCGCAGCTGCTGGTCGAGACCGGCCGGCCGGCGCTCGCGGTGGAGCGGCTGCGCAAGTCGGTCGGCTCCGCGGCGATCGGGCCCGCCAACCTCGGCCTGTACTACTGGCTGGCCGTGGCCCAGGAGGCCTCGGGAGCCCGGGCCGAAGCGCTCTCGCTCTACAAGCAGGTCCAGGCGGAGGACCTGGGCTTCCGCGACGTCGCGCAGCGGATGGCACGGCTGGCCTCGGGCGCGCCGCCGCTGCCGCCGCCCGCGGGTCAGGCCGGGCCGGACGCGTCCCTGTCGGCGTTCGCGGTGGGAGCGCCGCCGCCCGCGGCCGCCGCCGTCCCCCCGCCCGCCGTGCCCGCACCGACGGCCCCCACACCCGCCGCCGGTGTGCCGCGAGGCCCGCGCTTCCTGGCGAAGGACGAGATCGGTCGCGGCCCGCTCGGCGTCGTGTACCGCGGCGAGGACGCGGCCGACGGCCGCAACGTGGCCATGCGGGTGATGCCCACGGCGCTGTTCGCGGCCGAGGGCGTGCTGCAGGCGGTGGCCGCCGACCTCAAGTCGGCCGCCGCGTTGTCGCACCCGAACCTGGCCAAGGTGATCGCCTTCACCCGCTGGCAGGGCGAGCGTTGCGTGGTGAGCGAGTACGTGCCCGGCCGCACCTTCGCCGAGGCCATCGCCAGCGGCCGGCGCATGCGCTTCCAGCAGGTGCACGCGCTCGGGCGCATGGTGGCCCAGGTGCTGCAGGCCATGCACGCCCGCGGCATCGTCCACGGCTCCATCCAGCCCTCGAACGTGATGGTGGCGGCGGGCGTCATCAAGGTGACCGACGCCGGGCTGGGGCGGGTGGCGCAGCACAGGGGCGGCGCCTCCTCCTACCGCGCCCCCGAGGGCGGGCTCACGGTCGCCGACGACCTCTACGGCCTGTGCGCCGTGATGTACCACCTGCTCACCGGCACCCATCCCCGCTCCCAGGCGCAGGGCGTGGGCCTGCCGCTGCCCTCGCAGCTGGCGGCGGGGGTGCCCGAGGCGATGGACAAGCTGCTGGTGCGGGGCCTGCACCCGCGGCCGGAGCTGCGCTTCGCCAGCGCGGAGGACCTGGCCCGCGAGCTGCGCGAGATGGTCAGGATCGGATGAGCCTGGGCGGCGAGCTCGCCACCCTCGACTTCTTCGACCTCATGCAGTGGGTGATGAGCCGCTGCAAGACCGGCCTGCTGCAGCTGACGCGGCTCTCGACGCGAAAGCGCTTCGGCTTTCGCGACGGCACGCTCCAGTCCACCGGATCCAACGACCCCCGGGAGACCATCGGGCAGAGGCTGGTGAGGGAGGGCCTGATCGACGAGGAGAC
>Ga0335071_10004428_pt1 | contig 14650 bp, 11 predicted proteins | sample Lox_Sample_15_FD_206724 | JGI IMG/M metagenome (GOLD analysis project Ga0335071, IMG submission 206724) | Soil microbial communities from Loxahatchee National Wildlife Refuge, Florida, United States - Lox_Sample_1.5 | ecosystem: Environmental > Terrestrial > Soil > Wetlands | place: USA... | reverse complement strand
GCCGCCGAGCTTCTCCGCACCGCCCGCCGTCCCGTGGCCATCGCCGGCAGCGGCGTGTGGTGGTCCGGGGCAGAGGCCGCGCTGTCACGCTTCATCGAGCGCTCCCGCATTCCCCTGTACACGATCACCATGGCCCGCGGCGTGGTCTCCGACGGCCATCCTCTCTGCATGGGCTACGCCGATCCCGCGCTGAATTACGCCGTCCACACGGCGTTCCGGGAAGCCGATCTGTTCCTGGTGGTCGGCAAGCGCATCGATTACCGGCTGGCGCTGGGCGGCCCACGCCTGTTTCCAGCGGATGCGAAGTTCATCCAGATCGACATCCACGCGCAGGAGTTGGGGATGAACCGCGCGCTCGATGCCGCCATTTGCGCCGACGCCAGAAGCGCGCTCGACGCGCTCTGCGAAGCAGTCGAGCCTGCGCCGGAAAGCTGGCTCGACCGGGTCCGCACGCTCCGCTCCCAATGGCAGGCCCGGCTCGAATGCGCCACGGCCGAAGCCGCGGTATTCTTCCGCGCCTTGCGCGCCGCCCTTCCCGAGGATGTCCTTTTCTCCTGGGATGGCGGCGACTTCGCTCACTGGGGCCGCGCGATTCTGCCTGCCCGCCAACCCGGCGGATGGCTGCGGCTCGGGCCGCTGGGCACGATCGGATCGTCGCTGCCCAACGCCGTGGCGCTGCAATTGGCGCACCCCGGCCACCGTGTAGTCGCCATCACCGGCGACGGCGCCCTCGGATTCTATCTTGCCGAGATGGATTCGCTGGTGCGCCACGGGCTGCCCGTCGTTCTGATTGTGGGCAATGACGCCGGCTGGGGTCTCGAGCGCGAGTTGCAGGGCGGCGGCGCGACCGTGGCGTGCGAGCTTCGGCCCTCGCGTTACGACCTGGTGATGCAGGCGTTCGGCGGCGGCGGCGAGACTATCGAGCACCCGGAGGAAGTGCGTCCCGCTCTGGAACGTGCCTTTCGATCGGGTGTGCCCTACTGCATCAATGTACCGATCCGCGGCGCGCGGTCGCCGTTCACCGACTGGCAGATCGCCGGCCGGAACCCGGCGAGGCCGTCGGGTGATACCATGTCCTCCGGCCACTGATATGAAAGCCAGAATCTCACGAAGAAATCTGATCCAGAGCGCCGGCCTGGCGGCTCTGGCCACTCCATCGCCCGATGCGGCCGCGGCAGCCATGCCCGGGCCCCGCTTCGAAGGGAAGGACACGCCTAAGATCTGCCTGGCGATCGGCGATGGCGGCGGACCACCCGACGCACAGGGGGGACGCGGGGCCAACCAGGAGGTCTCCGCCCGGCGACTGAAGCAACTGGGTGTGGATTACGCCCTTTCGGGAGGCCCGCCGATTCCATGGGAGGAGGCGCGTCTCCAGTCCATCATGGATCGCCTGAAGACCAATGGCGTCACGCTGGGCAACCTGATGATTGCGGGCTTCAACAACGCCATCTACAACCGGCCGGGCAAGGACGAGGAGATCGAGAAAGTGATCCAGTCGATCCGGGTAGCGGGCAAGGTCGGCCTCCCGGTGGTCGAGTACAACTGGTACGCCCACCGCGCCATGGAAGGCTACTTCGAGGAGACGGGCCGCGCGGGAGTGGGTTTGACCGGCTTCGACTACGAACTGCTTCAGACCGCCACCCAGCAGTACCAGACCCGGCCCGAGGAAAAGGGGATGAAGTTCAAGGATCTGCCGGCGCTGCCCAATGAGGGCGCCCACACGCTGGACGAGATGTGGACCAATATCACCTATTTCCTGAAGGCCGTGGTTCCGGAAGCGGAGAAAGCCGGCGTCCGGTTGGCGCTGCATCCGAACGATCCCCCCGCGCCCATCAGCCGCAAATCGCAGCAGATCATGGGCACCGTGGAGGGGTGGAAAAAGCTGATCGAAATCGTGAAGAGCCCCTCCAACGGAATTACCTTCGATTGCGGGGTAACCAAGGAAATGGGCCAGGATCCCGTTGAGGTGTGCCACTATTTTGCATCGCGGGATCGCATCAATCACGTGCATTTCCGCAATGTGAAGGTGATCAAACCCTACGAGCGGTACACCGAGGTCTTCATCGACGAAGGCGAAAACAATATGTTTGCCGTGATGCGCGAACTGGTGAAGTCGAAGTACACCCGCCTCGTCTATCCGGAGCATCCGCGCGCAATCGACTATGACCGGGACCGCGGCCGTATCGGTGGCTATCCGGGAGGCGGGGCCTACGCCGCGTTTGCCTTCAATGTGGGGTACACCCGGGCGATGATGCAGGCGGCGTTGACGGCTTGAGAATGTCCGGCGGCGGGGGCACACCCGGAATGTTCCGCCCGATTGCCGCCAAGCCTTGCACCCTGCTAGACTTAGTTATTCTGTAGCAATTCTTGAACTGGGGTTTTCTATTGAAGTTCGGCCTTCTAATTTTGTCTGTCGCTGCAATCGTCTGCGTCGCCGCTCAACCAGCAGTGGAGGCTCCCGACCCGATCGTGGAGAACTACTGCGCGGCTACGCGGCAGCAGGAGAAATTGCTTGCCGGCGTCTCCATGGACGTCGATATCGACGCGTCCCTCCCCAAGCTTAGAAAGCACGGGCGCTTGCACGCGTTGCGCCGCATTTCGCCCATCGGCCTGATCAAGTATGAGAGGGCACTCTTCGAAGGCGACACCGTCGTCAATAAAGAGGTCATCAGCCGCTACCTGACCGCCGAGGTCGAGGCGAACAAGAGCCGAAGCCACGGCGATGCGGTCACGCCGGATAACTATAAATTCAAGTACAAGGGCCTGGTGTGGCTGGATGGCCGCGACGTTTACCTCTACCAGGTGACGCCTAGAGAGAAGCGGGAGCATCTATTCAAGGGCGAGATCTGGATCGACGCGCGGACGTATCTGAAGGTCCAGGAGTCCGGATACCTGGTGAAGAATCCTTCCATCTGGCTGAAGAAGGTGGCATTCATTCGTAAGTATGAGATCCACGGCGGAGTTTCCGTTCCGCGCCAGACATTGAGCGTGGCCGACACCCGCCTGGTCGGCAAGGCTGAGATGACCATCGACTTCACCAACGTCTCTCTGGACCCCGCGAACGCGGCGGCCTCCGACGCCGCGCATTAATGGCAGGCGAGCGGTACTCAGGAGCTTTTGAATGAGAACACTGTTTTTGAATCCGCCATCCTTTGAAGGTTTCGATGGCGGAGCCAGCTCGCGATGGCCTGCCTCCCGCGAAATCGAATCCTACTGGTATCCGGTCTGGCTCTGCTACCCGGCCGGCATGCTTCCCGACAGCAAGGTGGTGGACGCTCCGCCGCACAAGATCTCCATCGAGCAGACCGTGGAGATGGCGAAGGATTTCGAGCTGCTCGTGCTGTACACCTCCACCCCCGGCTTCAACGTCGACGTCAAGATGGCGGAGATGATGAAGGACGCCAACCCGAAGCTCCAGGTCGCCTTCGTCGGACCGCCGGTCACCACCGAGCCGGACAAGACGCTGCGTCTGACCAGGGCCATCGATTTCGTGGTGCGCCGCGAGTTCGATCACCAGATTGCCGATTATGCAAAGGGCAAGCCGCTGGAGGAACTGCCCGGCGTCAGCTTCCGCAAGAACGGGCACATCGTCAACAACCCGGAGGGTCCGGCGATCGAGGACCTGGACGCCCTGCCTTGGGTCACCAAGGTATACAAGCGCGATCTCGACGTCACGCGCTACAACGTGCCGTTCCTGCTGAACCCGTTCATTTCGTTTTATACGTCGCGCGGCTGCCCGGCACTGTGCACCTTCTGCCTGTGGCCGCAGACTCACTCCGGCCACCGCTGGCGGCTGCGGTCGGCGGACGACGTGGCCAACGAGGTGCGATACGCAAGGGAGCAGTTCCCCAACGTCAAGGAAATCTTCTTCGACGACGATACCTTCAACTACCGCAAGGAACGCACCATCGAGCTGTGCAAGAAGCTGAAGCCAATCGGGTTCACCTGGAGCTGCACCTCGCGCGTCACCACGGACTACGAAACCCTGAAGGCCATGAAGGAGGCCGGCTGCCGGCTGCTCATCGTGGGTTACGAATCGGGCGACCCGCAGATTCTCAAGAACATCAAGAAGGGCGCCACGGTGGAAATGGCGCAGCGCTTCACCGAAAACTGCAAGAAGCTCGGCCTCGTGGTGCACGGGGATTTCATCATCGGGCTGCCGGGCGAGACGCGTGAGTCGATCCGCAAGACCATCGATTTCGCGAAGCGGCTGGATACCGAAACCATCCAGGTTTCGATCGCGCATCCCTATCCCGGAACCGAGTTCTACGATTACGTCAAGAAGAACGGCCTGATTACCATCGATTCCATGACCGACGAGGCCGGGCACCAGTTGCCCAACGTGGTGTATCCCGGGCTGGACCGCGCCGAGCTGGTCGATTGGGTGGAGCGCTTTTACGGTGAGTACTTCTTCCGCCCGCGGGTGGTCTGGCGCATCGTGAAGAAGGCGGTGTTCAATGCCGACGAGCGCCGCAGGCTCACCAAGGAAGCGCGAGAATACATGGCGCTGCGCAGCAAGCGGAAGAAGTTTGTTGCCGAGCACAAGGCCGCTGCCAGTCCGGCCCACGCCGCCAGTTCAGGTGACTAGCCGGATATGAGCGCTCCCCCGCGCCTCAGGACCTGGCTCTGCACCGCGGTGGTAGTCCTCTCCAACGCATTCGGCGACTTCTTCATGAAGCGCGGCCTGCCGGACAGCACCCGCTTGAGTACGCCGCTGGAGTATGTCACGATGCTCTTCCAGCCTTGGGTGACCCTCGGTGTAGTCCTGCTGGTTATCTGGCAGCTCTCGCGCATGACTTTGCTGAGTTGGGCCGACTTAAGTTACGTGCTGCCGGTTACCAGTGTGGGATATGTCCTGGTGGCGCTGATCGGCTGGGCCTTCCTGAACGAATCGATCTCGGTTACGCGATGGGCCGGCATTGTGCTGATCATGGCCGGGGTCGCCCTGGTCTCCGGCGGGAGCGCGCCTTCCACGGTGCACCGCCACAAGGCAAAATCATGAAGTGGCTGCTGGTGGCGCTGATGGTCGGCTCGACCACGGTGGGGGAGATCTTGCAGGCCGCCGGCATGCGGCATCACGGGCAGATCCACGATTTCCGGCCGGGCGCCATCGGGCGCGCGCTCTCGCTGCTGGCTCGCAATCGCTTTGTGATTGGATCTGTGATCGCGATGGCGATATCTTTCTTTGCGTTCATGAAACTGCTGTCCATGACGGACCTGAGTTTCGCGGTTCCGGTCTCTGCCATCACGTACGCCATGGAAACGGTGCTCGCGAAGTACATATTGAAAGAGCGGGTCAATGCTCTGAGATGGGCCGGCGCCACCCTGGTGGTGTGCGGAGTTATGTTGGTATCTCTGTGATCTGGCTCGCGCTTCCCGCCTTGGCCGCTGGTGCCTACTACCTGTTGGCGGTCGTAGCCGCCGCGCGCTGGAGAAGCCAGCGTGGGACCGGCTTCAGCCGGTCCACGAGCCTCCCGCCGATTTCCGTTCTAAAGCCGATACATGGCCGCGACCCGCGATTCTACGAAGCAATCTTCAGTCACGCCGCACAGGACTATCCCGAGTTTGAAATTCTCTTCGGCCTCACCAATCCGAACGATCCGGCGTTAGAGGATATCCGGCGCCTCCGCGAGGAATTCCCGGATCGCCGCATCGAGATTGTGGTCACGGAGACCGCTGCGCCCAATGCCAAGGTCGGGGTGCTGGCGGAGCTCGCGCGCCGGGCGCGCTACGGCGTCCTGCTGGTGAACGACAGCGACATCGTCGTCCACGCCGGTTACTTGCGCGCGGCCGCGGCTCCGCTGGAAGACCCGGGCGTGGGACTGGTCACTTGTCTATACCGCGCGCGGGCGGAATCGTTCGCCTCGTCCGCCGAAGCTCTGGGCGTGGCTACCGAGTTTGCTCCCAGCGTCCTGGTGGCCCGGCTCCTGGGAGTGGCGGAGTTTGCGCTCGGCAGCACCATGGTGTTCCATGCCGAACTCCTGAAGCGCTTCGGCGGCTTTGAGACGATCGCCAATTACATTGCCGACGATTACCAGCTCGGCTGCCACATCACCGGACTGGGGTACCGGATCGAGTTCGCCCCGGTCGTCGTGGAGACCGACCTGGGTGGGGAAAGCTGGCTCCAGACCTGGCGGCACCAGTTGCGCTGGTCCCGCACCATCCGGGTCTCACGTCCCTCAGGCTATTACGGCTACGTGATCACGCATGCCACGTTGTGGTCGATCGTGGCGCTGGCTGGGGGCCAATGGTGGGCCGCGGCGGTAGCGATGTCCCTGCGCATGCTCGCCGGCATCTGGGTCGGCGCGGGCATTCTGCGAGACACGGAAGTGGTGCGGAATGCCTGGATGATCCCCCTCCGCGACCTCTTCGGTTTCGCGGTGTGGGCTGCGGGTCTGAGCGGGAACAAAGTTCAGTGGCGCGACCGTACGCTGCAGCTCCGCCGCGACGGCCAGATCCACGAGGACGCGCCGGCGGCCGCGCTGCAAAGGTAGCATCCGCATTCAGTGGTTAGCCGCCTGCCCGCGCAGCACGTCCACGATCTTTCCCAGCAGCCGCGATTTGACCTCGTACCGTTGCGGACCCCGCGTGATGTACCGGACCTGCACGTCCAGGCCGGTCGTGCCGGGCCGCAGATCCACTGCCGGCCTCGCGGAAAACGTACGCGTGCCGTATTGTTTGGTGATTCGCTCCCAATCCTGCTCCGCGATCTGCGCATCCGACTCGGTCTCGGCCTCCACGATCTCGCGAATCCGGCTCGCCACGGCATAAGGATCGGCGCCCGCGGGGACCGTCACCTGCAACTCGTCCCACAGCCACTGCCCGGCAGTCGAGAAGTTGAAGTAAACGCCTTCGATCGCGTAACCGTTCATGAACGAGACGCGGCGGCCGGTCGGATGCCCCGTGTTCGTCCAGTTGCCCATCTCCAGCAACACAGTCTTGAACAGCCCCACCTCGATTACCTCGCCGCCCACACCCTTGATCTCCACCCAATCGCCCACCCGCACGCCGTTGCGTCCCATCAGCACGAACCATCCGAAGAAGGCGACCACGAAATCCTTGAGCACCACGGTGAGACCGGCGGTCGCAAGGCCGATCATGGTCGGCGTCTGGCTGGGTGGGCCGAAGATGATGAGCAGGACGATTGCCGCTCCGAAGATCCGTAAACCCAGCCGCACCAGGAATCGCTCGCGATGGCCGCGGCGCCGGTCGTGCTCGGCGGCGAAGGCGCGCCGCAAGCGATGATCGGCGAGCGCTACAACCAGCAGCACTCCGAACGCGACCGCCAGCAAGCGGGCCAGGCGATGCATCACGCCGGAGCGCCGCGCGTCCACGCTTGCCGCCCACGTAGCGTAGGAGTCGGCAAGCTGGTGACAGTCCTGGATGCGGCGGTCCAGCTCCGTGAGGGTCTTGCGCTGGTCGGAGAGCTGGCGCAGGCGCGCCAGCATGGCTGCGGGATCTTCTTCGTCTTCGGATTGGTCGTCGGCGTTCGCGTCCTGATCCGCGGCCGGCTCGGGCGGTTGTTTCTTGGCCAACAGCGCTTCCAGGCTGTTGTGCTCGCGTTCCAGGGCCGACGCTTTGGAAGCGGCCTGCTGGCGCGCGGCCAGCAACTGCGTCCGCCGATCGCTCAGCGTCAGCCACGCCTGGAACAGCCACGCCAGAGTCCCCCCGTCGCCCAATGCCGCCGGCTTCACAGGTTGCGATGCCGCCTTCACGGCATCGGCGTGCTGCTGCCGCGCCTGCTCGAGGCGCGTCCGCTCGTCACCGCCCTGCCGGATCAGGTCCTGCTGCGCGTCGTCCAGCTCATCCTGGTCGAGTTCCAACTGCGCTTGCAGGACCTCGAGCTGCGCTTCATCGCGGCCGCTTTTCGAAAGCTTGGCGATGCGCTGCTGATCGGCTGCGGCGCGCTGCTGCGCTTGCGCGATGCGCGCTTTGATCTGCGGCACCGGGCCGCTGGTTGGCGGCTTGGCGGCCGCCGCTTCCCGCACCGCGCTGGCGTACGCCTGGTCGAGCTCGTGATCGGCCAGCCGCGCCGCCTGGGCGGCCAGTTCCTGCTCGCGCTGTGTCTCGGCAAGCGTGGATACCTGCCGGGCGGTGTCTAGCAGGCGCCGGTCGATGGAAGATGCCTGCACCACCGTCCGCTCGGGAGGCGGCTCGCGGGTCAGGTAGGACGCGACGACGCATGCAGCCAAGCCGAGTGCGAAGATCCCGGCCACCACGATTCCTGGATGTCGAACTCTCATGACGCTATCTAACGAAGGTAGTACACTCGCACTATGAAACGCCTGGCTCTCGTCGTTGGCTGCATCGTCGCCCTGCTGCTGGTGACAGCCATTGCCATCCCGTTCTTCATCGACCCCAACCGCTTCCGCCCGCTGCTGGAGCAGCAGCTCACCCAGGCACTGGCGCGCGATGTAAAGGTGGGGAATCTCAAGCTCTCCATCCTGGCCGGCGCCGTGACCGCGGACGACCTCTCGATCGCCGACAACCCGGCGTACAGCCGCCAGCCGTTCGTTCAGGCGAAGTCTCTGGCGGTATCCGTAGAGCTTTGGCCGCTGATCGCGTCGCGGCAGGTGCATGTCACCGGAATCGCCATCGATCATCCGGCCATCGCGCTGATTCAATCGGCCGGCGGCGAGTGGAATTTTTCGAATCTCGGCCGCCGCTCGGCCGCCGCTCCCAAGCCCGCGGCCACTGCATCTTCCACGGGCAGCCTCGACCTGTCCGTCAAGCTCCTGAAGATCACGGGCGGGCGCTTCTCGCTGGACCGGAGCGGCGGCCGGCACAAGCCGTTGGTGCTCGACGACGTGAATTTCCAGGTGAACGACTTTTCCCCCAGCGCCGCGTTTCCGTTTACGCTCACCGCGCAGGTGATCGGGGGCGGCACTGTCAAAGTCGACGGAACGGCTGGCCCGCTCGACTCCGACGACGTTTCGGCCAGCCCTGTGCGGGTGAACTTCGACATCGCTAAGCTCGACCTGGTGGGCACCGGCGCGGCGCAGGACGCGCCAGCTCTCGCCGGCGTCGTGTCGCTCGCGGGCACGCTCCAGTCGGACGGCAAGACAGGGCAGATTAAGGCCAAATTCAAGGGCGATAAGCTGAAGTTCGCTAGGACCGGGACCGCCGCAAAGCCAACGGTGGAACTGGAGATGGCCGCTGTTCGCAATCTGCGCACGCGCTCGGGCCGCATCGAACAGGGCGATATCCACCTTGGCTCGGCCGTGGCGCACCTCACCGGAACCTATGCCGATCAGAACGGCCTTACCTCGGTCCATATGACCTTGGAGGGGTCCAAGATGCCCATTCCGGACCTGGCCGACATGCTGCCGCCCGCCGGCATCGTGCTTCCCAATGGCTCTTCGCTCCAGGGCGGCACGGCGACTTTGAAGTTCACCATGGAAGGCGTTCTGGACAAGCTGGTCACCTCGGGCTCGATTTCGTTCGACAACACCAAACTCGCCGGTTTCGATATGGGCAAGAAACTGTCCACGATTGAAAAGTTCGCGGGGATCAAGGGCGGGCCGGATACCGAGATCCAGACCCTGGCATCGGGCATTCAAATGGGGCCCGACGGCATCGTGGCGAGCAACATGCAACTCATCGTGCCGGCGATCGGCACGGTGAACGGCAACGGCACGGTCAGTCCGGCGAACGCACTGGATTTCAAGATGGTCGCTACGGCGCACACATCCGGCCTGATGGCGGCGGTGGGCAACACGCCCATTCCGTTCACGGTCGGTGGTACCGCGCAAGATCCGGTGTTCCGGCCCGATGTGAAGGCGGTGGTGAAGGGCGAGGCAGGAAAGGCTGCCGGGAGCATTCTCAAGGGACTGCTGGGCGGCAAGTAGGGCCGCGTGGGGCGGACGATCGGTCTGAGTCGTCCGCCCACCGGCCGAAGGCCGGCAATCGGCGTATAGTGGAGTCTTACTATGAAAGCCATACTTACGCTATTGGCCGCGGCGTCGCTGCTATGCGGCCAGGAAAAGAAGGCGCCGCCGGAGTGGAACGTCTTCGTAGGCACCTACACGCGGCCCCAGAAGAGCAAGGGCATCTACGCCTGGCGTTTTCAGCCCGCCACCGGGAAGCTGACCTCGCTCGGACTCGTGGCGGAGACCACCAGTCCCTCGTATCTGGCGGTGCACCCGAATCAGCACTTCCTTTATGCCGTGAACGAGGTCAACTCGGGAATGGTGAGCGCGTTCGAGATCGACGAGGCCGCCGGCAAGCTGAAGCCGCTGAACCAGGTGCCCTCGAAAGGCAGCGGCCCTTGCCACCTGACGACCGACAAGTCAGGCAAGTGGTTGTACGTGGCCAACTACAACAACGGCAGCGTGGCGGCGTTCCCCATCCACGACGACGGATCGTTGGGCGAGTCCTCGGCCTTCGTGCAGCACACCGGGTCGAGCGTCAATCCGCAGCGGCAGAGAGGGCCGCACGCTCACGATACGGTCATCTCGCCTGACGGCCGCTACGTGTTCGTGGCCGACCTCGGGCTTGACCAAGTCTTGGGATATCGCGTGGACGCAGGCCGCGGCGGAATGGCCACCGAGGACCCGGCCATCACCAAGCTCGCGCCGGGCACCGGACCGCGGCATCTCGCCTTTCGGCCCGACGGGCGATTTCTCTACGTGCTGAGCGAAATGCTGTGCAACGTGACCGCGTTCCGCTACGACGCGGCGCGCGGCACCACCGAGGAGATGCAGACGATCCCGACGCTGCCCGCCGACTACACCGGCACCAAGAGCGGCGCCGAGATCGCAGTGCATCGCAGCGGCAATTACCTCTACGCCTCCAACCGCGGGCACGATACCATCGCCGTGTTCCGCATCGATCTCACCAGCGGCAAGCTTTCCCCCATCGGTAACGTCTCCACACGCGGCAAGACGCCGCGCGGGTTCGGCATCGATCCCACCGGCAACTGGCTGTTCGCAGGCAACCAGGATTCGGACAACATGACGATGTTTCGCATCGATCTGAAGACGGGCAATCTCAGTCCGGTGGGCGATCCGATCGAAGTCTTTTCGCCCGTGTGCGTGGTGTTCTCGGCGATCAAATGAATCAGGTCTGGTATCAGAACTGCGACCCTCTGGGGAATCCCTGGCTCTCCACCGTGGCGGCGGCCATCCCGGTGTGCACGCTGTTCTTTTTCCTGGCGGTGCGGCGCGCGCCCGCCTGGAAAGCGGCGGTGCTGGCCTTTGTAGCTGCGGCTGCCGTGGCGCTCGTGGTCTTCCGGATGCCGCTCCACATGGTGGCTGGCGCGGTCGGCAGCGGACTGGTATTCGGCTGGTTCCGCATCGCGTGGATCGTGGTGGCGGCCGTGTTCGTCTACGAAGTCTCCGTGGAATCGGGGCAGTTCGCCATCATCAAGCAATCCATCGGCGACATCTCCGGCGATCGGCGCCTTCAAGTCCTGCTGATCGCGTTCGCCTTCGGCGCGCTATTGGAAGGCGCGGGCGGAGGCGGCGCGCCAGTCGCGGTGAGCGGCGCCATGATGATCGGCATGGGCTTCCCTCCGTTCCAAACGGCTCTCTTGTGCCTGATCGCCAATTCGGCGCCAGTGGCCTACGGTGGGCTGGGCAACCCGGTGCGCACGCTGGTGGCCGTGACCGGCCTGCCGGAGGCCGATTTCAGCGCCATGATCGGCCGCATTCTGCCGCTGACTACGCTGGTGCTGCCATTCTGGCTGGTGCGCGTCTTCTGCAGCCGCCGCGATATGCTGGCCGTTTGGCCGGGACTGCTCGCCTGCGGGATTTCGTTCGGCGGCATCCAATTCTTCTGGTCCAATTTCATGGACGCGGCGCTGGTGGATATCCTGGGCGGCATCGGCACGCTGTTGCTGCTGGCCGTGTTCTTCCGCTACTTGTGGCAGCCGAAGACCGAGTGGCGCTACGGCGGCGAAGGCAAAGCAGCGACGTCCGGGCTGACCATGGGCCGGATCCTGCTCGCCTGGTCGCCGTTCCTGCTGCTGGCGGGATTCGTCGTGCTGTGGGGCGTGCCTTCGGTCACCAAGGTTCTGGATAAGGTCTCCTGGAAGCAGCCGGTGCCGGGCCTGCACATGATGGTCGTGCGCACCCCGCCGGTGGTGGCTAAGAACTTCGCGGAGCCGGCATTCTTCGACGTGTCGTGGCTCTCCACCGCGGGAACCGGAACGTTCATCGCCGGCTTGATTGCCGGGCCGCTGGTGGGACTTTCGATGCGGCGGACTCTGGAAGTGTTCATACGCTCCTTATGGCGCCTGCGCCTGAGCCTGCTGGCCATCATGGCGATGCTCGGCGTGGGCTACATCACGCGCTACTGCGGCATGGACGCCACTATGGGGATGGCGATGGCCCACACCGGCGTCCTGTTTCCCTTCTTCGGCACGATGATCGGCTGGCTCGGCGTGGCGCTGAGCGGCACCGATGCCGGAAGCAACGCGCTCTTCGGCAGCCTGCAGGTGATCACCGCGAACAAACTCGGCCTCAGCCCCATCCTGATGGGCGCGGCCAACAGCGCCGGCGGCGTCATGGGCAAGATGGTGGCTGCGCAGTCGCTGGTGATCGGGTGCGCCGTCACCGGCCAGCAGAACCAGGAAGGCGCGTTGTTCCGCGCGGTTTTGAAGCACAGCCTCGGGCTGCTGCTGTTGGTGGGCGCAATCGTCATGATGTACGCCTACGTGTTTCCGGCCGCGATCCCCAGCGGCCATCATTACTGGTAGTAAATAGCGCAGGCCTCCCGGCCTGCCAGGGAGCGAACAATGCGACGAGCGATCATTCTTTCCGCAATGGGCGCCGCGGCGGTAGGCGCGTGGCTGATGGCGCAACCCTCCGGCGACCCTCTGGTCGAAGGCTTCCGCATGGTGGAAGTGGCCAGCGTGAGCGACGCGATGGAGCAGTTATATGGGCAGCGAATGTACATGTCGCACGAAATGCGGCCGCTGGCCACGACCAAGTTCGCCGGACCCGCCGTCACCGTGCTGCTCAAGAAAGAAGAGCACAAAGAAGGCTCCGCCGCGTCGCAGGGCATGCTGGACGCTATCGACGCGGCTCCTCCCGGAAGCGTCTACGTGATGGTGCTCGAAAACGGCGGCGATTTCGCCGGCATCGGCGGCCTCATGGCCACCGCGATGAAGTATCGCGGCTTCGCCGGCGCGGTGATCGACGGCGGCGTCCGCGACACGCCGCAGATCCGCAAGCTGCAATTCCCGGTATTCAGCCGCGGCGTGGTGCCATCGACCACCATCAATCACTACCGGTTCGCGGGCGTCAACGTGCCCGTGACGTGCGCCGGAGTGCATGTCAACGCCGGCGACATCATTACCGCCGACGAGGACGGCGTGGCCGTCGTACCGAAAGCCAAGGCCCAGGAAGTTCTGAAGAAAGCTCAGGACCTGGACGACACCGAGCACCGCATGATCCCCTTCATCGAGAAGTTCCGCTCGATTAAGGAGGCCGTGGCCAAGTTCGGCAGGATCTGACCCAACCCCGCGAGGCATGCCGTGGTATCGCGAGATCTCGCGCGACGAGTGGCGCACCCTGGTGGCGGCCCAGTTGGGCTGGATGCTGGACGCCATGGACGTCATGCTCTACAGCTTCGCGCTCACCGCGGTCAAAGGCGAGTTTCAGCTCTCGGGCGCGGCGGCGGGTGCGTTGGGAGCCCTGCCGCTGGTGACCAGCGCGGCGGGCGGCATGCTCTTCGGCTGGCTGAGCGACCGCTATGGCCGCGCGCGGGCGCTCGTGTGGTCCATCCTCGCATTCTCGCTCCTCACCGCATGCACCGCGACTTCGCGCAGCGTGGCTGAGCTGGTCTTCTGGCGCGCGCTGGTGGGCATCGGGCTGGGCGGTGAATGGGCGGCGGGAAGCGTCCTGGTGGCGGAGACTTGGCCCGAGCGCCATCGCGGAAAAGCCATCGGCCTGATGCAGAGCGCGTGGGCCATCGGATACCTGCTGGCGGCGGTGATGGCCGCGGTCGTGCTCCCCGCCTGGGGATGGCGCCCCCTGTTCGCCCTGGGCGTGCTGCCCGCGCTGGTCACGCTGTGGATCCGCCGCGGCGTGCCCGAACCGGCAAACTGGCAGCAGCCGAAACACACCATCGCCGGCGCGGCCGCCGGATTGTTTCGCGAGCCCATGCGCCGCAACGTGCTCCTGATGGCGGCGCTGTGTTCCACGCTGCTGTTCGGGTACTGGGGCTTGTTCACGTGGCTGCCGGCCTATCTCGCGAGCCCCATTGAGAAGGGCGGCGCCGGGTTGGGCATCGTGCGGTCTTCGGCGTGGATCGTTCCGCTGCAGGTGGGCGCGTTCTTCGGCTACATCTCGTTCGGATTTTTCGCCGACCGCGTCGGCCGGCGCCGCGCGTTCCTTGCGTTCGTGTTGACCACGGCGGTGCTGGTGCCGGTCTATGGCCTCTTGGGACGAAGCGCGGGTTTACTGCTGGCGCTCGGCCCCCTGGTGGGCTATTTCGGACACGGCTACTTCAGCGTGCTCGGCGCCATGGCGGCGGACCTCTTTCCGCCGGAACTACGCACCACCGCGCAGGGCTTCTGTTACAACATCGGACGCGCGCTGGCCGGCCTGGCGCCAGTCACGGTGGGCGCGTTCTCGGACCGCTACGGGATCGGCGTGGCTCTGGCATTCACGGCGGTGTTCTTCGTGGCAGGGGCGGGCGTGATGGC
>Ga0335071_10004427_pt1 | contig 14652 bp, 11 predicted proteins | sample Lox_Sample_15_FD_206724 | JGI IMG/M metagenome (GOLD analysis project Ga0335071, IMG submission 206724) | Soil microbial communities from Loxahatchee National Wildlife Refuge, Florida, United States - Lox_Sample_1.5 | ecosystem: Environmental > Terrestrial > Soil > Wetlands | place: USA... | reverse complement strand
CACGTACGACGGCGTCGGCCGGGAGTTTTTTCATGCGGGCGCGCCAGTCAAGTTCAAGCGGGCCGCCCGTCCAGCGGATCGGAACCCACGTATTCGGCCCTGGGAGGCCAGAAGCCGAGGCCGCGTACAACGTCAGGAAGAGCGCAAGCGTCCGAAAAATCAAAGGTCTCAGGGGATAGCGTGATGCACCCGACTGCGGGCGGGTGCGCACGATTTTACGCCGTGAACTTGCATGCCCTCGCTTTCCCACAGGGAAGATGCCAGACGCAAAGGTCTCGTCCCATCGGCCGCTGGCAACGAAAAAAAGATCCGACCACGCCAAGGTGTGATTTCCCTCGAAGCGGATGCGTAAACCCATTTCTTTACCCGACTGTCGGGGAAGAATCTGTGATTAGAGTCACGCCTGAATGGTCGCGTTCCAGCCTAGTCCTACATGAGGGCGACGCTGGCGTGAGGAGCAGGAGCCAAGAAAGCTTTCCCAGCGTTTGAAGTCGTGGCAGCCGGACCTGTAAGCCGAATTTTGTCCGCCGGATTGCTCCAGCGGGACGGTCATTCCTCTGGGCCGGGCATTGCTGCCCGGCTCTAGCGACCTACCCGAAGGTTTGACGCACCGAGCCGGCACGTGTCCCGGCCGAAGCCGAGAACTTCCTCCCTATTTGGTCTTGCTCCGTGTGGGGTTTGCCCTGCCCGTGGCATTGCTGCCGCGGCGGTGCGCCCTTACCGCACCTTTTCACCCTTACCCCGCCGTTCTCGCCAGCCAGTTTGGTGGCAAGCGAGAACGACGGGGCGGTATGTTTTCTGTGGCACTTTCCGTCCATCAGGCTTGAACCTGACGTCCCGGACGTTATCCGGCACACTGCTCTGCGGAGTTCGGACTTTCCTCTATCCATGCCCGAAGGCATCGACAGCGACCGTCCGGCCCGGCTGCCTACCTTGAAATTATATAGACTGTCGAGATTCGGGTAGGTGCTGTGCCGACAAGAGGTCCCTTTCCTGGGAAAGGTGCAGGCTCAACTTGCAGCACGGCAGTGAAAAGGCGGGTGAAGTATTCCGGTTCCTCTTAGAGACAGTATCCCGAAACTGGAAGCGCTGTTGCTTCTGTGGCAGACCCGTCCGAACACGTGGGCGGCTCCCGACCTGGCCAAACGCCTTTACGTGGACGCGCAACGCACGCGAGAGATCCTGTTCGATCTGAGCAGAAAACATCTGGCCTTGCAGTGCACAACCTGTTGATTCTCCTGGATCTGGTGGTGTTCCCGGGACTGAATCTCTTTCCTGCCAGACTGGGCACAAATGTCATCTCGATGGGATTACTGCTCTATGGCTTGATCTGGGAAAGCAACTAGCTATGATCACCCCATTCCTTCTCGGCGTTGTCGCGGCAGTTCTCATTGCCCTACTCTTTATCCTGTTCGGAATTTCGCGAAAAAACTACGGTCAGAACCGGTCCCGCTGAGAAGCCCGTCCGTTGCTGCTAAACTTGTCCGAACTGAGCACGTCGGTTGCCGGTCATGCATATTGGTGAGTCCATCCGTATCGCGCTGCGCTCTCTATGGGCCAACAAGCTGCGATCTGTCCTTACGCTACTGGGGGTGGTAATTGGCATCGCCTCCGTAATCGCGGTAGTGACTTTTGTTTCCGGCATCAACGACTACGTTGCCAAGAAGATTTTCAATTTGGGCGCTGATGTGTTCATCGTGCAGAAGACGTCGGCCGTAGTCACCAATGTGGATCGTTTCCTGGAGGAAGAAAAACGAAAAAATCTTGAGATGGATGACTACCAGTCCGTGGCTGACGCCTGCCGCCATTGTGACTACGTTGGCGCGATGCTGAACGTGAGCGGCCGTGTCAAACAGAACGAACAATCGATCAACGACACTAATGTTCAAGGCCTGACGCCGGCCATGGCGACGATTCTGGATACAGACCTGGTCGCCGGCCGCATGGTCAACGACACGGATCTCAACAACCGCTCCCAGGTCGCTATCGTGGGAGCAGACATCGTCGAATATGTGCTTGGAGCTACCGATCCCATCGGCCAGGAAATCCATATCGACGGCTGGCCCTATACCGTGATTGGCGTAGGGAAAAAGAAGGGGAAGACACTTGGGCAGAGTCAAGACAACTACGTCATGATTCCGCTCTCGGCCTACCTGAAGCAGTACGGATCTCACAACAACAGTATCGAGATCTGGGGAAAGGCTTCGGCCACCGGGGTTCCGCTGAACCAGGCAATTGATGAGGCGCGGGCAGCTCTCCGTGCTCACCGCCACGATCTCCCCGGTGCGGATGACAGCTTCGAGATCGAAACCAATGCGGGACTTCTCGGAATCTGGTCCGATCTCAGCAACACGTTTTTCAACGCAACCATCGGGATCGCGGCCGTGTCGCTGGTCGTCGGCGGAATCGTAATCATGAACATCATGCTGGTTTCAGTGACGGAGCGGACACGGGAGATCGGCATCCGCAAGGCATTGGGAGCGAGGCGCGACGATGTGCTCCTGCAATTCTTGATCGAGTCCGTGATCCTGGCCTTGCTCGGGGGAGTGATCGGCATTCTTTCCGGCGTGGGCGTGGCCGAGCTCGTCACTGCTTTAATCGGCATGCCATCGTCGATAAAGCTGTGGGCAGTGGCAGCCGGATTGTTCGTCGCGGCTACGGTAGGAGTTTTCTTTGGAGTCTACCCGGCGCGCAAGGCTGCCCGGCTCGATCCGATCGTGGCATTGCGATTCGAAATGTGAGGTGTCTCAGAAGCGCGGATGTGAAAACGGACGTAAGTCTTAGATTGCACGATTACCAGATTACGCGATTACAAAATTCCCCATGATGGGCAAAAGCGAATTCGGCGAAATCGTCCAGATGGCGACGAATACGATCCGCAGCAATAAGCTGCGCTCGGCCCTCACCGTACTGGGGATCGTGATTGGCGTAGCTGTAGTGATCGGCGTGTCATCCATCGGCCGCGGACTCGACGACAATGTCCGCGAGCTGGTGGCCAGCATGGGGTCCAACATCATCTTCGTATTTCACATCGAACCGTTTACGTTCGGCCGCATGAGCGACGAAATGCGGGCCCGCCGGGAACTGACCTACGATGACGCCGTCGCGATGCAGGATCTTCCTCACGTCCAGGCCGTTTCGGCTGGTCTGCGCTTGTTCCGTCCCGAACTCGGGGTTGGCAGTTATTCCGTCAAATACGAGGACCGAAAAGCCAAGCACACGATCCTTGAAGGAGACATGGCCTCGGCGAAAGATGTATTCGATCTGCCGATGGCCAGTGGGCGCTGGTTCAGCGACTTTGACGACGAACATCATTCTCCTGTTGTCGTGGTCTGTTACGAAACTCAACAGGAGCTGTTCGGCGACCAGGATCCATTGGGAAAAGAGATCAATATCGAAGGTCGCCTGTTCGAAGTTATCGGCACCGTGAAGAAAATCAAATCGGTCTTTGGCGGAGGCAAGGATCCAAATGACAATCGTGTGATCATGCCGTTGAAAACATTCAAAACGCTCCATCCGGAGATGAAGCAGCACTTCATCAGCGTAAAGGCGACCTCGCACGACGACATGCCCAAGGCCATGGACGAAATCCGAGAGCTGTTGCGGCGGCGGCGAAAAGTCCCTTTCGACAAGCCGGACAACTTCGCGATTTTTACCTCCGATTCGATCACCGACGTCTGGAATCAGATTACGGGAGCGCTCTTCATCGGAATGTTCGCGATCTCGAGCGTCGGATTGATCGTCGGGGGTGTGGGCGTAATGAACATTATGCTGGTCAGTGTCACCGAGCGAACCCGTGAGATCGGTGTACGGAAGGCGATAGGCGCCCGAAAGCGGGATATCCTTTTGCAGTTCACGCTGGAGGCGGTAATGCTCACGGCAGTGGGCGGTCTGCTCGGAATTCTTCTGGGTGCCGTGGTAGTTTGGGTCATTCCGGCGATGTGGCCATCGATGCCGGCGCGCATGTCCATGTTCTGGGTGAGCTTCGGTTTCACGTCGGCGGCTGTTGTGGGGCTGGTATTTGGCATATACCCGGCCTGGAAGGCCGCCAATCTCGATCCCATTGAGTCGTTGCGTTACGAATAGGGCGCCGGCTCTCGCGCATGATTGAATCCATTCTCAGGATTGTCGCACTCATCGCGCTTCTCGGCTGTATCACCAGTTGCTTCTATTTCCTGTTTTGCATCTGGAATGCGATCGTTTTCATGCGGCAAGCCAGAGCGGGTTCCGCGAGTGCCCGCGCAGCGAAAGATTTCCCGCCAGTTTCGGTCCTTAAGCCGCTCAAAGGTCCCGATCCCGAGATTTACGAGAGCTTCCGCAGTCACTGCATGCAGGACTATCCCAAGTACGAATTGATCTTCGGGGTGAGTGATCCTGCGGATCCTGCGGTCAAAATGGTCGAGCGCTTACAGGCCGAATTCCCCAGCCATGCCATTCATCTCCTGATCTGCCGCGAAAGACTGGGACCGAATGTCAAGGTTAGCAACCTCGAGCAGATGACCAGGATCGCCCGTTACGACCATCTCATCGTGAATGACAGCGATATCCGGGTAGAGCCAGATTACATTCATCGCGTAGTCTCCCCCCTTACCGGGCAGCGCGTGGGATTGGTTACTTGCCTGTACCGCGGAGTTGCAGCCCGGACCCTGGGCTCACGGCTGGAATCGTTGGGCATCAGCACTGATTTTTGCCCAGGAGTCCTGGTAGCACGCCAACTTCAGGGTGGGCTGAATTTTGGTCTCGGGTCCACGTTATCGTTTCGACGGTCAGAACTGGAGCAGATTGGCGGGTTTCGGTCCATTGTCGACTCTCTCGCCGATGATTACGAATTGGGGCACCGCATCTCAGATCTTGGCCGTCTGGTGCAGCTTTCCGAAGTTGTCGTCGAAACTCATCTTCCCGCTTACGATTTTGCCGGCTTCCTGGCCCACCAGTTGCGCTGGGCCCGCGGAGTCCGCGATGCCCGCTTTGGCGGTTATCTCGGGCTGATCTTTACTTTTGGCCTGTTGTGGGCGGCAATTGCAGTCACTATCGCGCACGCAGCGCTCTGGGCGTGGGGGGTGTTCTTCCTGGTTGTAGGCTTGCGTTTCGCAGCAGCGATTGCAGTGGGGAAAGGCGTTCTACGGGACAATCAGCTAATTCCGAACCTCTGGCTTCTGCCCGTGCGCGACTTGATCGCAGTGGCCGTGTGGATTACCAGTTTTGCGGGGCATACTGTGACTTGGCGCGGTGACTCGTTCCTGCTGAAACGTGGGAAGCTTGTCCCCAGGGTCTCTCACACTGAAATGTCAGAGACGACGCGAACTAGAAAGGATTGACGACAGATCCGTCCGCTCGCTGCGAGACGAGTCTGCCTCCCTTTAACAGTACGTAATTATTGTCGCGCCAGAGACGCCGAGGCTTGCCCAAGTAGCTGGCGCACCAAACAACGAAGCCGTACAAATCGCGCAACGGATACAGCAATGTCCAGCGCCGCGCGGCGGGATCGGCCGCAGTCCACCAGCCGATGATCCAGCATTCGGCCATTCGCGTCAGGATCGCGATCGCGAATATGGACACACCCCAATATGGATGGCCCAGCAACAGCCCGGCGATTAGACCGAGGATCCCGTAGGGCGCGGCGAAAGTCAGCCCGCTCCCAATGTGCCCCTTGGGTCGTGAGTATCGAGTTCCCATCGCCCACCGCATCTGCCGCTCCCACATCTTGCGAAACGACATGGAAGGCGAAATGTGGTCAACCACGTGGCCCGATAGAACAACCTGATATCCGGCTTTCTCAATAAAATTTCCGATCACGAAGTCGTTGGAGAGGTACTCGCGAGCCGCTGCAAAGCCGCCGATTTTCGCTAAAGAATCCTTACGCACCACGATGGTCGGACCAAGTCCGAACTTCATTCCTTCGAGAAGATTCGCAGTCACCACTCCGGCGGTAAACTCGACGGACTGCCCAATGGCATCAATCTCTCCCCACAGCCCTCCGGCATTCTTGCCTCGGAAGATGCACGTGACCGCTCCGACTTTCGCATCCAACAATGGTGCAACCACATCGCGGAGATAGTCTGGAGCGACTTCCACGTCGCTGTCACTGGTCACCAGGATGTCGTAGGCCGCCTCGTCGGTCATTTTGTGAAAGCAGTAGTTTTGCGCATTGGGCCAGGGGGGCTTCCCGGTCACCATGATGCGGGTGGGGATATCCGGGAACTTCGCGCAGATCTCCCGCACTACAGGGAGTGCCGGGTCGTTCTCTTCATCAGCAGCAAAGATAATCTCGTACTTGGGATAGTCCTGCCGGAAGAAGCTCTCGATATTTTCCCGCATCCGGGCGTCAACGCCGTGCACCGGTTTCAACACGGATACGGGCGGGAGTGTCAGTCCCTTACAGGCTTTGCGCTGTGCTCGGGCAGAGCGCAGGAAACGAATCGCTCCCAGGACTGCGAGAATGAAATAGATCGTAGAACTGATTATCCCGACCACAGCTATGCCCAAGACGATGTATGCAACTACGCGCATGCACTCCTTGAAATCCGTGTTAGTGGGAAGCGGCAGGACTGAATTCGTTCACGGAGTAGCGAAGGCGCACAAAGGTTTCAATGCTCGAAGGCACGCCTATCCTGCCCATTTATATTGCCAGAACTGAACATGACGATACAAGACGAGCTAGTTCTCGCATCGGCAACCACGGAAAGATCTGCTCTCCCAGCCCGGGAGTTCCTAAGAAACCGGATGATTTGTGAAAATGGCCTTTCCTCCGCTTCGGGCCAGCAGGAAGTGAGGTAGGCCCGAGAGTTCTTTGGGGTCCTCCTGATCCGTCCAGAGAAATACGGACTCGGGTTCCGCCCACAGATGCTGCAACGATTCCTTGGTCTCAAAGACATGAGGAGCATCAGGGAACTTCGCGCCGTACCAGAGATTCCCGCTGGGTTCGTGCAGTACTCGCAGCGGGACATGAGTATAAAAATTGAGGGTCGATGCCTCGTGATACTGCCCGTCCACGACAATTACATCCCCCGGACGGAATTTCTGCTCAATAGCGACGGCCAAATCGTGAGATGAAAGAATCGGGGAAAACCTGGCAAAAGAAATGTGGACGCAAGTAAGCACAGCCACCATCATCAGAGCGATCACCGCGTTTCCCATCGCCGGATGCCGGCGACGCCGGGCCCACCAGTTCAACACCGTTCCTGCGATCAAGGAAAGTGAGGCCCCGAGCAGAGGTCCGCGGAACACTCCCAAGGCTTCTGTCGTGAAATCCAGTACGTGTCCAAGCGACAGGTTGTAATCCTCCGGGTTTTTCTTCAGGAGTTCCGCCAGATCCACCCCAGCGGGCGGAGGGTGCGTGATCGAGAATAGCGCGAGTCCAATCGCTCCGCCGAGTATTCCGATGATCATCAGCACCACCGCAGAAATACGTCCGATACGGGAGATCTTTCCTGCTTTGTCCTCTGCCTCTTGCGCCAACCATCCTCCCACCAGCAAGGCTATACCCGGCAGTGCCGGAATAGTGTAGTACTCCTGGCGAGTCGAGAAACTGAAAAACCCAAGGATGACCAACGGCCACAGGAAGAACAATGGAGTCGCCCGCGACCGCCGGTCCAGATTCGACCGTAACCGCTCTATGCCCAGTGGTACCTCGCGCAATGCTTGCGGCAAAAAAACAGCCCACGGCATCAGCCAGAGGACAAGAAATATCCAGAATAAAAGCAGAGGAACGGTATCGTACCCCGGCGGCACGCGCTTATTGAGGAAGCGCATCACGTGTTCATTGATGAAATAAAACCAGAGGAATCCACGCGCTTGTCCTTGCGCCGGGTTACGAATGGCCGCGAGCACATGCCAGGGCGCAGCGAGCAGAAGGAACACGGCTGTACTGGAGAGAATCCGCAACCTTTTCACGTGTCCTGGATTCCGGGTTATGAGGAGATAAAGCGCGATCGTGGCGAACGGGAACACAAGTCCGATGAGGCCCTTTGTAAGCACATTCAATGCGCACGCCGCGGCGAAACCCCAGCAGGTTAGTCGTGAGGGCGGGTCTTCCTCCAGGGATCGAAGGAAGAAGTAATACGAAGCGACCAGCCACAGCCCAACCATGACATCGGGAATCAGGAAGCGAGTGAAGATGTACGGCCCGATCGAAGTGACCAAGGCCACGCCAGAATAGAATCCGCCGCGTATACCAAACGCATAGACACCCAGCCAGTACGTCGTTAACACCAGGCCCAATACCGCGACCATGAGCGGAAGGCGCGTGCTCCAATCACTGATACCGAAAACCTTGTAGCTTATGGCCATGCCCCAGTACATCAGCGGCGCCTTCTCCAGATACCGCAGTCCGTCCGTGTACATGGTGACCCAATCATGGCGGAGCAGGATCTCGCGTGCGGCCTCGGCATGAACTGTATCGACATCATCCAGCAGGGCCGGAGTGAACATCCCAGCAACGTAAATTGCGAGCCAGAACCCGATAAGGATGAGGATGGATGAAGCGACTGTTAAATGAATGCCGGAAGTGAAACTCGCGGGCGGCGTCGGGTCGGGATTCCCGGCTTGCTGCTGGACTGTTGAAGGATGCATGCGAGATTCGCGCAACATAGATTATAGGTTGTGGAGCAAGACCGACCAAACGGGTAACTACAGAGTTTCCGTCGGCATGCCCGCGGCGGGCGCAGGTCTGCTATTCTTCCCCTCATACTTGGGGTTTCAAGGAGATTCTCGTGCATCGATCTTTGCTTCGCTTTTCCTGCGTTGTCGGCCTTCTTCTGGCAGGCAGCGTCGCCCTGGCGCAAACGGAATTTTCAGCCGACATCGTCAACGAATCGAAGGGAGGCTCAACCAAGGTTTACTTCGGAAAGGACAAAATACGATTTGATTCGCCGGATGACAAGGAACAGGGTGGAGCCGCCATCCTCGATCTCAGTGGCAGCAAGATGATTGTGCTGATGGCGAAGCAGCATATGTACATGGAAATGCCTCAGCAGATGATGGAAAAACGCGGAATGTACACGTTCTTCCGCACCGGCGATGTGGAAAATGCCTGCTCCGACTGGCTCAAACAACCCGCGAATCAGGGTGGCACGTGCCATAAAGTCGGTAATGAGACGGTCAATGGCCGAAACACGGTCAAGTACGAAGGCACGAACGCAAAAGGCGAAACCGGATCTGTCTGGATCGATCCTAAGCTGCGCTTCCCCGTAAAGTGGCAGGGAAAGAATGAGGTGGGTGGAGAACTGCGAAATATCCAGGAGGGCCCACAACCGGTGAGCCTCTTCCAGGTTCCCTCGGGGTACTCGAAATTTGACATGGGCTCGATGATGCAGCAGCACCAGTAAGCCTGCCGCTGCCGGCAAATGCCGGCGGTTGGGCCTGGATCCGCGCCCGATACCATTGTTCCCGGATTGCGCAGGGAACAGAGCGTTACTATACTCAGACCTGTTGACGGTCCATCCTATGTCCTTGTCTGCCGTAATCGTCGACGATGAGCAACTGGCTCGCGATGAGCTCGCATTCCTGTTGAAGGACGACACCGACGTCAATGTAGTGGCTCAAGGCAAGAACGGTTTGGAGGCGGTCAATCTCATCAAGGAACACAATCCGGATGTTGTCTTCCTCGATGTCCAGATGCCGGGACTCGATGGCTTCGGCGTAATTAAAAAATTAATCGACAAAAAAGTTCCGCTCCCCAAGATTGTGTTCGCTACGGCCTTCGATCAATACGCAGTGAAGGCTTTCGAAGTGAACGCCGTCGATTATCTGTTAAAGCCCTTCGATAAAAAACGAGTAGCGCAATCCGTACAGAAGGCACGGGCCAAGAATGAATCGCGAGGACTGCCTTCGGAGAAAATTGACGCCCTGGTCCGCATGCTTGAGTCTCAGAAACATCCTTCCACCAAAATCATGCTTAAAGCGGTGGGCCGGATGTTCCTGGTGGACCAGAAAGACATCTGTTATGCGTGGATTGAAGACGGCGTCATCACGGTCGTCACTGCGGGGCCGGCTGGGATCGAGGGACAATCGAACTGCCGCACCCTGGAAGAACTACTCGACAGTCTCGACGGGAACCTGTTCTGGCGCGCTCATCGCTCTTACCTGGTGAACATCAATCGCATTCGCGAGGTCGTTCCCTGGTTCAAGAGCTCCTACCAGCTCCGCATGGATGACAAGAAGCAAAGCGAGATTCCGGTCAGCCGCGCCCAAACCAAGCGGCTGCGGGAATTGTTCGGGCTTTAGCGCCTCTTTGTGCGTAGGCACCAACGAAGTTGAGGCATCGAGGGAATTAGCGCAATCATGGCAGGCCTCAGGCAGGGCGCTGGCGGCCACCTTTTCGGCTCTTTCCACTGCGTCAAATAAATCCTGGATTAGTGTTCCTCGATACATCACAACTCACGTCTAGTCATCGCTGCGAAACTGGATGCTCCCGCTGCATGCGCTTGTTGTCGGGAGTGACGGCGCGTATCAAACTGCCAGAGCTTCCAGGCCCACCCGATCGCGTATGACAAGCGTAGCCCCATCCGACCGGATCAGTTGCCGCCGTTTCAACTCGCTCAAGAGTCGGGTAACGGTCTCACGCGAAGCTCCGATTCGCTGGCCCATCTCCTCGTGAGTCATGGCCCCGGGAATTCGAAATTCAGATGTCTCCGAGTCCTGGTCCGGCGATTGCGACAGCAAGAGGCGAGCCAGTTTGCCAGTGGAGGAGCGCGTAAGAATGAGATCGTGAATATCACGATACGCAGCATGATAGTCCCGGCTCAAACAGTGCGCGGCTTGCATACCTACCTCGGTATACATGTGCATCAGTTCGAGCAGGTGTTTGCGCTCGATGAAATTCAGCTGACAGGGAGTCGCCGTTTCCGCGGTTGTCTCATAACCCATGCCGGAGATCGCCGCGCTGAGACCTACTGCTTCCCCTGCCTCGGCTGTCTTCAGGATGAGCAGTTTCCCCTCTCGAGAGGTCGTGGAGAGATTTACCCGACCTGAGCAGACGATGAACATGCCTCTCGGAGATTGCCCCTCGACGCATAGGATGGCACCTGCCGGAAGCGTACTCCGGTGACTGATTTCATTCAGGCTGCAGAGTGGCCCCTCGGAGAAGTCGCAGAAAAATCCAACTCCAGAACTGTTGCATTCGCAGCAATGGTCGGTAATTTCCAGATCATACGGTGTTTTCATTTCATCTTCCTCGGAGGACGACTGAGGTCGGGTTGCTTCAGGCGATTCCGAACTTGACCCTGCCCCCCCTAGCTGCCGGGAATGTGCCAGCAATGCCCGGCCATGCGCCCGAGTATCACTGTGAGAGCTCTGGGCGGCCGAAAGCAGCTCCCACCCGGCGCTGGGATTCTCATGGCGCTCCCATTCGACGTAGCAAGCAAACAGGAAAAGCGGGTCGACGGCCGCCACTCTGTGGAGGCGGCGGGAGCGGGACACAGGCTTTTTCCGGTGATGAAGGAGGGTAGAGGGCTCAGCATCGGAATAGCCGGGCGACCAAGCGCTGCGGTCGTCGATATCGCGTCTGGGGATTGCAGAGCAACCGGACTCCTTTGGAATCGCGTTGTCGGGAGACTGTGGCGAGAAACGGGAATCTATTGATGCAAGAGGGTTAACAGCAAGCAATGAGCAGCTCCTGCGGGAGCGGCACTCCGTCGTCCGGCGGACCGCTGCAGATTAGCCGCTGGAGACAACCAAACTCGTCAGTTGGGCCAGGGGCACCGAACCACACTAGAGATGCACGTTACTTTCCCAAACTCGGACGCAAAGAGTCAGAATGGAACTTCCCTATTTGGAACGATTTCCAGACCGCATTTGTGTTGCCCGGAAGTCTCGTCCCTGCCGAGGTTTCGGCAGTTGCCGATTAGAAGTCACTACTGGGCTAGACCGGGACGCGGATCCTGCTTGACAGAACTGAAGCTGTGGTGTCCAGGACCTCGTCGGCCGACAAAACTATAATGAAAGAATGGCAAGGGGTTGGGAGAGCAAGTCCGTCGAAGCGCAACAGTCCGAGGCCGAGGAGAAAACCAGTCCACCAAAGCACAAAATGAGTGCGGAGCAGGCGGCACTTTTTCGCGAGAAAGAGAAATTGCTCTTGGCGAGAAAGCGCGTGCTGCATCAAATGGAGACCAGCGCCAATCCAAGATTTAGGAAAATCCTGGAGGATGCGCTCAGCGAACTGGATCAGAAACTTGGTGAAATACCTTGAGCAGCGCCTAGGTCACGCTTCATGCTGTGACTTATAATCCCTTTATGACAGCCTACGTGTATGTGTCTCTGAAGAAGAGCGTACTCGATCCGCAGGGCAAAACGATCCATGGCGCGCTTGCCAAAATGGGCTACAAGGGACTCGAAAGCGTGCGCCAGGGAAAGTATTTCGAACTGACGCTTGATGGCGGGCTTTCCCGCGAGGAAGCGCAGGCTGAAGTGGAACGTATCGCCCGCAACGTTCTTACCAACCCTGTCATCGAAGAATTCCGGTTCTCCTTCGCCGAGTAGTTTCGAGCGGGGTCCCCCGAGGTTTTCCCATGTGCGGCATAGTCGGCTATGTTGGCAAGAAAAGTGTCGTTCCGGTCATTCTGGATGGCCTGCGCCGGCTGGAGTACCGCGGGTACGATTCAGCCGGAATCGCCGTCGGAGGCAACGGAGACGGATTGCAGATACGACGCGCGGAAGGCAAGCTGCACAATCTGGAAGAGGCCATACGCCAGAAACCCCTCGATGGCAGCTACGGAATCGGCCATACGCGCTGGGCCACGCACGGGCGCCCCACAGAGGAAAATGCTCACCCACACCGGGATTGCACGGGAAAGATCGTCGTTGTTCACAACGGTATCGTCGAGAACTATCTCAGCCTGAAGAAGAAGCTCATCGAGGAAGGCCACAAGTTTACGACCGAAACCGATACAGAGATCATCGCTCACCTGGTTGAGAAGTACTCGCGCGCGGAGAACAGCCACCCTCCTTCCTTGGAGGAAGCCGTGCGGCATTCGGTAAAGCAGCTGAGCGGAGTGTTCGCGCTGGCTGTGATCTCTACCGATGATCCTAATAAAATCGTGGCTGCCCGCAACGGGCCTCCCGCAGTGATCGGGATCGGGAAGGATGAGTTCTTTGTGGCTTCTGATGTAACCGCGATTCTGCACCACACGCGGAACATCTTTTTCCTCGCGGATGGCGATATGGCGATCGTCACGCCTTCCGGCGTGGAACTTACTGATTTCGACGGCAAGCCCATTCAGCGCCAGGTGCAACACGTGACCTGGGACCCCATCATGGCGGAAAAAGGCGGCTTCAGGCATTTCATGCTGAAGGAGATCTACGAGCAGCCGCGAGCCGTCCGCGATACTACTCTGGGACGCATCTCCCAGGATACAGGTCAGATTTTCCTGGATCAGATGGAGATCACTGAGGCCCAGTTCCGCGAAACCGCCAAGATCAACATCATCGCCTGCGGAACCAGTTGGCATGCCGGGCTCGCGGGTAAGTTCATGATCGAGTCGCTTGCACGCGTCCCGGTCGAAGTCGACTACGCGAGCGAATGGCGTTACCGCAACCCCATTGTCGATCCGAACACGATCACACTGGTCATTTCGCAATCCGGCGAAACTGCGGACACGATTGCTGCGCAGCGAGAAGCGAAAGCTCGTGGATCGAAGACCCTCGCCATATGCAACGTGGTTGGATCCATGATCACGCGCGAGGCGGCAGGGACAATTTATACGCACGCCGGACCTGAAATCGGCGTTGCTTCCACCAAGGCCTTCACGGCGCAGCTCACAGCTCTATACATCCTCGCCATGCACCTGGCGCAGGTCCGGTGTGTCATGGGCAGTGAGCAATCTCGCGCCAATATGCTTGAACTCACGCGTATCCCGGCAAAGCTGGAGCATATCCTTACCCACGACGAAGCCTGTGAGGAACTCGCCAAGCGGTATCTCAAGGTGCACGATTTCCTGTTTCTAGGGCGCGGCATTCACTATCCCATCGCTCTCGAAGGCGCTTTGAAGCTGAAGGAGATCTCGTACATTCACGCGGAAGGCTATCCGGCCGGAGAGATGAAGCATGGACCGAACGCATTGATAGACGAGAACCTGCCCGTTGTGGTAATTGCCACTCGGGATGTCAACAACCCAGGATCGATGTTGCGGTACGAGAAGACCATCTCGAATTTGAAGGAAGTGAAGGCGCGATCGGGAGTCGTCATCGCGCTGGCCACCGAAGGCGACGCAGAGATCAACGAATCCGCCGACCACGTGCTGCACGTTCCCGCGGCGCCGGAGGAGCTCGCGCCCATTTTAGAGATTGTTCCGTTGCAACTGCTCGCGTATCACATCGCGGTACGCCGCGGCTGCGATGTCGACCAGCCGAGAAATCTGGCAAAATCCGTCACAGTTGAATAGTCGGGGGTTAGAGGTCGACTGGCTCAACGTCCGTGTGGGCAGAAATCGTCACCCTTAGAGAGCAGAGGTTCGCTCACGTCTTTCGCCCAGGCGGAAGCGCATGTGGTAAAGACGCACGCAATCGCACCAGCACTGAGGCGAGGCAGCAAATCGCCGCTGGCCAGACTGTAAAAGCAATATCGACTACCCACCGAGGAGCCGCTCCCACTCTGCGCAATAGAAACGGCAGAAAGTTCCAAGTCGTAATGTGAACGTAGTCCCACGCATCGTAGGT
>Ga0335071_10004426_pt1 | contig 14654 bp, 12 predicted proteins | sample Lox_Sample_15_FD_206724 | JGI IMG/M metagenome (GOLD analysis project Ga0335071, IMG submission 206724) | Soil microbial communities from Loxahatchee National Wildlife Refuge, Florida, United States - Lox_Sample_1.5 | ecosystem: Environmental > Terrestrial > Soil > Wetlands | place: USA... | reverse complement strand
CGTCGCCCAAAACAAAAAAAAAAACCCCCCTCCCATCTAATTTAATAAACCCGGGGGCCCCCCCTCCTTCCCCCCCCCCCCCACGACCGTATTAAATCGCGCGCGGGAGGACCGTTGATGGAGGTACGTCTCGAGCCCGCCGTGGTGCGTGGGTTTCGCTTCGCCGGAGTAGTTTCCGGGCTACGCAAGGAGCCGAATCGCAAGGATTTGGGCATCATCGTCGCCGATACAGCAGTGCCGGCGGCTGGGGTGTTTACGACCAATCGCGTCAAGGCGGCGCCGGTTATCGTGTCGTCCGAGCGGGTACGGCGAGGACAGCTCCGCGCAGTCGCGGTGAACTCCGGATCGGCTAACTGCTTCACGGGCAAAGCTGGGATCAAACTGGCGGAGAATTCGGCTGCGAGTCTTGCGACGGCTCTCGGATGTGAGCCCAGGCTGGTCGCTCCCTGCTCGACCGGCGTCATTGGCCATCTATATGATCTCGAAAAGTACCGCGCGGGAATTGCGTCGGCGGTAGCGGGGCTAGGTGCCGAGAATTTCGGTGAATTTGCTCGCGCGATCATGACGACCGATACGCGGCCGAAGATCGCCTCCACGCGTCTCAGACTAGGTGGCGCGGAAGTCACGATCGCGGGATGCGCTAAGGGCGCGGGCATGATTCAGCCGAAGATGGCGACGATGCTCGCATTTATCGTGACGGACGCGAAAGTTCGCACGGCGCAACTCAAAACGATTATCAAGCATATTCTGCCGACGAGCTTTAACGCCGTGACTGTCGATGGTGATATGTCGACCAACGATACTTTGCTGGTCCTCGCGAGCGGTGCCGCGGAAAATCGCGCTCTGGTGGGACGAGATCTTGCCAACTTTGAGAAGGCTGTCGGTGGTGTCGCCGAGGCCTTGGCGCGCGAACTCACTCGCGACGGCGAAGGCGCGACCAAGTTGGTCACGATCGATGTGCGCGGCGCACGTAATGCTGCCGATGCGGAAAAGATTGCACGCGAAATCGCCAATTCACCGCTGGTAAAGACGGCTTTCTTCGGATGCGATCCCAACTTCGGGCGTATTGCGATGGCAGTCGGCAAAGCGGGCGTTCCGATTAACGCGGATAAGCTCGAAGTCAGTCTCGGCGGAATCAAAATTGCGAGTCGCGGTGCGCTCAATGTCGACGCGCTTACAGCCGCCGGCGAGAAGATGAAAGAAGCCGAGTTCGGTCTGATTGTCGATCTCAAGCAGGGCAAGGGACAGGCCCGCATGATGACCTGCGATCTGAGTTTCGACTACGTGAAAATCAACGCCGAGTACACGACTTGATCCGATGGCGTTCGTTAAGGTTGCGCGCGGCGAGGATATCGTCGAGGGTAAGGGCAAGACGGTCGAAGTTGATGGCACGCTGATCGCATTGTTCATGTCGGATGGACGCTTCTACGCGATCGATAACGCCTGTCTCCATCTGGGGGCGCCGCTTGGCGATGGAGACGTGTACGGTATTCGTGTGGTCTGTCCGCTCCACGGCTGGGAGTATGATTTCACTACGGGATGTAATATCGACGATCCTTCGATGAAATTGCACTGTTACGAAATCAGGGTCGTGGACGACGACATCCTGATCGAAGTGCCCTGAAGAGCACTTTTTCCGAGTAACTTATTTGCGTGCCGATGGCGAAGCTTTAGCGTTCCGGTCGGCTCGATCGCGGAGCGCCTGATACTGCATGAGTAGTCGGCGACGCTCGTCGTGCGGTAATTCGTGGCCGAAGTAGTTGTAGAAAAAGCGCAGGCGATGCTGTCGCGGTGCAAAGCGGCCGATACTCCGATCGAGATGAACTAGGTTGGTCATCCGCTGCCGCAATGAAACAGAGTTGGCGGCGCGGCGGAAATCTTCAAAATCCACAAAAAACAATGGAAACAGGCCGTCGCGATTCTCGATCATTAGATTCGTCTCCTGCATATCACGGGTATAGATTCCCGCGTCATGCAGGCGTCGAATCTCGCCGGAAACCTGCTCTGAGGCGTCCTTGCGTAACTTGAGTGGTCGGCGCCTCCCGATAGCGACGGCGCTCAGCACCTGCGCCTCGCGCAGCGGTTCGGTGAGGATATAGCTCGTTCGAATCGCGCCGAGAGAACGATCCTCCATGATTAGAAGGGGACGCGGATGGCGAAAACCGCCTTCCGCCAGAATCTGTTCCCCGCGCAAGGCTCGCTGCGCACGGGAGCCCACGATGCGCGCGAGTAATCCCTTTACATAGCCGCCGCTGTCGACGCGTTTTACAAAGGCTTGGTGGCCATCGTGAGAGAGGAAACCGGCACGAGTCCGTGGGGTGATCTTGATCTGTTCAAATTCCGGAGAGTTGATCAGCTCATCGATCCGGTCGGCGAGGGCTCTCCAGTCGGGCGAGGCGGCGTAAAGGACCCGTTTCGGCATTCTTCGCCAGCGTAGCCGAAGCGGGTCCCGTACGCATCACGCGGCTTGCGCCGCAGGGACTATCCGTTGAACTGCTTACAGAGACGAGCCCAAGTCGCGTCGTCGAACGACGACTTGTACGGAATATAGAAGGAAACCCGATCCAGCAGACCGTCGAAGCGTTCGCGGACCTTGTCGCCGATATTGTCGTAGTTACCGGTGACCGCATAGACGTCGAGCATCTCGTCGGTGATGAGCTTGGGCATCGAGCCCCAATCGCCCTTGGCAGAGAGTTCATTGAGCTTCGAGGCCGTGTCGCCCCATCCGTGGGTATCGAGCACTACCTGATAGGTACGCGTCGAGGCGTAGAAAGAGATCTGCTGGCGTACGCCTTCACGGGCACGCTTCAACTCCTCATCGTTGCGGCCGACGATCACGAAGGCGGAGGTAAAAATCGTAAAATCCTTGCGCGAACGGACGGATTTCTTCAGGCCTTCTTCGATATGCGGCATCAGGAACTCGCGCAGGTACTTGGGCGAAGTGAAAGGATGCGCATGCAGGCCATCGCAATGCTCACCGGCCAGCCGCAGGATGTGCTCGTTCACACCGGCGATATAGATGGGAATTTTGTAGTCATGAGGTTTGGGGGCGAAGAAGGGGGTCATCAGCGAGAGATTGAAGTGCTTGCTCTGATAGGAGAGCTTCTTGCCGCCTTCCTGCCAGCACTTGAAGATCGCCTTGAGCGCGCCGATATAGTCGCGCAGCTTGGCGACGGGCGGTTCCCATTTGACGCCGTAACGACGCTCGATATGACCTTTGACCTGGGTGCCCAGTCCGAGGACGAAGCGGCCCTTCGACAGCGCGGCGAGATCCCATGACGTGTAGGCCATCGCCATCGGACTGCGCGGGAACGCGATCGCGACGGCCGGCCCCATCTTGATACGCTGCGTGTGCTCCGCCGCGATCGCGAGCGGCAGAAAACCGTCATTGCCGGCTTCCATCGACCAAATCGCATCGAAGCCCAGTTCTTCCGCCTTGTGCGCCTCAGCAGCGACCTCGCTCAGGTCGCGCGTCGTAACTCCAGTATCAAGCTTCATCGCCATCGCGAATCTCCCAAATCATCGGAATTCGGGCGCATCGTAACAGACCCGAATCGCTGAAAACAGCAACTGGTGCGGTGCTAGATTGACGCGGCCACTTCGCGGAGCCGCGTCGGGTAATCGCCGATGAGGCCGTCTACACCCATCGCCATGAGTTCACGCATCTGGCTCGGCTCGTTAACGGTCCATACGTGGACTTCCAGACCAAGCCGATGGGCCGCCGCAACGCTCTCCGGTGTAGCGAGTTTGATCGCCCCATACTCGGGCGGAATCTGGAGAGCAGCCCCCAAGGGTGTAATCGATAGATCCCGGGCGACCAGCGCTCTCAAGAAATCGGCAACTTCGCGCGACGAAAAATTCGTCGGAATCCTCGGGGCTAGAGCACGAATCTCGTCGAGTGGTTGCTGATGCTCACTCGCGACTATGACTCGCTTGGTCATCCGTGTGTCCGCCAGGACCTTGAGCAGCTTAGGTACGAGACTTAAGGGACCTTGTTTGATCTCGATAACGAACCGGATCTGAGGGAATGTTTCGAGTACCTCGAGCAGCATCGGGACCTTGATGTCCTTTTCGCGAAAGGGAAAAGTTGCTCCGTCGCGAGTGAACTGCGAGCCGATATCGTAGCCCTGAAGCTCGAGCAGCGTCATCGCCGCAACGATCCCCGCTTGGCCAGCGACGCGCTTCAGATCTTCATCGTGGATCACCACGATCTCGCCATCGCTGGTCATTTGAACGTCGAGTTCGATGTAGGGCATACCCGCGCGAGCGGCAGCCTCAAAGGATGGAAGCGAGTTTTCGGGGTAATCTCCACTGGCTCCGCGATGTGCAATCAAACGCAACGGCGGCAGATCGAAGAACTCGGTCTCGAAACGATCTTTCATCACGGAGCTACCGCTTAGAGTAAATACCCCACGCTCGATGGATACCAGACTTAACTTTGATGAAAAAGGGAAGACCGAATCGGAAGAGCGTCTAGCGCATTATTGAAGAGCGGCCGCTGATCGGCATTACTTCGGCCGTTCGCTTGATCTGACCGCTCGGCGCAGAGCCATGACGACTCTCGTGGGAGCTTGATACGTTGGTAATCACGGCGCTTCCGGCAGCCGAAGACGCCGGTAAGGTCACGGCTTGCGGCCCGCTCGAGGGCAGATGGCTGAGGGCCGTGAGATACTCGCCCTTGAAACGATCGAAGAGGGAGCGCAGCCGGGGCGATACTTTGTGATTGACCCCCAAGTCTTGGCTCAAGGGGTTTACGTAGGCGCCATCTTTTTCGATGGCGTAATGCAGATGTGGACCCGTCGAGAGACCAGTTGAACCGACCTGACCGATGACCTGTCCGACGCGCACCGACGATCCTTCCTGGATACCGTCCGAGATGCGTGAAAGATGGCCATAGATGCTGACGATACCACCGTCATGGTGGATACGGACGCACCGTCCGAGACCGCCGCACCATCCGGCGCTTTCCACGCGACCATCGGCAACGGCCTTAACGGGCGTTCCATAGTGCGCGGCAAGGTCGACACCTTCGTGCGCACGATATTCGTGGAGAATCGGATGATAACGATGGAAGCTGAAGCCCGAAGAGATATAGTCGAAATTGACTGGCATCTGGAGGGTTTTGGGTTCAAGCGCGACACCGTTAGCATCGTAGAGACGCGGCTCGCCATTTTCGTCGCGGAAGGCAAACGCGGTTAGCGTCTTGCCGCCGTAGGTGATGGAGGCAGCCTGAACTCCGGTGGTCAGCCGGGCCGTGCCATCGCGGCTTACTTTCTCCTGATAAAGCAGCTTGATATCAGAACCACGGGGCAGGGCATTGAGCGGCTGATTAGTGTTGCGGAAGGCCGTATCGAGCGTATCGATAATCGAGCGCGGCACCGCTTGCCGATCAGCGTCCTGCGAAAAGGTGTTTCGTAACCGGAAGGACACAGCAACCGGCCGAAAGACGTATTTGATTAGCTCTTGCGAACTACGATAAACGCCACCGCCAAAGGTTAGCTCGTTAATCGCGACGCGGTCGTCGAGGTTGTAACGCAGGCCCCGCAGGTCCCCGGTTTCCGGGTCCTTCAGAATTGTCAGCGCATGCCCTTTGTCGAAATGAGTGATTGATGCGGCGGAGCGGAAATAAGCTTCCCATCGCTCGGCAGCCGCGTCATCGAGGCCAGCCTCCACGAGCAGATCACTGACGCGCCGCGTGTGATCGACAGTAAGCGCGATGCTAATCGGCTCGGGTGCGGGCCGAACAACCGCCGGGCTGCCGACAAATTCGCTATCGAGCCGTCCGGCCACATCGGGGTCGGCCGAAACCGCAGCCTGATTTTCTTGTGGTTTGAGCGCGCCAGGTAATAACAACGCTGCTGCGCCGGTTGTCGCACAGGCTGCGACAAAGCCGGCAACGGCAGTCCTTCGCCATTGCTGGATGATGTTCTTCCCCCGAAGCATCCGACATAAGGCTATGTTACGATCTCTGTTCGCGCAAGCCTTTAACAGCTAATTACCCCCACTCAAAGGCTAATTCACGGAACTTAGCAATATAAGACAAAGTTATGATCCTTGGCGTCGATTATGGGCGTAGGCGGATTGGTCTGGCGATCTTGCATGGCGATGGGCTGGTGCTGCCGCTGACGACAATCCAACAGGTCTCGCGCAAGGACAGTCTGGTGCGGATTGGGCGATACGTCGCCGAGTTCGAGTGTCGGCAGGTTATCGTGGGTCTGCCGGCCAACGCCGATGCGAGCAAAGGAACTTCGGCGCAGGCCGCTGAGCGATTCGCCGAGGAGCTACGACAAACACTGAGCGTCACTGTGGAACTCCATGACGAACGATTGAGCAGCTTCGAGGCACGGGAACGGATGCGCGATTTGCCGCGCGGCAGGGCCCCGGGGCAAGATGATGCTTTAGCGGCGTGCGTTATTCTCGAAAGCTGGTGGCAGCAACATAAGGGATGAGGAAGTTGCGCATTCTCTTTGCCGTTGTGGCCCCAGCGATCGGCCTCGCGGCCTTGGGCTGGCTTTTCGCTATACGTCCGCCCAGCCCCTTTCCAGAGCCGCGTATCGTTTCGATTCGTCGCGGCGAGTCGTTCGTAACCGTCGCCAACCGCTTAGCTCAAGCCGGGGTCGTACGAAGCCCATGGGCGTTCATCATCTATGGGAAAAGCCTCGGACATGCCGCGGGAGTGAAGCCGGGCGATTATTCCTTTCCCGGTGGCGAGTCATTACCCCGGCTGATGAAGCGGCTGGTCAGCGGGGATTCGATGTTCGTTGTGGTGAGCATTCCGGAGGGGCTCACGGCCCATCAGATTGGCGAGAAGCTCGCCCAGGCCGGACTTGGCTGTCAGAGCGAGTTCGGTGCCGCGGTTCTCGACGGCCACGTGGCTGAAGCGCTGGGGTATGGCGGCCTAGGTGTCGAGGGCTTTCTCTTTCCGGCGACCTATCGTTTCTCTCCGCTGGTGAAGGACGACCAGATAATGGCGGCGATGCTCACCCGCTTTTACGATGTGATGACTCCAAAGGTGCAGCAGCGCATCTTCGAACTGGGTCTCGACACGCGGCAGCTGGTGACCCTGGCGTCGATTATCGAGAAGGAGGCAAAGACGCCCGCTGAACGGCCGATTATCGCCAGTGTGTTCTACAATCGCCTGGCGGCTGGGATGCCGCTTCAATCCGATCCGACGGCACAGTACAATCTCGCTGGCGAGAAGGAGCGAGCATTAAAGGCGGTACACACCGCGTCGGCCTTTAACACGTACACGATTGCTGGGCTCCCGCCTGGGCCGATAGCGAACCCGGGCTTGCCCTCAATTGAGGCCGCGCTCTATCCCGCTCATACTGATTACCTGTATTTTGTGGCTCGCCATGATGGAACGCACATCTTCTCTCGCTCTATCGAAGAGCATCAGCGTGCGATCAACGAGATCAAGCGAACGGTGACGGCCAAGTAAGATCCGGACTCGATGACGTGGTTAACCCGGTACAAGTAATCAGCCGCAGCAGCAAGAGGCTGGCGCGCCTCGCCGTCGCAGAAGTGGCCGCTGCCTGGCTCATACCCACTCTGCTGACGGTGGCCTATGGGCTCTTCCAGACGCGCACCAGGAACCTGATCCGGAGCCGCTACGGCTACGTGATCGATCCCCGACACGCAACGATCCTGATTCAGATTGTCCTCGGGCTGGCGATCGGCGAGCTAACAGCATTGGCATGGTTGGCGCGTCGGGCATGGAGCCGCACCAACGATTTTGCGGCAACCGCCGAGAAGATCGATGATGCGGTCGGGGCCCGTCAGGAGGTCGTGACGCTCGCGACTCTTGCCGCTCCGACCCATCCGGAGCATAAAGAACGTCGCTCCCCGCTTTTTGCGATGCTCTGGCGACGCGTGATCGAGCATCTGGAGCGCTTTAATCCGCAGCAACAGTTCCGCTTTGATGCGAAAGAGCCACTGTGGCGATCTTCGATTCTAAGCGGCGTGATTATCGTTGCGTTGGGGCTGGCGACGCTCGCCCTGATGCGGGTGCCGAGCGCAGTTGAGGCGGCCAGCTACAGCCTGCGCCAACTTGCTGACAAGATTGATACCCCCAGCGCGACCGCCTCGGACCATCAGGTGGCGGAAGCGCTGCGTGACGTAGCGAAGGACCTGGAGAGTCCGCGCGTACCGCCGCAACAGAAACTGGCCGAGCTGCAGTCGATCAAGCAGGAGATCGCCAAGATCGACCAACAGAAGGCCACAGGCGAAAACGGCTCGGGCAATGGCAGCGGCGGCAATAGCAGCGGCTCGGGCGAGGGGACAGGCAAGGGCACGACCGGCAAGGGCGAAGGGAAAGGCCAGGGCCAAAACGGCGCAGAAAAAGGCGAGGGCAGTGGAAGCGGAGGCCCCAACAACGGGGCGCAAGGCGATAAGGAAAGTATCCAGCTGCAGAATAATCTCGCCAAAGCGCAGGCGAAGCTCGAAGAAGAAAACAACCTCGCTAGCCAATCGCAGGTCGCGCAGAATCAGGGGAAGACGGGTACCGGTCTAGTGCCCCAGCCGGGCAGTAACCCCAACCAGGGTGGTCCGCAATCCAAGCCTAACGGCACCGGCAATATTCAGATGCCTGGGGCGGGCAAGCTAGCCGATAGCCGCACGCCGCCAGGGTCGAGCGGCTCATCGCCGAACAGTGGCGATAAGGGCTCGCAGGGCGATACGCATCTGGGCCAGTTTCCCAAGGCAGGGAACTACGAACGCTACTATCGCCTCGGCGACAAGGGACCGCCGATCGACATCCAGAACGCGCGCTACGTTACGTTTCGTCTACCAACCAGTGTAGTCGCTGGCGGCGAGGCGTCGGGCAAGACCGTGCAGGATGCAGGCTCGCCAACAGCTAAGACGCCTTATTCCAACGCGCCACTGAAGGAAGAGCGTGTCACGGCTTCGCCCGACGAAGAACAATTACTACCCCCGCGTTATCGGGATTTGATTCGCTAATACGGTTACCAAGGAGAGGTGATGGGAGCGGCTCCAGAACAACAACAGGCAACACCCAATGAGCGGGTAGCCGAATTTCGTAAGGCCTTTGCGCGCGCCGAGGCTGAAGTCGGGCGCGTTATCGTGGGTCATCGGGATATCGTTCGAAAGGTCCTAACCGCCCTGTTTGCAGGCGGTCACGTTTTGATCGAGGGCGTGCCCGGACTCGGCAAGACCTTGATGGTCAAGACGACTGCCGACGTGCTCGGTTTGAGCTTCAAGCGTATCCAGTTCACACCTGACTTGATGCCGTCGGATATCGTCGGTACGCAGGTTCTGACCGAAGTCGATGGCCGGCGCGAATTCACTTTCAAAGCGGGGCCGATTTTCGCCCACGTCGTACTCGGAGACGAAATCAACCGCGCGACGCCGAAGACCCAATCGGCGGTGCTCGAAGCGATGGAAGAGAGGCAGGTCACGGTGCTCGGTGTGACCTACAAGCTGGACCCACCGTTCTTTGTGCTCGCGACGCAAAACCCAATCGAACTGGAAGGTACTTATCCACTGCCCGAGGCGCAGATGGATCGCTTCCTCTTCAAAGTCGTTATCGGCGCGCCAAAACCGGACGAGTTGCGCGAGATTCTGAATCGCACGACCGGTGCGTCGACCTATCAACCTCAAGCGATTTTCGATCCAGGCTCCGCGCCCTCGATGATCGAACACCTTAAGGCGCTTGCCCGCGAAGTCATGGTGGCGGAGCCGCTCGAACGGTACATCATCTCCATTATCGGGGCCTGCACGCCTGGTGGTCCGGGAGCGATTCCCGAGGTGTCGCAGTACCTGCGTTTCGGTCCGAGTCCGCGTGGCGCTCAGGCGTTGCTGCTCGGTGCGAAGGTTAACGCGCTGCTCGATGGCCGGGTGAGCGTAAGTTACGACGACGTTAATGACGTGATCGTGCCCGCGCTGCGCCATCGCCTCTTGCGTAACTTCCAGGCCGAAGCCGAGAACGTGACGACCGAATCGATTATCGAGCAAGCGCTCAAGCGGCACACTCGCTCAAACTAATGCTGGGGTTACCTGAGGAGTTCTCGCCCGAGTTCATCGCGCGGCTCGAGCAGCTACGGATCAAGACCCGGCGGGAGTACGCCGGGCTCGGCAAGGGATCGCATCTCTCGCCGCGACGAGGATCATCGCTCGAATTCAGCGACTTTCGCCATTACTCAATGGGCGACGATTTTCGCTATATCGATTGGGGTCTCTACGGCCGGACAGACAAGCTCTATATCAAGCTCTTCAAGGAAGAAGAGGACCTCCTCACTTATATCTTTCTCGATGCGAGCGCTTCGATGGCCTTTCCGCAGCGCGATCATAAGTTCGAAGCTGCGGTAGCGACTGCCTTGGCTATTGCCTACGTGGCCTTGGCTTCGGGCGATCGGGTGATGATCCGTGTTCTCGGGGGCAGCGGCACTCCGCCGGCATCGGGGTTCGTCTATGGGCGCCATCGGATAGTCGAGCTGGGGCGCTCGCTCGCTGGAATCAAACCCGCCGGTGAGGTTGATCTTGCGGCGGCGTTGGCGCGCGAGATGGTCTCGATTCGGCGCGCCGGCAAAGTCTTCGTGATCTCGGATTTTTTAGCGCTGCTCAACTCGGTGGAGCGCGCGTTGCGAATCTTCACCACCGCTAACATGGATGTGAGTGCGGTACAGATTCTGGGTGGTACCGAGCTGGATGGGCAGGGTCTGCAAGGCGATGTCGAGGTTGTCGATGCAGAATCGGGCGAGCGCGTGAGAGTCTCGATCGGTCCCCGCGAGCGCACCCGCTACCGTGAAACACTGCTTCGGCTGGCCGAGGAGATTCGGCGCTACTGTTTTCGCGGCGGTCTGCGCTACGTGATGCACTCCACCGACCATAACTTCCACGATTTCTTTTTACGTGCGGCAACCCACCTCGGTCTGGTGCATTAGGCAAGAGGACGATCTGCGGCGATGGGCTTGCTGAATCCGTCAGCGCTATATCTTTTCGCGATCGTGCCTGCTCTGGTGATCGCCTATCTCGCGCGCGAGCGACCGCGCCAGGTGATGGTATCGAGCGTGCTGGCGTTTCGCGTCTTGCGCGTGATGCGAGGCGAACGCTTCGGTGGGCGGATGCGCTTCAGCTGGCCCTTTTTCCTCGAACTGTTGATTCTCTCGCTCGCCGTGCTGGCGATCGCCGGGCCGTTTCGTGTGCAGTCCGGCAACGCGATTGCTGTCGTGCTCGACAACTCGGCGCCGATGCAGGTCGTGATGCCGAACAAAAGCACGCGCTTCGCATCGGCGGTGTCGACCCTCAGGGACCAACTGAACAGCGAAAGCAGCAGCACGATGGTGACGGTTTACCTGAGTGCACCGGAACCGCATCCGCTGGGAACTCCATTCTCCAGCCCGGCCGCTGCGCTCGATGCCATCGATCGCCTGAAGCCGATCGACGCTCCGGGAAATCCGGCCAGCCTGAACAGCCTCCTGAATCGACTTAATGCCGACCGCAAGCTCGTGAAGGTCGTGGTAGCGACTTATCGACCGGTCGCCTCTTCAAGCCCACGAATCAATGCGTTCACGATCGGTCAGCCGGTACCGAACTTTGCGCTCGGCTCTTTTGATCTGGCGCGTGAATCGCTCGGCGTGGCGACGCTGCGTGGGCGGCTCACGATTGCGAACTTCAGCAATACGCCGCAAATCCTGAAAGTCGCTATCACTGCCGATGGCAAAGCCGCGGCGAGTTCACAGGCTTCTGTCGGACCCGGCGAGGTATCGAATCTTGAACTTCCGAATCTGCCGTCGGCTGAGATCTATAAGGCACAACTCGAGCCCAGTGATGGGTTCGCGCTCGATAACGAGGCCTATGCGACCGCTTCGGTCGTGAAAAATATCGCGATTCTTTTTGTCAGCCCGGTTGCAGCCGATGGTGAGAGTCTCCGATCGATTCCCGGAGTGACTCTCACCGTGCGTACGCCGGAAGCCTATGCGCCTTCCGACCTTGCTCGTTCGGATGTCGCGATTTTCGAATACACGATTCCCAAAGAATTGCCCGCCGCGAACGCGCTCTTCGTGATGCCGCCGCCCGGTGACAAGCTCTTTAACTTCGCGACGGCCCAAGCCTCGCAGTTGCAGGTCACCGGATGGTCGACGATTGACCCGCTCACGGATGGCGTGAATTTCCGCCTACTCAATTTTCGATCGGGTGAATACTTCGGGCAGCATCCCTGGATGCAGGCTGCGGTCTCAGGAGCGAACGGCGGACTGATTCTGAGCGGCGACCGCGAAGGCCATCGCTATATCGCTACGGGCTTCAATCCGCTGCCGTACCTCGGACGACAGAATCTTCCGATGTCGATTCTGACCCTCAACCTGCTGAGCCATCTGGCGGGGCTCGGCGCACCCAATCGCGGATATCGCACCGGTGAGTCCTGGGTGCTTCCGTCGAGCGTGAAGGAGATTGTGCTACCGGACGGTAAGCGGGAGAAGGCCTTTAGTGGCGGGTCTTTCAACGCGACTGACGCACAAGGGATCTATCGGCTGATTGCCGATGACGGCACGTCGCTACGCGCTGTGAATCTCGCGGATCTGACTGCCTCGGACCTGGAGAACGTCGCGCCATTGAAGGTTGAATCGGCGCCCGCGGTACCTGCCTCGGAGATGTCGCCGACGCAAATGCCGCTAGCACCCTATGCGCTCGCACTGATCCTTGCACTGATCGCGCTCGAAGCGTTTTTTGTTTATCGCGGCTCGCGACCGATGGTTGACGCCTGACCGTGAATACACAGGATCTGTTCAACCTCTTCGTCAACCCGAGCTTCACGAATTTGAGGCTCGCGCAACCGCGAGCGCTCTATTTGCTAGGGGTCGTCGGTGTCGCGCTAATCCTTTGGCTCTGGCAGGCAGCTGGGATACGCCGCTGGCCTGCGCCGATTCTTCGCGCGCTTGCGCTCGCGCTTTTCGTACTTGCGCTGGCTGATCCGCAGACCGTTGCCCGATCACAGGGAGTGACGCGTCCCGTGATGGTCGACGCGTCTGCTAGCATTACGCCCGCGATGCGTGATTACACTGTGTCGCTGCTGCACGATCAGTTGAAGTTGCGTAGCGGCGATCCGGCGATGCTCTTTGGCAGCGCTGTCGTGGATTCGACCGTCGGTGAGGTAAGCAAGACGCTCCTTGCGCCCGAAGGGTGCGCATCCTGTGCGCCCCAGGCGACCGATCTCGGCGTAGCTTTGAACGCGCTTGCGGCGAACCCGGCTGCCCACGATGGGCCAATCGTGCTGGTCACCGACGGATGGCAAAATCGAGGGACACTAGAGACAGCGCTCGATGCGATCAAGAACGCGGGGATCAAGCTCTACGTTTTCTCACCACCCGGGGCGAGTGCGATTCCCAATATTGCGATGACGCAGCTGGCGCTGCCGCCGGCGCTGGCGAAGGCCGAGTCGTTCACGGTGGGCGTTACCCTCAACAACCTCAACGCCAATGAGGCTACGGGAACCGTTCAGCTCTCTCGTGACGGCAACCCCCTGGATCAGCGCGAAGTGCGACTCGCGCCGGGGCAGACGCGTATCGATTTTCCAGTGCGCGCCGAAGCGGCCGGTCTGACCGTGTATAAAGCCGTCTTCAAGCCCTCGAATCCCGCGATGGACACCTACACTGAGGACGACTCGCTTGAAGGATGGATCGGAATCGGAGCACAGCGCAAAGTTTTGATCATCACGGATGTTGCTCGGGATGCGACTTATCTCGAAGCTGCGGTCCGCCAACTTGGACTACAACCGTCGCTGGTGACGCTCAACGGGGGCACTTATGACGGTAATCCCAAGGGCTACGACGCGATAATCCTCAACAACGTTGCGCGGTCCCATCTATCGGCGAGCGCACAGAATGCGCTGGTCCAGTACGTGAGCCAGGGCGGTTCGCTTGCGATGGTGGGTGGCGACCAGAGCTTCGGACTCGGTGGATACGCGGGAAGCGGTATCGCTCAGGCGATGCCGGTAATCATGAAGCCCCCGGAGCATCACGAGCGCAAACGCGCGCTTATCCTGGTTATCGATAAGTCCGGATCGATGGGTCGAAATGACAAGCTGACGTACGCAAAACTGGCTGCGCGCACGGTCACCAAGAAGCTGAACGATACGGACATGATCGGTGTTATCGGCTTCGATTCTCAGCCGTTCGAGGTAATTCCGCTCCGACCGGTTTCGGAGTTACGGCCGTACTTCAACGAGATGATCGATCGCCTCAAGGCACATGGGCAGACCTACATGCTGCCGGCATTGCAGGAAGCGAATCGAGCGCTCTCGCAGAGTGGCGCATCGATCAAGCACGTTATTGTCCTGACCGACGGCGAAACCGGTGGCACCGCAGCGATGTATTACGATCTGGTCTCCTCGATGCATCACGAGGGTTCCGCGACGGTTTCGGCTATCGCGATCGGCCGGGAGGCGAACCTGCCTTTGCTCGAGGCGATCGCCAAATACGGCGGTGGTGGGTTCTATCAGACTGACAGCCCCGAGAATCTGCCGGACCTGTTCCTTGAGGACGTTAAACAGCGGGGTGGAGCCGACACCACGATGGTCGAGAAGGATTTCACCCCCTATACCGTCACGCCCGATCCGATCCTGAAAGATATGGCCGGGCGGCGCCTGCCCGCGTTGAAAGGCTTTGTCTCGACTGAGCTTAAGCCCGGTGCGTCGCTCA
>Ga0335071_10004425_pt1 | contig 14655 bp, 9 predicted proteins | sample Lox_Sample_15_FD_206724 | JGI IMG/M metagenome (GOLD analysis project Ga0335071, IMG submission 206724) | Soil microbial communities from Loxahatchee National Wildlife Refuge, Florida, United States - Lox_Sample_1.5 | ecosystem: Environmental > Terrestrial > Soil > Wetlands | place: USA: Florida... | reverse complement strand
GCTGGAAATTTTTCCTTCCAGCGACCCACCGGACTGAATCTTCCCTGCTGGAGATCTTCCCGAAATGCCGTCAACGGTTCTTTCACCGAACCGATCGGGCGTCGCCGGATTCTTTGGTAGTCAAGCTCCTCACCTACAAACTTGCCGATGGCACCGAGCGTTTCAGCGGGATTTGCCACGAGATTCTCATACTTCACTTCGATGTATTGATTCGGGATCGTGGAGCCGAGATGCCGCGCTTCGCGCACGATCCACTCCCAGTAGAGCCCCGCTGCGAGAAGACCCTTGTCCTTGTCCCAAGGCAGCGGGCGACTCCACCCTTGTTTATCGAGCGAGAGTGCAACGTCGCGAGGATCACGGATGATATGAACAAATAATGCGTCCGGAAAATCGCGATGGATCCGCAACATGTGAGGGATGTTCGTAGGGGTTGAATCGATCCAACGGTTAGCTCCCTGCTTGCTAGCGATTGCGTCCATGACGATGCGCAGGAAGTCTCCCGCTCCGTGACAGTCGTCCAGAATTGGTCGTTCGATCTCCGAACGCTGCAAACCCGAGATGCGACCAGCTTTGCTCCGCAGCCATTCCTCGAGTGCCGCCCGCCTGTTGCGCAGTACACTCAGGTCGCCGTAAATGGGCTCGAGCACGTCATACACATTCATCTGCGTGTGGAACTCAGCGAAACCTCCCGCAGAAAGAAGTAAGTGATACAGGAAGCTTGTGCCGGAACGAGGGCACCCTACGATAAAAACAGGCGCTTTCGACTGAGGTGTGGAAGGTTGCGCCTCAGTGGTAGAACCCGCTGATGGGGTTTGGTTGAAGTGAGTCAAGGTCTACTCGGTCGACATCTGTTTCTCTTTTGCGAGCCAACCCACAAGCCGCAGCTTGCGAGCATGCATCTTCTTCGCCTCATCTCTCAACCTGCTGATTACTTTGTGCCGAGACTTTGTAAACCATGGCACCTGATAGTGCACGCAACCGTATTTACCCTTATAGGCCGCCTCGCCGCCCCAGTCGTAGACTTCCACGCCTCGTCTCTTCCAGTAACGCATCACGTACCAATGCATGTACTCGTTAGGCCGCCAGATCTGGCCTGAGCGGATACTCGCATTCCCCCAAAACTCGGCGATCTTGTTGAATCCGGGAAAAATTCCTGTCGCAATGCACTTCCCTTTCGGATCGCGGGCGCGCAAAAGCAAAAGCCGCCCAGTCGGATGAAGATGCTTGATCAGAGACCGCACACGCTGGATACCGTAGGTCGGAACAAGATGTTGCTTCGCAAAAACTTCTTTGAGCTGTGAATAGTACTCGTCGGCGAATCCAGCGTCATTTGCTTCTTCAATCGCAATCCCGCTCTTTTCTGCCTTCCGAATACAGCGCCGGCAGGAACTTTCCATCGCGCTAAATAGCTCTTCCTCCGTCTGGCGCAAATCCGTCCGATGCGACGAATATGCACCGGAAGCGAATCCCAGGTCTTCACCATCTCGCGGCGAGAAGTGCGGATCAGAAACCTCGATGTGCATGCACTTCAGCGTATCCCAGGCTAAGAGTTCAATGGCTTCGAGCGCCTCACTGCGAGAGGCTCCCTCAACAAGATTGAAACCAATATATGGAGTAGTCCATCCGGGAAACGAACTGCCCAGCACTTTCAAACCGAATTTGCTGAATGTCAGACCGGAAAAGAATCCGGCCAAGAGTCCATCCTGCCGCAACTCGACTATGACGGGTTCCGCCTTCTGGGTCTCACTCAAAAACTGGAGCCACTCTCGAGTCTGAAACACAGTACGGTCGGGGAAGCGATCGAGTTCTCGCCAATTCGCGCTGCCGAAGTCGATGATGAGACACTTCATCATCGCGCCTACCAGCAAATTCCTTCATAAGCAGAGTGCGCTTGCAGACGCTGCGATTTCTTGAGGTTCACTAGATCAATCACAATTTGATGAGGAGCGAGCAGCCCCGATAATCGATCCTTTGTGACCGCTTTTGTGCCGACGACTACCACTTCGGCGAAACGGACAACCTCCTCAAGATCTCCTGACAAGAGCGATCCGATATGCGGGATGACTTCCTCGATGTACTGCCGATTCGACCCGGCCAGGCGGCCTAGCGAAACGTCCTCATCCCAAACTTTCAGCTGGCAGCCCTCGCCCAACAGTTTTTTGATCAAGTCCACTCGCGGGCTTTCACGCAAATCGTCAGTTCCCGCCTTGAAGCTCAAGCCGAGCAGGGAGATTTTTCGCTTTTGAGTGTGCAGGACCGCGTCTACAGCACGATTCACATGCTCCGCGTTACTTGGAATCAGGGCGTCAAGAAACGGGAGCTTCACGTCCAGTTCCTTAGCCCGATGTGCGAGCGCCCGCAAGTCCTTTGGCAGGCATGACCCGCCGAAGGCGAATCCCGGCGAAAGATAAGCCGGTGAGATGTTCAACTTTTGATCGGAGATGAAGATCTCCGTTACCGCTTCGGCATCGACACTCAGATGTTTGCAGAGCGTTCCAATCTCGTTGGCAAATCCGACTTTCGCCGCATGAAACGCGTTTGAAACGTACTTCACCATTTCGGCCACGGGAATTGTCGTTTCAAACACCGCGCCCGGAATTGTCCCATAGAGATCGCGCACCCCGCTTAAGTGCTTGGGGTCCTCGGCGCCCAGAACTGTATAGGGAGGCTGAAGGAAGTCGGCAACCGCGCTTCCCTCCCGCATGAACTCAGGGTTGTAGCAGACCACGAAACCGTTGCCGTTGCGGCGGCCGCTCTCCTTTTCGAGCAGGGGGATCACCGACGACTGCGTCGTGCCCGGCAACACGGTGCTCCGAAGAACGATTGAGTGTGGAGTTTTCTTCTTCCGGATCGCCGAACCGATCTCGCCAGCGACCTTAAGCACATGTGTCAAATCGATCTGACCATTCCGCAGGCTCGGAGTTCCGACACAAACAAAGGAAACGTCAGACTGCCGGACCGCCTCCGCGGGATCCACCGTCGCATGGAGACGCCCCGACGCATGCGCCTTCGCCACAAGCTCGGGCATCTGCGCTTCGATAATCGGACTTCGCCCCGCGGCCAGCATCTCGACCTTCACGGGGTTTAAATCCACACCAATCACGGTGTGTCCCATACTGGCGAACAACGCCGCACTCACAGAGCCCGTATATCCCAGCCCAAATACGCTGATCGTCGTGCTCACGCTTGAATCTTCCGATGGGATAGCTGCAGGCAAAGCGCGCGCGCTGCCTGGCGATCGCTGGAATGGCATTTCGCCATTAGATTTGTCGGATGGAACATGGAAGAATTATGAACTCAGTAGACGTTTGGCGCTAAAGCCGCGATGGTCGCAGCTGTGCCGCCGTTTAGAATAACAAATCGCCCAACGGCAAACAGGCTGACGAGGGGAATACTTTTTCGATGTGTGGCATTGCTGGAGTTCTGCTCTTTTCCGATGCACATGCAGAGCCGGCAGCGGTGCGCGCGATGTGCCGGGTCCTGCAGCACCGGGGCCCGGACGATGAAGGATTCTTTGTCGTAGGCCCGGTCGGATTGGGGATGCGCCGTCTTAGCATTGTCGATCTGGCAACTGGTCAGCAACCCATCAGCAATGAAGATCAGTCGCTCTCCATCGTTTTCAACGGCGAGATCTACAACCATCTCCAGCTTAGAAAAGATCTTGAGGCCCGGGGCCATCGCTATGCAACTCACAGCGATACCGAAACCATTGTTCATCTGTACGAGGAGTACGGAGCGGACTGCGTTCAACACCTCGGCGGCATGTTTGCATTCGCAATTTGGGATAAACGAAAAAAGTCCCTCTTTCTGGCACGTGACCGCTTCGGAATCAAGCCGCTGTACTATCACCTCTCGGATGACAAACTGGTCTTCGCCTCGGAAATCAAATCGATTCTCGAATACCCGGGAGTTCGCCGCGAGTTCAATGCTTCGGCCCTGCCTGAATACCTGGCGTTCGGCTATCTCTCAGGAGACTACACGTTTTACAACCACATCAAGAAGTTGATGCCGGGTCACACGCTCGAAATTAAGCAGACAGGAGAAGCAACACGCTCGCAGTATTGGGATCTAACGATTAAGCCGCACGCCAAGTCACCAGAGCAGACTGAACCGTATTGCATTCACACCTATCGAGAACTTCTGGAAGAATCCGTTCGCAGCCATCTGATGAGCGATGTTCCGCTCGGCGTCTTCCTGAGCGGTGGCCTGGACTCCAGCGCAGTCGCGGCTTTGGCCACTCGCATCTGTGGAGAAGGCATCGAGACCTTCTCGGTCGGGTACCACGAGTCTGCGTACAGCGAACTTCCGCACGCCAGAGCTGTCGCAAAGCACATCAATTCGAAACATCACGAAGTGCAGATCAGCCGCGAGCAGTTTTTCGCCGCTCTCCCCGGCCTGATCTGGCACGAAGATGAACCGATTGCCTGGCCATCGAGCGTCCCACTCTTCTTTCTTTCGCAACTTGCACACAGCCACGTCAAGGTCGTACTCACCGGCGAAGGAAGTGACGAGACTCTCGGTGGATACTCCCGCTATGCGTTTACCTTGAAGAACCAGGCTTATGACAAGATTTACCGGACACTGGCTCCGCAACTTCTTCGCCGCCGGATTCGCGAGAAGATTGCCGATTCCAGCATGATCAGCGCGTCGATCCGACGCAAGCTGAGTCACACCTTCCTCGGTCTCGACGGTGCCTCTTGGTCCTCCCTATATTTCGACAACTTCTTCTCGGCATTCGGAGAGCAAGCGCAGATCAACCTTCTGAAATCTCAGATTAACGGCACTGAGCTCGATGGCGCCGCTTACAAGCACGTACTGGAATTCTGGAGTCGGTCGACCGGAGACATACTGCAACGCCTGCTCTACACCGACATCAAAACATATCTTGTCGAATTGTTGATGAAGCAGGACAACATGAGCATGGCTGCTTCTATCGAAAGCCGGGTGCCTTTTCTTGATCATGTTCTCGCGGAATTCGCCGTGAACATCCCGGCGAAGTATCAGCTACGAGGACTCTCAGGCAAGCATATCCTCAAGCAGGCCGTCGCCGATCTCCTGCCTCGCGAGATCATCTATCGTCCGAAGGAGGGATTCCCTACACCTTGGCAAAGTTGGCTGATGGGCCCGCAACTGGATGCGATCGAAACTCTGCTGCTCGAGCCCCGCAGCGGCGAGCGGGACCTATTCGTCAGGGAGACGGTCAAACGCCTTTTTCGTGAGCACCGATGGCAACATCGCGACAACAGCGATCGAATCTGGCGGCTCTTGAATCTTGAAGTCTGGCAAAGAGTCTGTCTGGAAGGCGACGCACACGCTGTCGGAATTCAATCCATGGCGAGTGTCTCGTAAACCTTACCCGAGCAGCGAGTCGTAGATTGAAAGCCATTGCCGCCGCACAACGCGCCATTCGTATTGTTTGCACTTCTGCAGAGCATTTGCGGTCAAACTTGAAGCAAGCTGCGCATCGCGCAACAGTCGCACAACGCTTTCCGCCAATCCTCGAGAATCTCCGACATTGCAGAGTAGTCCAGTCTTGCCGTCCTCTACCATGTAGCACATCCCCTCTGGCGCCGTGCTCACCACGGGAAGACCCGCTGCGTACGCCTCGAGTATGGAGACCGGCATATTGTCGAGCCGGGATGCATTGATGAAGATGTCGGCCTGATCGTAGTAGCCCGCAATTTTGTCGTGCAACACAACGCCTGTGAAACGAACATTGGCAAGCTTCAACTCACGAACCAGATCTCGCACTTGATCTTCTCTCTGTCCAACTCCCAACAGATCGAGCTGCGCTTCCGGATAATGCTTCTGCACCTCGGCGAATGCACGCACCACAACATCGATGCCATAGTAAGGATGAAACCCACGCGTACAGATCAAGTGCGGACGCAGCGGTGTCCGCCGGCGGTAGCGAAACTGCGGCAGATCAACTATGTTCGGGATTGCATTGGCATGAAGCCCGAATTCGCCGAACACTTCGACCAGAAACTTGCTTGGAACAACGATCTTGTCGATGCGCCCCAGTAGCGATCGCGCTACTACCGATCTGCATAAGTGATCGCGAGCCTCACCACTGTGATAGTGAAGCACGGTTTTCGAGCCCCGAAGCCGGGCGACAAGCCATGCGGGCAATGGCGCAATCAGAAACGACGAATACGAAGCCGAAAAGATGTGCGCGATATCCGCGTTTTCAAACGCCTGCCAAAGATCATTAAGGTAGAACGGAAATCGAATCAGCGTTCTCAGCCCCGGCACCTTCTCTGCCCAACGCAGCCAATTTGGAAACGATGGATCGATCGCTACAAATCGTGCTTCCACATTCGGATCGCCTGACCAGCTCTTTTCGAGAAGCTCCGCCTGCACAGACTGGCCGCCGATGTATCTTGGAGATGCGGCGACAATCGCCACGCGTGTACGTAATCCGGGTGTTCGAGTGACAGTCTGTATTGGCTGCCAACTTTTTTGTTCGAGTAATTCTTCGTAGAGCTCTTCGTATCTCCGAGTCACATCCGCAAGACGGAAGTTCTCCCACGCAAATCTTCGTGCCCGGTTACTTGCCTCCTGGCGCCAATTCGGGCTCAGAAGCGCAGATTCCATCGCTCGCTCAAGCGCTTCGATCGCGCCGGCCTTGACCAGCATTCCTCGACCGTCGCGCAGTAGCTCCGGATTTCCGCCCACATCACTCGCAACAACAGGCACTCCCGCTGCCATTGATTCAAGGATTGCATTCGAGAGACTCTCAGAAGTTGACGGCAGAACCGACAAATCAAGCGACGCCAGAACCTGTGGTATATCGTGTCGATTTCCCAGAAACAAAACACGGCCATCTAGTCTTAGGCGTGGGACCTGTTGCTCCAGGCCGCTTAGCAAAGGCCCGTCACCGATCAACACAAACTCGACATTCGGAAGACGGGGCGCGAGTCGAGCTGCTGCTTCCAGAAATAATGCATGATTCTTGGCAGGACTGTTCATCCGCGCGATCATGCCCACCCGCAGTACTCCCGATTGTTTGGGCAATGCTGCCGCGGCCGGAGCAAATACCTCCTCGGAAAGCCCGTTCCCGATCACAATCAGCTTTCTTTCCGGAATTCCATGATCTGCGAGGACGCGCGCCGAAGCGCGCGAGTTAGAGACGACGCGGTCGCAGAACTGAAATGCGAGAAGTTGCGCGTTGAACCTCGCTGAACCGAGCAAGTCCCCAAGCTGCCTCTGGCTTCCGATTACGACGGGAACCCGTGCCAGCCGCGCCACCGGAAGCAGCGCGACGTTTGTATAAAAGTCATAGGCGTGCGCAATGCTGACCCGATTGTGTCGCAAATACTGTGCCAGCCTGATCCTCGTTCGCCACGAAGCCGGCCCGTACAAGTTTCCTCCCAGCGGAAACTCGACAGCTTCTTCGAATCCCGCGAGAAGATCTCCGCGCTTTTGAATGCATCCAACTTGGACTGCAAACTGACGGCGGTCTAATTCTCGTGTGAAGGCGGCAAACTGGTGTTCGCTGCCGCCCGTCGCGAAGCTGTCGATCATCAGAAAAAGCGTTGGCAAACTTCTGCGCTGCTTAAAGGATGACGATCCGACAACTTCAGACGCGAGCGTTGCACTCACGCCTTTTCTCCATGAACGGAATGCACGAGTTGTCCGGACGGGCGATCGAGGAAAGAGTTCGACTGCGCAACATTCCGACACCACAATTCAAACATCAGAAACCGCCAGATGCGCGCCGAATGATCTCGCCGGCCTTGAAAATGCTCCTCAAGAAGCCGCCGAATTCCCTTTTCATTCAGGTAGCCTCGCTTCAGCGTCTGAGTATCCGTGAGGACGCCCAGAATCATCTCTTTCAACTCATTTCGCATCCAGTGAACCAGCGGCAGAGAAAATCCCTGCTTCTTGCGATCGAGCACCTCTGCTGGTACTCCGAGGCGTTCCGCCAGCTTGCGGAAAATGTATTTCGTGCTGCCATTGCGCATCTTCCACTTCGGCGCAAGAGATGTCACCCACTCCAGGAACTTGTGATCCAGAAGGGGAACACGCGCCTCCAGGGAATGCAACATGCTCATGCGATCAACTTTCGTGAGTATGTCGCCCGGCAGGTATGTCTTCGAGTCGAGGTACAGCACACGGCTTAGCGGATCGGACGCAGGAGCACGCTGAAGCCAGCCGCGAAAACTTTGCAGCGGATCCTCACCAGCGGATTCCACAAATTCTGGCGCGAGCAGCCCAAGTTGCCGGTGAAACGGCTTGAGGGATACGCCCTCCACATATCGTTCACTCCACGGCAACGAAATACTATAGGCCAAACTCCGTCCGGGCATGCCTCTAGGAACCCAGCGGTGAACTCCTTTACGGTAGATGCGTCCGGCCCAATCCGGCAGTGGGTATTGCCGTCGATGCAGGTGAATCGCGTACCGCTCATAGCCGGCAAACGCTTCATCTCCTCCATCGCCCGTAAGAGCCACCTTTACATGCTGGCGTGCCAACTGCGAAACGTAATATGTCGGCAGCATCGAAGAATCGCCAAACGGCTCTTCGAGTGTTTTTGACAGCAGGTCGACCGTTTTGGTGATATCCGGATCGAGTAGCAGTTCCTGATGTTCAGTCTCAAACTGTTTCGCAACTCGTCTGGCGTGGTCCGCTTCGTTGAAATCAGCATGCCTAAATGCGATCGAAAATGTTTTGACTGGCGCGCTGCCACAGCGCGCCATAAGTGCCACAACGCTCGACGAGTCGACGCCACCGCTCAACATCGCGCCCAGAGGCACGTCCGCAACCAGGTGAAGCCGCACCGCCTCTTCCAGTCGATGCTCGAGTTCGTCCAGACATTCACTTTCCGAACGCGGCGAGTACGTGCCGTAGACAGGCAAATCCCAATATTTCGTAACCCTCAGCTGGCCATTCGAGAATTCGAGGATGTGTCCGGGAGGCAGTTTACGGATTTCACGAAACGCTGTCAGCGGATCAGGAATATAGCCGAAGTAAAAGTATTGCAGAAGAGCCCGCTGATTGATTTCGCGCAGTTCCGGAGCGGCCTCAAGAATGGCCTTTATCTCGGATGAGAACAGCAGCCTGCCGTTGCGTAATGCATAGTGAAGGGGCTTGATACCCAGCCGATCGCGTGCCAAGAGCAGCTTTTGTCGGGTGCGGTCGTAAACGGCAATGGCGAACATCCCGCGGAGTTTCTGAACGAACTCGGCACCATGCTTTTCGTACAAATGAACAATCGTTTCCGTATCGCTATTTGTGCTGAACTTGTGCCCAGATTTTTCCAGCTCCTTGCGCAGTTCGCGGAAGTTGTAGATTTCACCGTTGCAAACCGCCAGCACCGTGCGATCTTCGTTGAAGAGCGGCTGATGCCCACCAGGCACATCGATAATGCTGAGCCTACGCATCCCGATGCCAATGCCTGTATCAACGTAAATGCCCTCGTCATCGGGTCCGCGATGCACCAGCCACTCGCACATGCGATGGATTGAGTCAGCATCGACAGGCTGGCGATCCGAGATGATTCCAGCAATTCCGCACATGCGCTAGGCCTTGGCAACAGCTTCCGAGTTGCTGCTCGATGCTGGGCTCACTTCACGCTCGCGATACGGCCTGAGGCGATAGTCGCGGAACTCGCCAGGATTCCCATCACGACCATCACAGGCCGCCAGAGCCATGTTGACCATCTCACGGGCGGAGCAAAAATGAAGAACTTCATTCCTGTCCCCGGCTCCTTCCACCAGTTCGATCAGAAACGAGCGCATGCCATCCCCCAGAATGGCGGATTCGTGCGTCGCATCCATCGAATGGCAATGCAGCTTGATGAACAGCCAGTCAGGACGTCCCTTGACGCAAACCGCCGCGCGCTTCCACAACTGCAACCGACGCATGCTCGGGGGATTGGCACGAGTGAGTGCTCCATTTTCAATGCGCGGCCGGCCTCCGTGAAAAGCTAACGATAATGGGCCTTGCACCATCACGGGAAACACTCGTGGACTGCGGCCAACTTCGAGATCGCGGCCAGCCGCATGCGCCGCTCGTCGTATCAGCGGCAGAGCACATTCGTACAACGAATTGATCTTCGATATCTGTGCCGGATCGAATGCTGCCGCTGGAAGCGTCAAATCGGCATAGCAACCGGTGTCCGCAAGTATTTGCATCTCCGAGTCGACTCCGCACATGAGTCCACCCGAGGAATTCGCAAGAGCAAAATTCCCATGCACGAATGCATACCGAGCGGTGCCGATTCCATCGAGATACGAAAGGCAGTCGCGCCGCTCTAGCTCATTGCGAAAACTCTCAATAGTCCGCTGCGTATTTTCTGCGGTGTCGGGCGCATCCAAACCATGATGCAAATGGATTCCAATTTCATTCCCGCCCTCGCGGCAGTGGTCAGCAAGACGGTCGACCAAAACCGCGTCGAACTGCTCAGCGGGATAAAAATACGTATGTTGAAAGGAATATCCATCGTTATCGCGCCACTCGCGCGCCATTGCCGGATATTCCTTGCACCAGCGCTCGACTCGCTGCTCTTGAACATCTCTCGGGGCTCGCTTGCGCCCGTCCCCTGGAATGGTCGCAGGCTCGAAATGATCCGCCAGCGTGATGATCAAGTGCACGCGCCCGCTGGGACGAGAACGAAACATCTGTTGACGTATCAGACTCGGGAGCACGCGTCTACCGTAACTTAGTTTTGCTGCGAGAGTCCGCTGCGAGCGCCGCGGTACGGTCGGGGATGAGGTCATGCCGTCGGCAGCTCCCAAGAGACGTGCCTTTCCTCCGCGGCCGCCAAATTCCGGGCGCCTGCATTCGGCTTCCGCCCCCGCACCGCTAAAGTCAGTTCTCCGACGGTGAGACTCTCCAGTCCGCAACTCTCAAACCAGCGGAATACTTCTTCGTATGTATGCTTCGATTGGTATCGGGGCGAGTACCAGTCGAACGTATCGAGCAGTCTCAGCCGTGCGTCCGGACTCAGATTCACCGGAAACACGTGATGAACGAGCCCAGCCACACGGCGTCCAATCAGGGGAATCGAACGCAGCCCTCGATCCAGCCAATAAAACAATGGTACGGCCACCCTCAGCACGGAGTGCAGGAAACGCGGCGACATTCTTCGTGTGAGCTTGCGGTAAAAGTCGCTGAAGCGGTACCACTTGTTGTAGCTGCTGTACAACCAGACCGCAATCGTTCCTCCGGGTTTCAAATATTGCGGCAGATTCTTGAATGACTCTTCGCAATCTGGCGTGTGATGCAGCACTCCGATTGAGTAAATGTAGTCGAAACTTTCCGGCGCAAATGGGAGCTTAAGCGCATCGGCCTGCAGCGCGGCAAAATCTCGCGCAGATAAGTTCTCGGCAGCCACTTCGCATGCGCTACTCAGATCAACGCCAATCACCTGCGCTCCCCATCGAGTCGCCACCTCGGCGAAACGCCCCATTCCGCAGCCAACATCCAGCACCAGCTTTCCCTGAAGCTCGTGTGGATCAATCGCCGTCCTCTTTCGAAAATCCTCGTCACTGACAGCTCCCATCGTATCGAGCTGCGTGGTCGAGTACCGCTGCCATTGCCAGCCAAAGCTCGCGGCATAGTCTTGGCCTTCAACGAAACGGTAAACTCCGCGAAGGAATGGAAATCTGCGATTGCATAGCGAGCAGACAAATTTATCGGCGGCTGCTTCCAGCGGCGCGCGGCATGTCGTACACCGCAAAATCTCGCCCAGCCTAGCGGACAAGGTGCACCGGCCGAGTTTGTCCATACTTCCCATATTTCTTTGCGAACCTTAGCCCAAAAGGTGCGGGCACGCTTGCTGCTCCCTCTGCGTCCATCTGCTGTTCTCTCACAGTTGCCGACAGAGCAGAAATATATGCAACCGTGAAGTAAGGAAAGAACTGATACGCTTCAGGCGCAAAACACGCACCTACCGCGAACCCCAGCAGAGAACAGTAAAGCGCCCACGCAAACATCGTGATCTCGGACTTCGGATCGGGTTTGCGCAGCAACTCGCGCAGCTTTCGGAAACCGGCGCCGAAGAACAGCAGGTACAGAACGAGAGCAGGAAGTCCGGCTTCGACTGCGATCTGCAGATAAGTCATGTGCACGGTCTTCCAGTGTCTCGAGTACGCAGGGAACACGCCCGTTCCCACGCCGGTCAGCGGATAGTGCAGAATTCCGTCAACCGCTTTGACCATCAAAAATTTCCGTTCCTGGTAGGTCCAGTAAGCGGTCATTTTGTCGGAGCTGTCAATGTCAGTGCCCGTGATCGCGATCCATCGTTCTCCCAGATGCCTTCCGGCCATTACCAGCAAGAGCACGCCAACCAGGGCACTCGTAAAAATGAGTGCCGGCCTTTTTCCCTTCACTCCGAAAAACCACAGCGCCACAGAGGCGGAGATGACCAGATCGACAAAGCCCGCGCGCGAAGCGGTCAGGAACAGGGTGTAAAGCATAACGACGATCGCCGCCGCCCACAGCATCTTTTGAATTATGTTTCCCGAGGTCAACAGCAATAAGAGAATTAGCGGAATCGTCAGGACAATCGCAAATGCCAGATCATTAGGATTGCCGTAGATCCCGTTCAGCACGCCATGAAGCCGCAGTTGGGATGAGCCCTTGAAGATCGAGATCAACGCAACCAGTGCCACGGAAACCGACTGAATCAGGATCAGCCGCCGCAGCCGCTCCAGGTTCGTGACCAGCAGGTATGTCAACACCCAACCGATGTAAACCTTCGCAAAATCTAATGCTCTCAGTAGCGCTCCGCCTTTCCACACCGGGGACAACGGAGCAAACAGCAACATCAACACAATCAGTGCCAGCAGGTATTTCGATTCTCGCGGCAGATCTTTCAGCTTCCTTCGCGTCCTGCCCATCGCCAGGAACAACGCGACCACCGCAAACACGACGGAGATTTTCGCCAACGGGATATAAGACAGCCCGGGAATCCAGTCTTCCGGCCGCGTCGAATAAACGAGAAAGAACGCGCTCAGCCAGAAGAACGCGCCCCTGGCCTCGTTCGGCTTGGCCACGTTGAACCTTTCCCGAATGCTTTGTTGCGAGATGCCCATACCTCTCTTCGCTTACCTGCTCCGGATGGAATCGCCGGCTGGGACTAACTCCCCGCTAATGTTCGTTTCGCGACTACCACGAGCGCTGCTGCAAAGGATTTTCCGAAATGTTCCGGCAACAATGGGCCAGTCGAATCGTGCAGCCTGTTCGGCCGCGGCGCGTCCCAACCTAAATCGTAGCTGATCATCTTCCAGCAACTGGATCACCGCTTGCGCCATCGCTCGCGGCTCGTCAGCAATCCAGATGTCTTTTTCTGGATTCACCTGCAGCCCCTCGGCGCCTACGGAAGTCGAGATCACAGCCTTCCCGGCGGCCATTGCCTCATAAATCTTCAGCCGTGTGCCCCCTCCAATCCGCAAGGGGACGACTACGACTACGGCCTCCTCTAGATGACTCACAACCGACGCAACGGATCCCGTTACCTCAACGTTGTCGCCGTGCAGTCGGAGGACGCGTGGATCTGGATTTCGCCCAACAATCCGAAAACGTGCTTCCGGATGCTTTGCAATCACGTTCGGCCACACCGTCGCACAGAAGTGTTCGACGGCATCGATGTTCGGCTCCCAATCCATCGCCCCGGTGAATACAACAAGCTTGGAGCCTGAGTCGCGAACCTCGCCGGTTTGAAACTGCGACAAATCCACTCCGGTCGGAACGATGTCAATCCGTCGTGCGTCCACCCATCCAGACATCAAGGAACGATCGTGCTCCGAGACCGCGATAATCCGATCGAACTTCGCGACCATCGCCTTTTCGTAGCGCAGCATTTTGTTGTATTCGTGCCCGAAGACCCGGCGTCTGAGAAGATTTGTTTCAGTCTCCGCATGTCGCCGCCAAATCTCGCTCTCCACGTTGTGCTGAAATAAAACGGAAGGCACCGGCAACCGCCGCGGAAAATTTACGGCTGCATCCAGGAAGTCACAGAGCACTACGTCCGGCCGTATCTTGAAGATCGCGCTACGCAATCGATCGCGCACTTTCGGGGAAGCAAATCGGCTTACCGCGTAGGGAGCGTCCTGCGGCAAGCACCGCAGATAGTCCATCCCTCGCGCCAGTTTCGAATCAACCTTCTTGCCCGTGGCGACGCAAACGCATCCCGGTAGTTGCTTTTCCAGTTGCATCTCATACTCACGATCCATGTCGCCGTCGTAGTATGAAAAAAAAGTGACATCATCCGTAGCAGGCAATTGCCGCAGCAGATGGAACGAGCGAATATCGCCACCGCTGCTGACCGGAAGAATCTTGTTCGCCTTGGCCCACAGGATGCGCATCAGGTCGTTATCTCCCGCCGCGCACCCGGCTGAGTCCACACCCGCATATTCCCGGTGACATAGTTTGAAAACGCCACCACGGCCGCGGCGTTCAAAGCCACGAACGTGTACGCGACATCGCAGATTCGGGAGGCTGGCCCCAGATCAAATTTCAGATACGGCAACAGGCCGAAGAAGTAGAAGGCGATCTGTGCCCAGAATAAGACTCGAAAGGTGCTTCCCGGCGCGAATCCGCTGCCCACAAGCATGCCCAGCAGAAAGAGCGGCGCAAGCAGGCGCATCAGCTTGTGACTGATGAATTCGAACCGCAGCGGATTTTTTCGACTCAGGAGCCAGGGAG
>Ga0335071_10004424_pt1 | contig 14657 bp, 13 predicted proteins | sample Lox_Sample_15_FD_206724 | JGI IMG/M metagenome (GOLD analysis project Ga0335071, IMG submission 206724) | Soil microbial communities from Loxahatchee National Wildlife Refuge, Florida, United States - Lox_Sample_1.5 | ecosystem: Environmental > Terrestrial > Soil > Wetlands | place: USA... | reverse complement strand
GTAAAATACTCGGCTCCGACATGCAGCGGCTGATGGATGTCGCCCACAAAATGGGCCAGCAAGATCACCGCCACCGGTTTCGTTATCTTGAACGCGTTGTCTTCTCCTTCCTCACCCTTGAGCACCTTCACGCAAAACGTGATCATATGGACGACGTCAGTTGGACTGCGCCCGACTTTTCCGTCGCGGTATTTTTCCACCCGCGCGATCGGAACATCGGTGTAATGGAACTGATGATGAAGCCGCTCCCCTCCTCCCGGCGGGTACGCCAGATTTGCGCGATGAAAGGCCCGGAGCGCATCGCGGATCGCCTGATACTGGGGTTGATCGAGCTTGGCGAGATCCGCCTCCGATTCGGGATAATACGCATGCGGACCGGGATCCCAACTCTTGATATCATCGGGCAACCGGGCGGCAAAACCAAGATCGAGACCGTGCAAGAGCCCATCGACTTTCGCCGCCGCTTCGCTGCCCTTGAGGCGGTCGGTGGCTATGTCTCCCACCAAGGTGTGACCCCGTGCACCCCAAGCCCAAGCCGAGAGCGGGACGCCAACAACTCCCACCAGAAGCACGATGACTTTTCTCATGACCTCACTGATGCACCGACTGGTCGCCATCGGCAACGGTCAAGAGCCTGCTCAACGTTGGCTCCCATTCCGTGACTTGGACTTGCGACGCAAAAATCCTCGGACAACTCGTCCTAAAGACGATATGGGCGGGCCAATTGGCCCGAAAAGCGACGAAATCCATTGGAGCAAGTGGTCATGTTCCTACACGATGAGTTGGATCTTGGTGAACCGCGAGGGTGAGGCTGCTCGGTAGCCGACTATGTCGCTCACGCCACAACTCGACGTTCCATTGCGCTTCCCGGGGGCACTCGTTCACTTGGATCGCGGTCGGAGTGGGCCGGTAGTGCGGTCGCCTTATGGCCTGGGTGCATCGGACCGTAATCACCGTCGGGAGCTGCGCGTTATGGGACCCTCTGTCAGTTGAGGTCAAACGGCACAAACCCGCGCCCGCGCAGGTCCAAGTTTAAATTACCGTCGGGGCCTCTCGACCAAATCTTATGCTGACCGCTCAGCCAACCTGTCCTGTGTTGCATTTCTGATAGAACTCACCTGACTTGCCTTTCCGTGCCATTAGCAGCTGCCCCGCTGCGACAGGTTTAACTCGATATGATCAACGCTGCTGAAGCCAAAAAACGCGCCCAAGAGACACTCGTCGGGTTTCCCCCACGGGTCACGGCTGCTTATGTAGAATTTGCCGAAAAAGGCGATCTGGCCAACCTCGATGTCGTCGTGTTGGGCGTGCTCCATTTTTATTTGGCCAAGAAACCCAAGGAATCGCTGGATACGCTGCCCGGTTCCACCCGGCTGATCGAGGACTTGGGCTGCGATTCCCTCACGATGATGGATACGGTTTTCATGGTGGAAAGCCTGTTCGACATCAAAATCAACGATAACGAGCTCCCAAACCTTGCGACGCTCGACGATTTACGCCGCCATTTGCGGCAATTGGTCCACGGTACCCCCGCCCCGGCAACCTGAGCCGGGACCGTCATGCCTGTCCCGCGCATAGTGGTTTCGGGTCTGGGTTTCGTCACCAGCATTGGCAACGATCGCGCATCCGTCACGGCCAGCCTGCGGGAGCTCCGCTCGGGCATCGAGCGCTACGACTTTTTTCCCGGGGTGGATGCGCCGATCAAGGTCGTCGGCACGATCAAGGGTTTCGATACGTCGGCCCTGCAATGGGCCGGGTGGAGCTGGCCGGAAGGCTATGGCTTCAAGCGGGAAGTCTTGCGCGGCATGCCGCCGCACGGCCTCTATGCGTTGTGCGCCACCGAGCAGGCGATCGCCGATGGCCGGCTGACGACGATCGAGCTCACCGCGGAAGACATGGGTTTGTTTTGCGCCTCGGCGGGTTCCCCGCGCCAGCTGCGGCAGTTCCTCAACCAGATCTACGAGTCGCACGGCGATCGCATCGCCCCGATGGGCATCGTGAGCACCATCGCCGGCACGTTGAATTTCAATCTCTCGGCGCACCTCGGCATCCGCGGGGCAGTCGCCGGTTTTGTGTCGGCCTGCGCTTCGACCACCCAAGCGCTCGGCTACGCCTTCGACGAGATCAAGCTCGGCCGCCTGCGCCGCGTCCTCGTCGTCGGAGGCGAGGACGTCAACATGGACTCGATCTTCCCGTTCCAGGGCATGAGAGCACTGTCGCGCAACCCGGATCCGGCGCGCGCGTCGCGTCCCTTCGATCGCGATCGGGATGGGTTTGTCGGCACCGGTGGCAGCGTCACCCTGTTGCTGGAGGAGGCCGAGGCGGCCCGGGCACGCGGTGCGCCAATCTACGCGGAAGTGTTGGGTTGGGGCCAGTCGGCCGATGGATATAACGTCGCGCTTTCGGATCCCGAAGGCCGCGGGCTGGCCACGGCCATGCGCCGGGCTCTGGCCGCGAGTGGCGTGGCGCCGGCGGAGATCGATTACGTAAATGCCCATGCCACCTCGACGCCCGCGGGTGACGCGTCCGAAGTCCGGGCCCTCCATGCGGTGTTCACCGCGGCCGGGGCGCATCCGTCCATCAGCAGCACCAAGGCGCTGACCGGGCATGGCCTGTCCCTTTCCGGGGTGATGGAAACGGCCTTTTGCGCAGTGAGCATCGCCGATGGTTTCATCCCCGGTGCGGCCAATCTCGAGAATCCGGACCCAGTCTGCGCCGGCCTCAATCTGCCGCGCACCACCCTGCCGTCTGCCCCTCGCACCGTACTGAAGAACAGCAGCGGCTTCGGTGGCAGCAATGTCTGCCTGGTGCTCCGCCGCTGGGACAACTGATTGGCGCGCGAATTCTCCTTGGCAGTCCCCGCGAGCCCGTCAAGGCTAGCAAATTCCTTTACTGTTACCCCGGCGACCCCAACGCTGATCCGTTCATGTCCGTCAAATTTGCCCTCCGTACGCCCTCCACTGGTTCGCTGCAGATGCCGAACCAGGGCGTTCTCATGCCCGGACGCAACGGCCAGGCCGTCATTCTGGTTCATGGTCTGACCGGGACACCAAACGAAATGCGTTTCCTGGCCTGGTTCCTGAACACGCACGGCTACACGGTGTCGTGCCCGCGTCTCGCCAATCACGGACAGCCGCTCCACATTCTCAAATCCACCCACTGGGAGGAATTCTACGCCAGCGTGCGCGAGGCCTACGAAAATCTGCGCGCCGAGCACGACCAGATCTTTGCCTCCGGCCTGTCGATGGGCGCACTGCTGTCCCTTCTGCTGGCGGACGAATTTCAGGCCGGCGTGGCCGGAGTAAGTTGTCTGTCGCCCACGCTGTTCTACGATGGCTGGAATGTGCCCTGGTATAATTTTCTCCTCCCGCTCGGCTCCCGCACGCCGCTGAAGAATTATCTCTATTTCAAGGAAGAGCCGCCGTACGGGCTGAAGAACGAGCGGATCCGGGACAAGGTTCACCAATATTACGAGCAGGCGGATATTCACGATCTGCGGGACGTGGACCGCTTCGGTTATCCCTATTTTCCCGTACGCCTGCTGGGCGAGCTGCGCCAGCTGGTCGCGCATCTGCAGCAGCGCCTTCCCTTCGTGCAATGCCCGTGCCAGATCATCCAGGCGCGGAACGACGACATGAGCAGCGTGCGCAATGCGCAATTCGTCCACGACCGGGTCGCGTCCACACGCAAGGAAATCGTCTACCTGGAGGATTCGTATCACGTCATCACTGCCGACCAGGAGCGCGCCAAGGTCGCGCAGAGCATGTTGAACTTTTTCGCCCCCGCCCTGAGCCATGCCCATGCCGCTGCCGCCCAGTGACGCGAAAGCCGGGGCGGCCGGCCGCGATCGAGTGTCCGCCGGTTACCGTGTCTTCATCGACTTCGACAACACCATAACCTGCGGCGATGTCCTCGACGGCATCATCGAAAAATTCGCCGTCAACGTTCGTTGGCGTGTGCTGGAAGAGGACTGGGCGGCCGGGCGGATCGGTGCACGCGCCTGCCTGGAAGGGCAGCTGGGGGTCTTGCGCGCCAGCTGGCCGGCTCTCACCCGGCATCTGGACGGCATCCGGCTCGATCCGGGCTTCGCCGCGCTGCGGGATCTGCTGCAACGCGAGCGGATCGAGCTGACCGTCGTCAGCGATAATTTCGACCTGTTCGTCGGCCATATCCTGCGGCAACAGGGCCTGGGCGATGTCGCCTATCGCGCCAATCACCTCGAAATCGCCGCCGACCGGTTGTTGCCCTCGTTCCCCTACGCCAATCCTGACTGCCCGGATTGCGCCCATTGCAAAAAGACCCATTTCCTGCCGCCTCACCACGATGCACGGCAGGTCATCTTCATCGGCGATGGCCGTTCCGACATCTGCCCGGCCCGCCACGCCGACATCGTCTTTGCCAAGACCGGTCTTCTGTCCTATTTGCAGGGCGCCAAGATTCCCTGCCTCGCCTACGACGACTTGACCGGGGTCGTGGACACGCTGAAAAAGAGATTACATGAAAACAAAATCTAAACCGTCCTTGGCCAAGGGCTCGCTGGACGAAAAAGGGCTGCTCGAACTGGAAGCGCGCTACTGTTCCTGGGGCGACACCGTCCACTATGCGAAGGAACTGACTTTCTTCGCGGAGGCCAAGGGCAGCTACCTTTACGACCGGAAAGGGACGGAGTACCTGGATCTCCAGATGTGGTATTCGGCGGCCAATTTCGGCTACCGCAATCCGCGGTTGAACACCGCGCTGAAAAAGCAGATCGACACCCTGCCCCAGCTCGCCTGCCAGTACCTGCACGAGGACCGCGTGCTGCTGGCCACCCAGATCTCCCAGCGCATCGAGCGGACCTTCGGCGTGAAGGGCCGCGTGCATTTCAACGTCGGAGGCGCCTCCGCGATCGAGGATGCGATGAAGATCGTGCGCAACCACACGGGCAAGAACCACAGCTTTGCCTTCATGGGCGGCTACCATGGCCGGACGCTGGGCGCGACTTCGATAACCTCCAGCTATCGCTACCGCGAACGGTTCGGCCATTTTGGCGACAAGGCCAATTTCATCCCGTATCCGTACTGCTTCCGCTGCCACCTGGACAAGAAGCCCGAGACCTGCGAACTGGCCTGCCTGCGGCAGTTCGAACGGCTGTTCGAGTCCGAGTATTACTCGGTGGTGAATCCGAAGAACAACCACAGCGAGTATGGCGCCTTTTTCATCGAGCCCGTCCAGGCCACGGGCGGCTACATCGTCCCTCCCCCCGGCTATTTCAAGGAGCTGAAAAAGGTGCTGAACCGCTATGGCATCCTCTTCGTGGACGACGAAATCCAGATGGGCTTTTTCCGCACCGGCAAATTCCTCGCCATCGAACATTTCGACGTGGTGCCGGACGTCATCGTCTTCGGCAAGGCCATGACCAACGGCTTGAATCCGATCTCCGGCATCTGGGCGCGCGAGGATCTCATCTCGCCGCAGGTGTTTCCCCCCGGCTCGACGCACTCGACCTTCTCCGCCAATCCGCTTGGCACCGCCGCCGGACTCGCCGTCATGGAGATGATCGCGGACGAGGATTTCGAGAAGACCGTGCCCCAAAAGGGCGCCTATTTTCTGAAAAAGCTCCGGGCCCTCCAGCCCAAGTATCCGTGCATCGGCCACGTCGAGGGGCTTGGCCTCGCGTTGCGGATCGAAATGTGCCGCGACGACGGCCACACGCCCGACCGGGAGCTGACCGACGCGATCATGAACATCGGCCTGAGCGGGACTCTCACCACCGGCGGGAAGAAACGCGGGTTGGTCCTCGATATCGGCGGCTACTACAAAAACGTCTTCACCCTCGCTCCGTCGCTCTACATCACGGAGGAGGAAATCGATCTGGGGGTGGCCCTGTTCGAGGAGGCGCTGGTCCGGGCTCGCAAGTCGCGCGCCTGATCGAATGCAGCACGACGTAGTCCGTCCCCATCGTATTACCTATCCGCAGAAGCTGGTTTGTTGAGCATGATTTTTAGTCACAGAGGGCACGGAGTTCGAAGGAGGTCACTGAGGCAGATGCGTTCCTCTGTGACCTCGACCCGATTCTCTGTGAACTCTGTGTCTCAACTCCGATGTTATGGTGGCGGCTCCGTCACGTCGCAAAATCTGCGGTTTTAACTTCCCTCTAACTGGATGAATCGAATCCCGACGAAGCTTCCCGGCGCGGTCGTAGTCGGACTCGTCCTCGCCATCGTCCTGGACACGTTCATCCAGATCGCCTGGAAGCTGTCCGTGGCGCACGTTCCCGTCGACGCCTCCGTGGTCGCCACGGCCCGAGGGGCGCTTTCCAGCCCCTTCTTTTATGCGGCCATGGTGGCCTTCGGCGCCCAGCTGTTTAACTGGATGCGCGTGCTGGCGCGGGCCGATCTGAGTTTCGCCCAACCGTTCACAGCGCTCAGTTACATCTCGGTGCTGGCGATCTCCTGCCACTCGCTGCACGAGGATCTCTCCGTTTCGAAAATGTTTGGCGTGGCTCTCATTCTGGTCGGAGTTTTCTTTATCAGCCGCACACCTTTTCACACGACCGGCAATGACCGTCACACCCCGGCGATTCCCGATCCGCTCCGCCCATGAAACCGGAATTGATCGGCATCCTCGTCCTCGTCGCCGCCGTAACGGTGGAGAGCTTTGCCCAGTTATTCCTGAAGATCGGGGCGGCGGGCGGACCGGCCATCCTGACGGAATCCTGCCGGCAACGCATCGGCCGGATTCCTTTCAGTTCGATCGCCGCCACTTGGATCACGCTCGGAGTGATCGCCTATGGACTGGAGATTTCTCTTTATACGCTCGCGCTGCATTTCCTGGACGTGAGCGTCGCCTTTCCCCTGGGCAGTCTCTGTTTTGTGGGCGTCGCGCTGCTGTCGAGGCTCCTCCTGGGCGAAACCGTCGGCCGGATTCGGTGGCTGGGAGTCGCCTGCATTCTGGCCGGGACAGTCTTTGTGACCCTGTAACATGCCCATCGATGGACAGGCGGTGCAGTTCGAGTTTTTGGACCGGACGACGGACATCGATGAATCGGTCTGGCGCGACTGCTTCCCGCCTCCCTTGGAGGGGCTCTTTTGGTACCGCACGCTCGAGACGTCCGGCCTCGAGGACCAGTTCACCTTTTCCTACGCGGTAATCAGGAAGGCCGGCCAGCCGGTGGGCATCGCCCCGTGTTTCCTGCACGATGTTCCCATCACGCTGGTCGCGCCACGGCCGGTCGCGTGGGTTCTGTCCCTTTTGTCCAAGGTTTTTCCGCGGGTCGGCTACCAGCGCACGTTCTTTGTCGGCTCGCCTTGTTCCGACGAGGGTACGATCGGCCTGCTGCCGGGGGTGAAGCTGGCGGAGGTGTTGCCCGGGCTTTCCGAGGCCGTGCGAGCGCGGGCCCGCCAGCTCAAGGCGCCGATGATCGTCTTCAAGGATTTCCCGTCGGCCGACCGGCCCGCGCTCGCCGGACTGCGCGGGTTCGCACCGACGGTCAGCTACCCGGGCACGGTCGTCACGCTGCCGGCCCCCGACAAGGACGCCTACCATCGGTCCCTCGCGCACACCCAGCGGCACAACCTGCTCAAGAAACTGCGCCGGTCCCGCGAACTACTGCCCCTCGAAACCAGCATCGTGCAGCGGCCATCGGATGCTGAACTGGCCGAAATCTTCGGCCTGTTCATGCAAACCTACGAGCGGGGCAAAACGAAGTTCGAGCGGCTGGACCGTCGCTTTTTCGAGCGCATCCGCGAGCAGGCTCCGGCCCGGTTCATCCTTCAGCGCGACCCGACGGGCGGAGCGCTCGTGGCAATCATGCTGGTCTTCCATCTCGGCGACCGGGTGATCAACAAGTTCATCGGGCTCGACTACCATCGGGGGACCAAGGCGTATCTCTATTTCCGCCTCTTCGATGCTGCCCTGGATTTCGCCTACGCCAATGGCGCCAGGGAGCTCCAAAGCGGTCAGACCGGCTATCGGGCCAAGCTGGACCTGGGTCATCGCCTCGTGCCGCTCTTCAATGTCTTCCGCCACGAGAATCCGCTCGTGCATGCCCTCTTTCGCGCGATTGGCCGCCGCGTGACCTGGCGTTCGCTCGACAGCGATCTAGCCGAATTCCTGCGCGCGCATCCCGACGGCGATCGCCAAAGTGACAGTGAAGCTGGGAGCGCGGACGTATCAACCGCCTCCGGCGGGTGATCGTCCGCTGATTGAGATTGCTCCGAAGATGCGGGTGATCCTGCGGATATACCCGCGCTTCGACGGATTTTCCGGGGTAGGGCGGCTTATCCCTAAGCCGCCGTTCGATCCGGCGCGTTAAGGATAACGCGCCCTACCCGGTTTTCCGACGTAGCGCGGTCTACCTGACCGCGATCTTCGGGTCGGCAAGGTTGCGTCAACGCCGCAACTTCAGCAGCCTTTCGCCTGCGGCGTGGAGCGTGGCGGGACGCTTGGCGAAGTTGAGTCGGATATAGCGGTTCTCGCCGTCGGCGAAGAAGCTCGAGCCCGGCACCGGCGCCACGCCGATTTCCTTCGTCATCCACAGCGCAAATTCTACGTCGCTCGCATAGCCGAACGGCGAAATGTCGACCATCACGAAGTAGGCGCCCTCGGGTCGCGTATAGGCGAGGCCCGTGCGATCGAGATAGCTGAGCAACACATCGCGCGATTTGGCGTACTCCGCCGCCAGTCCCTCGTAATAGCTGGTGGGAAAACCGAGCGCCGTCACCACGGCGTGCTGCAACGGCGCGGCCGCGCCCACAGTGAGGAAATCGTGGACCTTGCGCGCCTGCGCGATGATTTCCGGCGCGGCATGCACATAGCCCAGCCGCCAGCCGGTGATTGAAAACGTCTTTGAGAGAGAAGAACAGGCGAGTGTGCGCGCCGCCATGCCCGGCAGCGCGGCAAAGTACGTGTGCCGGTGGCCGTCGAATACGATGTGTTCGTACACCTCGTCGGTGATGACGAACGTGTCGAACTCCGCCGCCAGCGCGGCGATCTGCTCCAGCTCGGCGCGAGTAAACACGCGACCCGTCGGATTGGAGGGATTGCAGAGCACGAACGCCTTCAGCCCGCTGGCGAAGGCGCGGCGCAGTTCGTCCGGGTCAAAACGATAGGTGGGCGGATGCAGCGGCACGTGGACCGGTGTGGCCCCTGAGAGGATCGCGTCCGCCGAATAGTTCTCGTAGAAGGGCGAAAAGAGCCCCACCCGGTCGCCGGGATCACACACCGTCATCATCGCCACCATCATCGCCTCGGTCGCGCCGCAGGTGACGACCAGCTCGCCGTCGCTGTCCACTGGCACGCCCATGCAACGCGTCAGCTTGGCGGCGAGCGCGACCCGCAGCTCCGGCGCGCCCCAAGTGATGGCGTATTGGTGGCGACCGGCATCCATTGCGTCCTTGGCGGCCTGCACGAGCGCCGGCGGCGGATCGAAATCGGGGAAGCCCTGCGCCAGGTTGATAGCGTTGTGGCGTTGCGCCACGCGGGTCATTTCACGGATCAGCGATTCGGTAAACTGGGCGGTGCGGCGGGACGTGCGCGGCATAAACGCCGGCGAGCTTCGAGTCCCCTCCCGGGAGTTTCGAGCCTGTTTTTGTAACCTCGACGACTGGTTCGGTGTAATGCATGAAAAGCCTGCCAGCCCAACTTCACTCCCGCCTTTCCTTGAACCCGCCCGATCCCGCTACTTCGCCGCCCCATGCTCCGGCAGGGAACGGGCATGCTTTCATCATTGAGACAGAGCGCTTGAGCAAAACTTACGGCAGCCTGCGGGCGTTGGCCGATGTGAATGTGCAGGTGCCGCCGGGAACCATCGGCCTGCTCGGCCCCAACGGCGCGGGCAAGAGCACGTTTATCAAATGCCTGTTGAATCTCACGCCGCCGACCTCCGGCTCGGCCCGGGTGCTCGGGCGCGACATCCGCGCCCACCAACGCGACTCCCGCGAAAAGGTCGGCTACAGCCCGGAGCTGGATTGCCACATCCCCGGCATGGCCGGTTGCGAATACGTCACGTATTGCGGCCAGCTTTCCGGCATGACGTTTCGCGCCGCCCGCCAGCGCGCCCATGAGATTCTCGACCTCGTCGGCATGGGCCAGGAACGCTACCGCTCCGTCGACACCTATTCGACCGGCATGCGGCAGCGCGTGAAACTGGCCCAGGCGCTCGTCCACGATCCCGCGGTGATCTTTCTCGACGAACCGACCAACGGGCTCGATCCGTCCGGCCGCGAGCACATCCTTCGGCTCATCGGTTCGCTCTGGCGCGAGCTCGGCATCAGCGTCGTGATCTCGTCGCACCTGTTGCACGACATCGAACGAATTTGCGACCGGGTGATGATCATCGCCCACGGCCGCCTGCTCGAACACGACAGCATCGAGGCATTGAAAAACCGTCATAGCCGGATCGTCGAGCTGGCGCCCGCCTCCGAGACTGAGCGGTTCCTCGCCGTGCTGCAGGAGGCCGGCTTGAAGGTCGAGCGGCTCTCCAACGGCCGGCTCCGCGTCGAGTCCGCGTCCGACTCCATCGAATGGGTGCTCGAGTTGATGCGCACCCACCGGCTGCCGCCGGCCGAAGTCGTCTCCAATCCCAACGCCCTGCACGAGCTGTTCGTCAAGGCGCTCGCCACCGACCATGGAAACCAAGCTTGACCTGAGCCGCTGGCGCGAGACGCCCAAGGGAGTCGATTACCGGCGATGGACCATCGTTTCCACCGGGCTGCGTCAGATGCTGGCCAACAGCCTCTTCCGGTGGCTGCTATATATCGCCTGGACGGCGGGCGTGTTGATAGCGGCCTTTGGCTTCGCGTTCACCCAATCGGTCGCGAGCGGCGGCTGGCTGGAATCGGCCGCCGCCAACTTCGGCCCGCGGGCCGAGGCCATCGTGGCCGCCTTGGGCGCGCTCGTGACGCTTTATCCCGATATCTGCATCCATGGCCTGTTCACCGTGGTCTTCTGGCTGCATTCCTATCTCGGGCTCGGCCTCAGCCTGGTGGCCCTGACCATCATGGTACCGCAACTGGTCGCGCGCGATCGTGCCAGCAATGCCCTGACGATCTACCTGTCGCGACCGCTCACCTCCGCCGACTACCTTCTGGGCAAGCTCGGGATCATCGTCAGCGTGCTGCTCCTGCTGTGGACGGGACCGCTCGTGCTCGGGTGGCTGCTCAGCATGCTGCTGGCGCCGGATCGCGAATTCATCGCGTATTCGTTTTCGCCGCTCCTGCGCGCGCTGCTCTTCAACGCCATCGCGCTCGTCGTGCTGGCGACGATTTCGCTCGGCGTGTCAGCCCTCAACCGCTCGGCGCGCAACACCACCATCCTGTGGATCGGCTTGTGGCTCATCGTGGGATCCCTGGCGAAAGTGCCCGACTCGCCCGCCTGGTTGCAGCGGGCCAGCTTCAGTCACGACTTGAGCGAAGTGCGCCAGACCGTGTTCCGGCTCGACACTGCGCTGACCGATGCCGGCGCGAAGCTGCCCTTCCTCAGCCAGCGCTTCTCCGACAATCTGAAGCAGTCCGGCCAAAAAGCCCAGGCGACAGACTTTGGTGGCGCCCTTGCCGGGCTCGGCGTGCTCACCGTGCTCTCCTCCGCCGTCTTTCTGCGCAAACTTCGCCCCGAATGAACGCGATCGTCCAAGCCGACAACGTGAGCCGTTTCTACGGGATCATTCTCGGGCTCAACAACGTCTCGTTCACCATCGGGCCGGGCATCACCGGTGTGGTCGGCCCCAACGGTGCCGGCAAGACGACCCTCTTTCGGCTGCTCACTGGTCAAATCAAGCCGAGTGCCGGCACCCTCCGGGTTTTTGGGGAATCGCCCTGGAATAATCCCGCCGTGCAGGCGCGCCTCGCCTACTGCCCCGAAAGTGAAGCCGTGCCACCGGGTCTGCGCCCGCTCGACTGGCTGGTCGGGCTGGGTATGATTTCTGGTTTCTCCGCGACGGTCGCCGAGCAACGCGCCCGGGCTGCGCTCGACCGCGTGAAGCTGGCGCCCGAGCACTGGAAAAAGGTCGTCACCGCGTTTTCCAAGGGGATGAAGCAACGGGTGAAACTCGCCCAATGCCTCCTGCACGACCCGGCTCTGGTGATCCTCGACGAGCCGATGAACGGGCTCGATCCGATGGGCCGCGAGGAATTCGCCAACGTGCTGCGCCAGCTCGCCAAAGACGGCACCAGCATCGTCATTTCGAGCCACCTGCTGCACGATCTCGAGGCGTTGTGCGGCGAATTCCTGCTCCTCCGCTGGGGCCGGATTCCGCGCTCGGGCCAGGACGCCGCCTCCCCCGACGCCCGTCGGCGTTGGCCGAACTCCACCACGTTCCGCTGCGAAGCGCCCGACCAGCTGGCGCGCTATTTCTTCGACCAGCGTTTGCTGCAGGGTTGCGACATTGTCGCCGAGTCCGGTCTGCTCCACGTCCGCTGGAGTGACCCCGACCTGTTCTACGGCAATTTCCACCAGCACCTGCTGGACAGCAAAGTGCGGATCTTCGAGGTGCGCAGCACCACCTCGCTCCTCGAAAAGGCGATCGCCCCGCCGACCCTCGACTCATGAATTTGCCGGCCTCCTCCTCTCCCGCGCCCCTCGCCGCCCCGGTCGCGCCGAATCTTCGCCATGCCTTCGGCGGCATCTGGCGGCTCACGTTCCGGCGGTTTCTCGCGCCCAGCCAGTGGACTATTCCGGCGATCCTGTTGGCGGTGCTCGTACTCATCGCCTTCGCATCCGTCCGCGAAGGCAACGAGCGTCTTTTCTTCCGCTGGACGACCCAATTCTATCTGACGTTTTTGGTGCCGATCCTGGCTTTTCTCTCCGGTGCGGGTGCGATTCGCGACGAGATGAAACCGGCCACGGTGGACTATGTTCTCACCCGCCCGGTACGCCGGCCGGCCTTCGTGGTTTTCAAGTTTCTCTCCCACCTGGCTTGCCTCGAAGCCGGTTTTCTTCTGGCGCTCGGCGCCGTGCTGGCCGTGGGCGCCTACCGGCACATCCCCTCGCTGTTCGCCACCCTGCCGTGGCTGTTGCTGGGACAAGTGGTCGCGGTTGCCGCGTTTGCCACCTTCGGCCTGCTCTGCGGCACGATCACCTCGCGTTATCTCGTGGTGGGCCTGGTTTATGGCGGTATCGTCGAATCGGCCATCGGCCGCGTCCCGACCCAGCTCAACCGCCTGTCGATGACCCATCAGTTGCGGACCTTGCTGGAGCAGGTGTTGCCGGGCTTCAACCCGGCGCTGTCGCCGACACAAAGCCCCCTGGCCATCGTCAGCCTCCTCCTCGTCTTCTCCGCCGTCATGCTCGCCGCGGCGGCATTGGTCTTCGCGTTCCAGGAGCTCGCCGGCGCGCGCACAACCGAAACCTGAGTCGAACCCATGCAATCGAGCCTTGGTGTAACGAAACTGCCACCAAACCGGCATCGGATTTTACAGGAGGCCGCAGAGCACGCAGAGAAAACAACTTCCGCCTTTGCGCTCTCTGCGCCCTCCTGTAGAAGCGTTCGGCGGTCTGGAAATTCCAAATTCAATTTCTTGTTTGATTCGCGCCCCTTCGCGCCCTTCGCGGTTAATCTATCTTCTCCGTTTTCGTGTATTTCGTGTGTTTCGTGGTGAACACTTCGCTTCCGTGCCCTTCCGCGCCGCTTCGCACTCTTCGTGGTTTCCTTCTGTTTCCTCCAATAATATTTTTCACCAGCTGTAACCCCGACCCGGTTTCGCGTGAATGATAGGCAGAATATCCATCCCTCTCATGAAAAATCTCACTCTTTGCTTCGCCACCGTCGGCCTGTCCTTCCTCGCCCTCTCTCCCGTCCGCGCCGCATTTGATCCTGCCATCGTCGGGGCGGATGCAAAGTGGGTCGTGTTTCTCGACGTCAACGAACTGCGCGAAAGCGCCCTCGGCAAGGAGCTGATCGGCACCATCCAGAAGGACGTGCAGTCCGAAATGGCCCAAAGCCCCCTCCAGATCGATTTCACCAAAATCCTCGCCTCGATCAGCACCGTCACCGCCTATGGCGCCAACTTCTCTCCGGAAGCCAATCAGACCGACGGCTCTCTCGTCATCCGCGGCACCGCCGATTTGCGAAAAATCGCCGAAGCCCTGGTCGTTCAGGCCACCGTCACCACGCCGGAACGCGTCACCGAGCTGAAGGATCTCCCGTTCACCGCCTACGCGATCCACGGGCAGGTGATCGTCGCGTTTCCGCCAGAACAGGTCATTCTCGTCAGCAAATCGAAGCCGCAGTTGCTCAAGGCCCTCGAGGTCTTTCGCGGCAAAAGTCCGTCGTTGGCGCAGACGCCGTCCTCTCCGTTGCGCGCCATGCTCACCCCCGCCGGCCATGCCTACGTGGTCGCGGCCAGCCTCATGCCGACCGAGAAATGGGCCACGGACGAGGGTCCTCATACGCGCATTCTCCAAATGGTAAATTCCGGCTCGCTCACGCTCGGCGCAGATGGGCCCCGTACCGCCGCCTATTTGTGCCTGGTGGCAAACTCGGACGACATGGCCGACAAACTTCTGAAAATCGTCCAGGGTCTCACCGCGATCGCGGCGCTGACTGAAACCAACGACAAGCAATTGACCGAATTTTTGCAGTCGGCGGCGGTTGAAAAGCAAGACCTCACGGTTACCGTTCACCTCGCCTATGCCACCGACCGTCTGGTGCAGATGATTCAAAACGCCCAATCGTCGGC